>Ga0187856_1001912_pt1 | contig 15954 bp, 15 predicted proteins | sample June2016WEW_8_40_FD_132443 | JGI IMG/M metagenome (GOLD analysis project Ga0187856, IMG submission 132443) | Peatland microbial communities from SPRUCE experiment site at the Marcell Experimental Forest, Minnesota, USA - June2016WEW_8_40 | ecosystem: Environmental > Terrestrial > Soil > Wetlands...
GCCATCGGAATTGGCGGGAGTTACGGCCGGGGCGTGATGACCTGCCGCGGCGGCAAGGAGTTCCAGGGCTCTTGGGGTGCTCCAACCATGATGGCGCTCGAGGGCGGCAGCTTTGGCTTGCAGTTGGGCGGCCAGGCGACCGACTTCGTCTTGCTGCTGATGACCCCTCGATCGGCCGATAACATCCTCACCAGCAAAGTCAAGCTGGGAGGGGATGCCTCGGCCGCGGCAGGTCCAGTCGGCCGGGACGCCTCCGCCGAAACCGACGCAACAATGCGGGCCGAGATTCTTTCCTATTCTCGTGCTCGGGGACTGTTTGCCGGACTCTCTCTGGTCGGCTCGACCCTCCGTCCGGACAACGATGCCAACGAGCACCTGTACGGAAAAGAGGTGAGCGCGAAGGACATTGTGTTCAAAGGCGGGGCGGCGCCTCCGTCCGCACATTTGTTGCTGGCTACGCTGGACAAGAAGTCTCCCAAGAACAAATCGAAGAACTAACGCGGCTGGGGCCGCATTCCCAGCGATACCGGCAGATTGTTGGCGAAGCGATGGTTGGCGAAACATCGTATGAGCTAAACTCATTCACGTGAAAAAGTCACCAGTTGCTTCCACGAGGCGGTACCATCACATCGGAATTCCCACTACCGAGCGTCGAGAAGGTGAACGCCTGATCGCGCACTATGCGACGTTCGTGTCTGGATATGAAACGAGCGCCTACGGAATCGAGTGGATGCGGTTCGAACCTGAAGCGCCGGTCCCTGAACTTGTGCGTACTGTTCCGCATGTCGCCTTCGAAGTGGACGATCTCTCCGCTGAAATCGCCGGAAAAGAGATACTTATTGCGCCCAACTCACCCTCACCGGGCGTGACCGTCGCTTTTATTGTCGAGAATGGAGCCCCAGTCGAGTTTCTCCATTTTGATAAGAAGTGATGTTTGGAAGCCGTCAATGGGATTGTGGCGGATCGTTGGCGGAAAATCGCCATTTCACTCATTGACAGGGTCCTGAGCGGGGCTGGCAAAATCCCGATAGCACTCATTGACACGTTCACCACCAGCGGTCACCGCGCGCGGCGACAAAATTCCGCCAGACATAGTCCCACGGCACGACGAACAGGAAGATCACGCTCATCAGGCAGGCAAAAGTTGTGTCCCAGGTGTCTGCGTCCATGGTGTGGTTCTGCCAGGCAGGCAGCGCCACCGCGAGAAGCCATGTGGCCTTCCATGCTATTTCCCAGAACAGAAGCGGCAGCATTTTCAAGGGATAGCGTAGCCCTAGGACCGCCAGCAGCACTAGCGCGAGCAGCATGGAATTGACCACGCCATGCATCAGCTCCCAAGGCCTGTGATGAAGGAAGGCAGGAACCTTCTGCATTCCCATCCCGACAGCAATCAAGAGGTATCCGGCCCTCAGAAGATAAATTCGCCACAGCGCGATCTCCCGCGTCGGAGTTTCGTTTCGGTCCCGCATGCCCAAGGCTAATGCTGGCGATGAATCGGTTTTCATTGCGTATCTCCCAATGCGACTCGCATCGGCGGCGTCCGCTAAGTTAGCCGACATTCCCCATATGACCCCCGTATCAAACTCAAACATATTTCCTCGCCACGAGCCCGTCCGACCTAAATCTGTTCTTAGTCTTTTGTGTTTCCGTGAAAGAGGGCTTGAGTTTCCACCTTCGCAGGCTCGTGGCTGGCATCATAGCGACCGAGGCGTATCCAGCGCTCTTTCAGAAACGCGAGCAAATGCAGATAGGCCCAGAGACCGCCCGCCACTGCAATCAGTACCAATATGATTTTTATTGCATCCTTCAATTCTGCCATTGGCTGGCCCTGGCACGGACTGCGAACGCCTAGCAGTTTAGGACAGGATCGGCCTGAAAGCCAACTGTCGTTACATCGCGATAACACTCATTGACGGGATCGGCCAATTCTCAATGAGTGCTATCGCCTGTTAGCGCTAGTTATCGTTGTAAGCTGCGGACTCTAGAGATGTTCTAATTTCTTACAGACTACTGCGAGTTTCCAGCATGCGCGGAGCGGAGGAATTCGTTGGGGGTGACCATTCTCCATTGGCGGGTGCCGGGGAGTGGCGGCAGGAGGTATTGCTGGGTGGACCAGCGGGAGCTGTCGGCAAAGTAGAAGGTTAAGAGAAAGAGCGAGGCCTGGTGGATGAGCTTGCCAGCGAGCGTGGCCTGGACAGAGTCGCCACAGGTGGAGAGGGTCAGGCGGAGGTCGGCTCCGGGGGCGAGGTGGAGCGGCTTCTGGAGGTCGTAGCCGGGGGGCAGGTGGTATCCGTCATGCGCGAGGAAAACGATTTTGGGCACCTGGCCCTGCTCGGACCAACAGGCCTCGTAGGGGTGGGCGGAGCTGCCGTCGCCCGACTCGGGGAAGACGAGGCCGATGCCGCCGCGGACGATGGTTTTAGGCGAGACGTTGCGCAGGGTAATGGTCACGGTGCGGAGCCATGAGCCTTGAACATGGACGGGGTGGTCGAGTCGGATGGGCTTGCCGTCGATGGCAACCTCACGGACCGCGACCGGCCAGGTGGCGATGCGGTCGGCGTCGCGGAGGGAGAAGGTGATGTCCGCAGCAGGCGCGGGGGGCTGCTGCGCGCATGCCGGAACGACGAGAAGCACGGCTGCCGAGGCGAGCAGCCAGCGGCGAGGGAAGCGTCGAAGCATGGATGTTCTCCGGGACCGAATTGTACGACATCGTTGGTGTGTGAGGATGGTTGGCGTAACATCCCGATTGCGCTCATTGACTGGGTTGTGAGTGTAATCGGCTGTTTGCGACAGTTAGTCGCTGAACGCGTTCGCGAGTTGGAAGGGGAGAGACAATGGAAATCGAGGACATAAACCAGAAAGCCAGACGGCCTGACGGTACGGGCGCTGATTCAAGCCTACCTGCTCTTTCAAGTTATGAAGAAACTCGTGCCGGGTGCAAAGAAAGCGATTGGAGTCGTCAAGGGCGTCCCCGAAGCGGACTCCGGAATGGTGAGCCCGCCCAGTCCGCTTATGCCGAGCGCCTCTGTTGTTCGTCACCGGCGATACTCTGGACGGGTCTTCGAGCAGACCGCGAAGGCATGGGCGGCAAGAACAGCGGACGGTAGTGACGGCGCATGCAGGCATGGCATCTCACAACCTGCAGGAGCAAGAACCCACAAAGTTCGTCCCGCCAGCTCGACGGTCGCGAGGCGTGTATTTCATCCCTGCCACAATAGGGGCAGTTGCTGAATCCGATTCTACGCATGACGACGAACCCCTCAAATCCACACCCTTCAGCAGCTGCTTACTTGCCGTCGGGACGGATGCGGAATGCGCTCCCCAGCGCCGAAGCGCCCAAGCTTCTTCTATGCCCGATGCCTCTTGGGAGGAACTGGCAAAACTGACAGCTGGCAGGAAAGGTTGCAGGTCATCAACATTTCCGTTGTTCCCTATAACTTTTGACAGTTTCCAATACACCAAACACCCCTTAGTCTGGCGATCAGACATAGGGGAATAACGTCTCTCCAAGCCAAACGCCCCGTCCAAGACCCTTTTGGTCGGGGCGTTTGTTCGTCACCGAAAGCTGAGGGACACTGGATCGTTGTTGATAAATCGCCATATCACCATTGACCCGGGATCAGGCAAATTCTCAATGAGACCTCGTTCAGCCATCGAGACCCATGGCCGGTGCACTCGGTCTCGGATGGACTCTGGATGTATCAGATGCCGGACAAGGGTCTGGCCGCAGATATCACGGCCAAGAGCACGAAGTACTACAAAGACGATGATCTGAGTTTAAGGCGCTGCCGATCTATCGATCCGGTTGGGTCCTTAACAAACACCTGCCCCAGTGACGAGTAGGTGTAGTCCAAGGGCTCAGATAGAGGGCCCAACAGTCTGAACCCCCATGAATTTCATTAACAGAAATAATCTAGTCGTCGGTAGCCTCATGTTGGCCTGTTCATTTCTTCTAAGAAGTACAGCGTTCTCTCAGGCAGGTGCCGCCGAGCCCACATGCAACCCAAGCGCGGCGTCTTGGCCCGATGAAGACGCCGCAGCCGAAGCCACGCTCCTCGAATCGATTAACCACCGCCGCGAGCAGGCCGGCGTTTCGCCTTTGCTCATGGATGAAAGCCTGCTCCAGGCGGCGCGCTTGCATGCTCGCCGCATGGTCGCCAATCGGCGCCTCGAACATCAGTTTGTGGGCGAGCCCTCCCTTCTTCAAAGGATCGCCGATGTGAGCTCGCTGCCCCTCGACCGCGCCGGAGAAAATATCGCCCAAGCGACCTGCGTCAGGGGCGCCTTCGAAGTCTTGACGCGCTCTCCCCCTCACCGCAAGAACCTGCTCGATTCCCGATTCAATCTAGTCGGCATCAGCGCCCTCTGGAGCCACGGTCGTCTCTATGTAGTCCAGGATTTCGCGCACTCCATGCCGTCGTACTCGGTGAACCATATCGCCGAACTGGTCGGTCAGTCCATTGACCAAGCGCGCCTCGAAGTGCACCTACCCCATCTCGTCGAATTCATCCCCCCGCATCTAGACGAGGCTGCCTGTGCTCTCGCCAAAGAGGATCATCCAAACGCGCGCCTCATCGCCGCCTTCTACACCGATCGAAAAATCATCGCCTACACTCAAAGCCGGCCCGAAGTTCTGCTGTCTGGCGCCTTGCGTCTCCTCGATGATCCCAACCTCCGCCAGTTCGCCGTGGGCTCCTGCTACGTCCGCAATGCCGCCTACCCAACTGGAATCTACTGGGTCGCAATTCTCCTTCACTGACTTTCGGCTATTAGCCAGTGCTCGCACATTCGCGGCGTAGGGTTTGATATGTTCCTCACACCAGGGGCTGATTGCGGCCCTAAGCCTTGACAAAATCATGTGCCTGCGACGAGGGTCAAGAGTCAAAATGTCGGGTTCGGGTAGTCCCCCGTCTGGGCCAATGAGTGTAATTGGGGATTTATCACCTTCCACGAGGCCCGTAGGGCGCCCGTTGTCGAGCATGTCTTTTCTGGCCACAGCGGCCCCGTGCCGAGCTGGCACGTGAGTTCTTTCAAAGGAACAGCATTGCTCGCGGTTGCTTCGACCCCGATGTCGTAATGGCCGGAAACATTGACTTTGAAATCGTGGGTCGTGGTGCTCTGTTTTCAGACAATGACAGCGGAGCGTGAATCGGGCACCATGTGTGGCTGTTCACCTAGAGCGTCCAACTCGCCCACGTGATGAAAGCTAGCGCCACGAATGAAGTGCCGAGTCTCCGCAAGGTTCCCATCTTTCCTGTCCGAAACACCTGGTATGCGCGGAGCTGGACTTCCTGACCAGATTACTGTTGATAACAGGCGTGGCTGTTGAAGAACTCGATTTTTCGAAAAGCAGCGAAAATTTGGGGGATAGAAAATGTCCAGGAAAACCAAGAAAGTCGTTTGTAGGGCTTCCTAGAAATTTTTTTTTGACTACTTTCGAGAGATCGAGTTTTTCAACAGCCACAGGCGATTTCGCTCATTGAGGGGTTTTGAGCGTAATCGGGATGTTACGACAGTTATCGGCGTGTGTGATTTCTGGACTACGCGCCGTAGTTCTAACAACGGATAATTGTCTAATGCCCTGGGCTGCACCCCGAACTATCACCGGCAGGAGCCAGATGTGGAAGCTCCTTTTCCTTTGCGCCGCCGTAACGATGTCATTCGCGCCAACTCTGGCGGCAGATCGCAAGGGAGACCGCTCGTTCGAAATCGAAGTTGCAAGCAGGACCGGCTTTTTCAACAGCCCGGGGTATACGGTCAAGATCACGGGCAGCGGACGGATCACTTATCGCGGTTACGCCAACGTTCATGCGATGGGCAAACGGCGCGGCAGAGTATCCCGCGCTGCAGTGGAGCAACTCGCCGCCGATATGCGTGCATCAGGATTTCTCGATTTGCCGGGCCCTTACGACAACGGGCCTTGCCTGACCCTCGATAATTCCGAGGGCGGCGTGCGGGTTCGGCTTGATGGCCGCGAGAAGTCGGTCGGTACTTGTGGTGCGCCACCGGCGGTGGAGCGGTTGATGGAGGAGGTCGAATCGCTGGCCCAGGTTTGGCGCTGGGTCGTTTACGATCCCAACGAGTTGCGCTCCGACATCGCTCATGGCTGGAAGGCTTCCGATCATATGCCGAGGTTAATGGAGGATGCGATCACCTGGGACGCTGACGAGATCATCCGTATTCTTGCCTGCAACGGCGCCGATGTGAACGGACTCGGTGGCTCGAACGACCATTTCCTTATGCGGGCCGTCGCTCTCGGAAGGGTCAAGGCTACGCGGGCCCTGCTGGATTTGGGGGCGGACTGGCGAGTCGAGTCCGATGAACCCGCTAATAACATCGCCGTCGCATCTGCCTGGCACGATCCCGCAATTGTGAAGCTGTTTCTTGAAAAAGGTGCGGATTCCAACGCCGTCAGCGACGAGGGGCATACGATGCTGATGAGTGCTGCATCCATGGCGAATCTTGCAAGTGTAAAGCTGCTGGTTGAGAGTGGCGCAGATGTGAACGTGCGGAATAAGCGCGGCGAGACTGCTCTATCGGTTGCCAAGCAACAGCAAAAGGAATATCGGACTACGCCGGATACCGCACAATCATTTCAGCCCATCATAGATTACCTGCTCGCGCATGGTTCGGTGCCGTAGCGGTCTGATGTGTTAAGTCCCACAGCAACGGCGGAGATCATCCTAGTTGTTCTTGTCGTCGATATCACTCACAACAATTCTTTCTCGTATACTTCACGGCAAGACCCTGGCACCGCTGCATCGGAGGAGTGATGGAGTATCTACTTGTCCTGAACGATTCACCATACGGAAGTCAGCGTACCTACAACGCACTCCGCTTGGCCGGCGCGCTGGCGAAGGGCGCAACCATGGAAGTCTCCATTTTCTTGTTGGGCGACGGGGTGGTCAGCGGATTGCGGATGCAATCCCCGGCGGATGCGTCCTATAACGTTCAGGAAATGCTGCGGCTTTTGGCGGCGCAAGGTGTCTCAATCGGCGCCTGCCGCACTTGTTTGGAGGCGCGTGGGATTGATGATGCCGCGCTCGTCGCCGGCATCAACCGCCGCACCTTGGACGACCTTCGCAATTGGACAGAGGAAGCAACGAAGGTGTTAGTGTTCTGATCGGGCCAGTTGGGTCTGCGCGCCCCGAAGCATCAAACATGCACAATTCCCCGCTCCGACGCGCACGCTGACACCTTGCACGCCGTGCCGGAAGTTTCGGGACCGGACATTTCGACCGAAGAACTGACACGCCTCAGTTGGCGAAACGTCCCGATATCACTCCCCGATATCACTCATTGACGCTGGACCCCAGGGAATAGCAATGCTCTATGCGGCATCGCGTTCCAGGAAGCAAAGTGAGGGCTGCAGGTCGAGTCTGTCTGCTGCCGGCTTCACATTGATGCGGAATGACGCTCGGTCGCGTGCGAGCTTGGGGCCAATCACACTGGTCAACCTCTCAACGGTGGTGCTCAAGTCTTTGGCGTGCATCTGCTGCAATTCAACCGCAATTGTGATATCGAACAACCCACTTTCGCCTTCATGAGAGTGTTGTGCTCTATGCGCGACTAAACTGCCGCCGAGCATCCGAGCGAGGCTCACGAGCGAACGGCTCTTGCACGCAGGGCATTCGTCACCTCGACTGCTACTGATGACCTCGCAATCCAGGCAGAAGACCGCATTCCAGAGAGGAAGAACTTCTGCGTCCGGACGGTTCCTTGTTTCGGCGAACATATACACCAGCCTCTGTCGCTGAGATGAGGGGGCTACGTTCAACAAGAATACACCGTCATTCTCAATGTGTAAGCTGTCAAAGTTTCCCGTGGCTGTGCCAACTCTAGTCCCGGGAAGGACAGTTCGCAAATCGGCCTACGAATTAGCGAACGCAGTGCTTCTGCGGTCGACTGTTGAAATATCCTTATTACACTCATTGACCCGGACTCGGCCAATTCTCAATGAGTGCAAATGCCTGGTTGCAACAGTTACGGGAATGCCCTTGGTTTTTGGGCTATATTCGACATTGGATTGGTGAAAAATGTTGGGACGGTTTCCGCAACTGCTGGGCATCCGCAGTCGAACCAACCAGCCGCCAACCTAGAACGCTGGAAACAGGCTCAGATATTTCAATCCGAAGGAAGTTCGGTGGTGGTCACTCCGATGCACCTCCAATTCTGGCACTGTTTCTGGTGCTGCCTTCCACCCGCTCCGCGCATGGCGCACTTCGACATGAACGGCGTCCCGGCATGGGTCTGGCCGCGTATTCACCAATCTTGCCTGGATTTACTGCACCGTGAGCGATTCGCTTGCAGTGTGATGAAGTGAGCCGGACGTTCCCGTGACCGTTATGGTGTAATTCCCAGCAGGAGTTCCGATGCTCCCTCCGTGCGAACCTCCACTGCTGCCCCCACCACAAGCAGCTTGAAACACTAAACCGGTGATGAGCAGAGCGGCAAATAGAAGAACCAGCAACTTTCTGTTCCTTGCTCGCGTCGAGCCGAATTTGATTTTGATCAACGTTACTCCAAATAGGGGAAGCGAAAACGCATAAAACATGCAGGATCGCCCTAATGGTGTTGCCAGTGCCATCGTAGGCGCAGTGGTCGTGACGGTAAGTGTCGTCGGAGTTCCAGGGGGCACAGAACTTGGAGTGACGGAGCACTGTGGCGCCAACTGCGGCGATGGCGACACAGAACAGGTGAACGAAACGGAATTGTTGAAGCCGCCGACAGTAGCCACATCAATGTTGGAGGTGGCCGATTGTCCTGGACTTACTGTATCGGGCGAAAGCGTTGATGTGGAAACAGAAAAATCGGGAGATAGGGCGGCCATCAGGGGCTGCCCATTCATACTGCCCCATCCGGTCGTCAGGTCATAGCCAATCACGGCGTAATAGAAAGTCGATTGTCCATTGGTATCGTTATTCCCGCTGGTGATGTCGTGGAAGTCGCTATTGTAGCTGGAACCCTGGCCGATCGAGTAGAGGGTTGGGTTGATAAAACCCAGACCGGCCGTCTGGCCATTGGCCACTATCTGCTGGTTGACCAGCGCAAGCCATGCAGCCCAGCGCGGTGTGGCAAAGCTGGTGCCGCCCCAATCTTCCGCGCAGCTACCACGGTCGTAACAGATGTAATTGTCGAAGTCCGCTTGCAGGGCGACGTCCGGTGAATTGCGTAAGGTGGTCGAACCCCCATTGGACGAGTTGATGACCGGGGATTGCCAGCTCTGGATAGCGAAGTATGTCGTGCCATCGTCAGCCGGGCCGCCACCGCTACCCTCGCCCTGGTCATTCCACACCACTTCCGACTGCCACGCGCCACCAGCGCCAGCGGTGGTTAACGCGGTTCCGCCAACAACCGTGACATGAACGTCCTCCGCCGGATAGCCCATATCGTCGAGGTTATTACCGGCATAGGCTCCGTAGTCCCCGGAAAGAGTAAAAAAAGTTTGACCCTGTGTCGCCATTTCCTCGAAATAGGGATCGTCGGTCGCAGGATCATCGGGAGACCACCACCAAGAGTTGCTCAGTTGCTTGGCAACATTATCCGTGGCCATTTGACTGAATATGTAACCGTCGACGCCAACCCCGAAGCTTTCCGGCCCAATATAGACGCGGAGTTGACTGAGGCCGGGAGCCACCGAAACCGCTTGTTCTATATCCAGGCAGACTTCGCCTTCGTCATTGGCGTTGTTCCATGTCGTAGCGGAGCCGCCATCCACAACTATGTTGTCGATCGGGACGTTGTTGGTCTGATGGATGTTCGAGAAGTACAAGCTAACATCGCTCGCGGCGTAGCCTGCAAACTCCGCGAGCCCGACCGTTTGTCCGGCGCCGGTGTTGGACCCCATGTTGTAGGCCGCTCGCATGTCGCTGCCGAGAAACGTCCCGCCTGGACCGGAGCCCGTGCCCGTGGCGGCCGGACCTCCGGTGTGATTGCGCGCGCCCATTTCCGCTGGACGTGGCCCTCCCCCGGGATGCGGGTAGGAGTAATTGTTCAGACCGGAGATGTGCGATACGGGCACATCCAGAGCGAATGAAGGCTCACGATCCGGTGAATAAAAGATGCGGTTTTCCGTCGGATGCTGATAGGTTCGCATCGTGACATTGAAAGCCTTTTCGATTTGCGCCACCGAGCCGCGGACAACCACCATCAGGCGATTCGGAGACTTATAGGTCACGGCAAAACCATTGGCTTCGGCAAAATCGGCAACTTTCTGGTATTCCGCTTCCGTGCGGCCGAACCTTTCGGTGAACTCAGCCACGCTGAGCCATCGGCGGTAGTCGGGGCTGGTTGGGTCGGAGAGCCGATCTATCAAACTGGTCAGTTCGTCTTGGTTGCGCACTGGCATGTGGATGACGAGGTTTAAGCGCTGAGTGGATGGAAGAAAGCCCACCGGCGCTGCATGCCCGCTGATAACTGCGGAGCGAACGTGCTTGTGCAATACCTGGAGTGCCTGTTGGGCTTGCCCTGGAATTGTGAAAAAAAAGAACGCAGCCGCGCCGACAACCGCAGCGAGGCCTGACGGAACTCTGGGCGAGAACAACTGCCGATTTTTGCCAACGCCCAGATTTTTACGCAAATTGCCTCCTCAGGGAAGTCATCTCTTGGCCCCAACATTTGACTCCAAAGAACCGCTGCTATTGTACAGCCCCAAATTCCACCTCACAGAAAGTACTTCTGGTAACTGTTGATAAATCGCGATTACACTCATTGACCCGGACTCGGCCAATTCTCAATGAGTGCAAATGGCTGATTTAGTCAATTATGGCACGCCTGTAACACCTGTTTACAACAGTCTCGGTAATGCCGTGTCTCGCGCTCCGCACTCTCTTCGTAGATCGAATCAGGAAACATTCCAACGGGTGCCCCTGCAGCCTCAAGGCAAGTAATCGATCCGCTTTCTCGAATCGCTTTCTCGAATAACCAGCGGCGGATTGCGGCCCGCATTCACATAGCGTAAGGTGCGGGTTGCTCCATCAAATACCGCATAGAACAGTATCGCGTACGCTGTGGAAATCAAACGGACCCACTACCGAATGATTTCACAACGTCGCGAGCAGCCGAAATGGGTGTATACTGGCCGCCGTTTTCGAAGCCAAATAGAAAATTCCGACTAAGATGCGCTCGCCGAGGCCTCATGGTCCCTCCCGGTGCTGAACGAACCAATGCCCGTAACGCCGTGGTCGCCGGCTTTCTCGGGTGGACGCTCGACGCCTTCGATTTCTTCATTCTGGTGATGGTTCTCGATGCAGTCGCACGCGATTTCCATCGCTCCATTCCCGCCATTGCGCTGACCCTGTTCGCCAGCCTCGCGATGCGCCCAGTGGGCGCGCTGCTGTTCGGCATGATGGCCGACCGCCAAGGCCGTCGAATCGCCCTCATGATCGACATTGTCTTCTACGCCATCGTCGAGTTTCTCTCTGGTCTGGCGCCCAGTTACGCCGTATTCATGGCACTCCGTCTGCTCTATGGCATCGGCATGGGAGGCGAGTGGGGGGTTGGCGCCTCGCTCACCATCGAATCCGTTCCCGCGAAGTGGCGCGGCTTTATTTCCGGGTTGCTTCAGGAGGGGTACGCTTGCGGATTTCTGCTCGCGACTCTGGTTACTTACACAATCTTTCCTCGCTGGGGCTGGCGGCCTCTGTTCTTCATCGGCGGACTCCCCGCATTGCTTTCATTATTTATTCGAGCCAAGGTGAAGGAGCCGGAAGCCTGGCACCGGTCACGCACCGACTGGCGCACCTACCGGCGTGAAATTCTGGCGAATTGGCGCCGCTTCTTATACATCGTGCTGCTGTTGGCATGTATGAGCTCCATTTCGCACGGGACACAGGATATGTATCCTACCTTCCTGAAGCGTGACCTCCATTTTTCCGTGCGCCTCGCCTCGGTGGTGACGGCCATGTCCATGGTGGGTGCGCTCGTGGGCGGGATGGTGGGCGGGATGTTCTCGCAACGTGGGCGGCGCCGTGCCGTCGTTGCTTCGGTGCTGATTGCGGCCGCGCTGATCCCGCTTTGGATAACGGTGCGCCAGTTGCCCTTGATCATTGTCGGAGCATTTCTGATGCAGTTCATGGTGCAGAGCGCGTGGGGAGTTATCCCCGCACATATCAACGAACTATCTCCCGACCGCCTGCGAGGGTTCTTTCCGGGATTTGCCTACCAACTCGGGGTGCTGTGCGCCTCGGGGATTGCCTACTTCGAAGCGCTAGTGGGTGAACATTTCAGTTATGCCGCGGCGATGGGTGTTTCCATGGCAGTGCTGCTAGTTTTGACCGCAGTGGTGACCTGGCTCGGACCAGAACGGCGGGGCGTCGTTTTCGGCGCGTCGCAACCTAGCCCCGGTGGGGGTTCTGCGTGAAATCGCCTGATTTCGGCAATTAACATTAACTATGTTCAGAATTCAACATCTACAGTCGCTCCTACTCTACACTCGCCACGGTTACCTAAGTCATTGAATATACAGCAATTTTATTGAGTGGAGCGACCGCACTCGCCCATAATTGTTCCTGGTGCCGAAACGGGACTAACTATGCGAGTATGGATTCCGATCGGAGCTCTTTGGTGGTTGGGGTTGTATGCAGCCTTCGGCGTGCTCGCGCCCTGGTTGCTGCGCTGGACGCGAAAGGGCCGGAGTGGGCTCGATATTAGCCCTCGCAAGCTGTTCCGGCGAGGTGAACTCGGACTGTTCGGACTTTTGCTGGCCATCTCGGTCGTGCTCGACCTGCGCCGGTCCGACTTGCCAACTCAACTCATCCTGACTAACGCCGTGATCCTCATTTTTAGCGGGCTGATGGCCGCCTCAGCGTGGCTCGAGGACTATTCCAGGGTTTCGCAGGGACTGGCGAACCCAGACCATCGGACTTGGGTGGACTCGGGCAAGCTCCTATTCCTCGTCCTCAGCGTCGCCTTCACGACCGAAGTTCTGCTGGAACATTCCGCGGAGGTGTGGCAGCGATGAATCGCATGAACGCCCTCAAGGTCAGCTTGAACGCCGTAAAGGTCAGATTAAGCGATTCAGCGGTGCTAGCCGGAGTAGTCTCACTGCTTTATGCGTTCGCCCTCATTATTTGTCCTCGCGCTTTCCCAGAGCTGCTGGAGCGTATTTTCGAGGGGGGGCGTTTCTTTCCTGCGCTTACGGTGCTGCTGGTGGCCACCAATGAAATTCTTTTTGTGGTTATCTCCAGGCGACGGGCTCAAAGACCGGGCCTGTTCACGCCCGGGTACATCGCTTTTCTGACCATTGGGGTCGTATTATTTTTCCGGTTGCTCGTGTATGCTGCGTACGCGCAAGCGCAGTTTTCTCACCTCAGCTTCTCTTCGACCTCTAACCTGGTTCGGGATAGAATCAGTTCCGAGGAACTGCTCGTCTACACGCACCTGGCCATGGTGTCCGGAATTTTTCTGCCGTATCTCTTAGTGCGGGTAACGCAGAATTACGTGTCCGACGCGAACTCCACAGACCAGAATGCAAGAGTGCGGAACGCAGTTGCTGGACAGTAGATTTCCAGGCTGATACTGCGCGTAATCCCCTCCGATAGTTGGCGTAAAATCTCGATTACGCTCATTGACCTTGAATGCCCAGTTCGGCCCGACACCTATTGCATAGGGAACTTCTCCCTGAACGAAGATATGGTGATCTCATAAACAATGCTGTCCCGACCACCTCCGTCGCGCCTTGAACCGACGGCAGTGCCCCCGATTTTCTCTACTGCCCGCTGCGAACGCAGGTTGTTCGGGCCGACAAGAAAGACAACGCGATCCACGAAAGCGAAGGCATGTCGCAACATGAGTTCTTTCATCTCCCGATTGTAGGTCCCGCCCCAGTGCGAGCGCGCCAAAAACGTCCATCCAATCTCGATTTCGGTTCTTTGTTCGTCGTATCCGTGAAACCGTGACGATCCGATTACTTTGCCGAGTTTGCAGTCAACGGCCATCAGTGCCCCGCCCGAATCCAGAGACTCCTGAAAGAATGTTCGGAATACATCCTCCTTCCAGCGGTCTTTGGCAGGGTGCTGCTCCCATATCAATGGATCCGAAGCCACCGCATACAAAAGTTGGAAATCGCTGGCGCGAAGCGGTCTGAGTTCCAGCAGGCTGCCCTTGAGAGTGGGTTGAAGATCGAACGTCGTGCGCTTTGTTTCCACTCCTGATTATCTCCCCATTCGCATAGTTGGCGTTAAATCGCGTCTCTAACAATGTCGGCGCTGATAAATCGCCATCTCACCAAGTGCGCATCGAGTTTTTATGCGGACGGTTAAGCTCCTGCCTCTTTCTCCAGCGCGAGTAGCCGCTCTTTTCGCTCCATCCCCCAACGATAGCCGCCTAATTCGCCATCCTGGCGCACTACGCGATGGCAGGGGATGGCGACGGCTACCGGGTTGGTGGCGCAGGCTCGGGCTACGGCTCGCGTGGCTTTCGGCATGCCTATCTTCTTTGCTACGGCGCTGTAGGAGCGCGTTTCTCCTCGGGGGATTCTTTGCAGAGCTTCCCAGACTCGCCGCTGAAAAGCGGTGGCGCGGATGTCGAGCGGAAGCGAGGGATTGGGCTCTTGTCCTTGAATGAGGCGGGTGAGGTTCTCTCGCCATTGGGACATGGCGGCATCGTCGCGGCGGCGAACCGCGAAGGGAAACTCGCGGATCAAGCCTTGCACGAGCTGTTGATCGGAGTTGGCGAAGTTAATGGCGCAGATGCCCTTGTCGGTGGCGGCGATCAGCATGCGTCCGAGAGGCGAGCCGGCGAGGGTGTAGCGGACGTTGGTATCGCCGACGCTGGTATCGCGGACGTTGGTATCGCCAACGATGGTATAGCGAACGACGGCGGCTACGGCGCCGCGCCGGTACTTCTCCGGGGTCATGCCGAGTTGCGTGGCGGTGCGCTCGTAGAGGCGGCTGCTGGAGCCGTATCCGGCGCCATAGATCGCAGTGGTCACGGAGTGTCCAGCCTGTAGATTCTGTTTCACTTGGCGCAGGCGGCATGCGTCCATGTAGGCTTTGGGCGACACACCGAGCACTGCCTTGAAAGTCCGCTGCAAGTGGAAGGGACTGCGGCGGAATTGTTTGGCCAGCAGGCCGAGCGTCAGGCGCTCTTCGATATGTTGATCGCCGACGTGCTGCTCGATGTAGCGGCAGATCGACCGAACCAGCGCGGATTGCGGATTTCCGTCCACCGCCTTCGGACGGCAGCGCAGGCAGGCTCGATAGCCAGCCTGTTCGGCTTCGAGCGCGCGATCGAAAAAGCTCACGTTCTGGCGGCGCGGACGTTTGGCGGGACACGAAGGGCGGCAGAATATGCCTGTGCTCGACACGGCAAAAACGAACGTGCCGTCGAGTGAGCCGTCGCGATCGACGACGGCTTGCCAGCGGCGGTCGTTTATTTGAACGGCGATTTGAACCGCGATTTGAACCGCGGTTTGAACTGCGGTTTGCTCGTCGGTCGATTCTGGAGTTGGTTTCATCGCTTCTTCTTCTGAAAGTATCGCATTGGTGGCCATGCAGATAACATAGGGCAGTCGCGCCGCGTGGACTATCCGAATGTTGCGGTCAAACGATTTTTCGGTGGCGGCGAACCTGGGGCACCTCATATCCCACCGTGGTAACGCTGGGATCGTTACCTATAATGTGCAGATGCTTGCATCCCCCGGTTCAGCCCGATCCCGTCTCCGTTTGCTAACTCCATTTGCAACAAATACTTATGCCTTCCCTTTCATATGGTTTGACGGGTGCACTATCCCTTCATGAAGCCAGGAACGTATAGGGCGAGTTGGAGGCAACTTTGTACGTCATTTATAGCGCTGACGGCGCAGCTCCTAAAACGACGACGCGCCCAATAACCATGCTGCCGCTGCTGGTGATTTTGTTCATCGTCTCCTACGGCATTTTGACCATGCTGGTTTTCGAGCAAGGCCAGACCATCGAATCGCAGCGCACTTTGATCCGCGAGATGTTGAAGGAC
>Ga0187856_1001916_pt1 | contig 15939 bp, 14 predicted proteins | sample June2016WEW_8_40_FD_132443 | JGI IMG/M metagenome (GOLD analysis project Ga0187856, IMG submission 132443) | Peatland microbial communities from SPRUCE experiment site at the Marcell Experimental Forest, Minnesota, USA - June2016WEW_8_40 | ecosystem: Environmental > Terrestrial > Soil > Wetlands...
CAAAGGACTATTCAATCTTGTTCAAACCTGCGTCCCGCGCATGAATAACGGAGGACATATCATCAACATATCATCTTATTCCGGGCTCAAGGGCAATAAGGGGCAGGCGGCATATAGCTCATCGAAGGCAGCGCTTCTCGGGCTGACTAAGAGTGCAGCGATAGAACTCGCCGCGCGTGACGTCAAGGTGAATGCTGTTCTGCCGGGATATATGCCTACAGGGATGGGTAGTATCGCCGCCAGCGCTCTGGAGCGGGCCAGGGAAGAAAGCCTGCTGCATACCCTGTCAGACCCGTGTGAAGTGGCGCGGTTTATCGTGTATCTCAGCACTACCAAGACCATCACCGGCCAAACCTTCGTCTTCGACAGCCGTATCGTCTGAACCAGTTCTACACGGAAACAGTCCGGATTCAGAAAGAGATTATTCTTTGAGCTCTATTGTACTGCGTGTTAGTAGTAATCGAGCTTTTCAGAAAGCGAAACCTTCTGCAAACTTTTATAATCCAGAGCGTCCCTCGACTTCAAGAATTACACATGAATGCTATTAGTATAAGGGGCCGGAATGCTGCAGCCCGAATTCTCAAGGATGTGGTGATGTTTGGCGGCTATCAAGAGGCCGAAGTGGACTTCGTTGCCGACAATCCAGGTTTCATTGCCACCAGAAACCGCATATGGACTGCGGCTTCATGACTTTTTTGACTATTATTGAATCATCCATCTTCAAAAATATTCCTTCTCTCTTCTTTGTTTGCAACGTTCGATTACATCCTGGAAGCCCTCACATCGGCTATCTTTCCCACTGCGTTTATTTCCGGTCGAACTCCTCATGATACACTTGGCGACGAATTTCGGTCGCAGCGCGCGCTTGGGGAGATCGCAACGAACTACAAAGCCCCCCAAAGAGCCTTTGTTTTTACCTTCTCGTTGAATTTCGACGCAATGATTATGAATCTTTCGTGAGTTCCCTCAGATATTTTATCTACACCGTCATCAGCGATGAATGAGAAGGTAAGTTTCCGTCCATCTACACTCTCCAATTTCACTCGGACTGTTACAGTCAATCCCGGCGGTGTCGCAGCTTCGTGAGTCAAATTGATAGCCGTGCCCACGGTTTGTTCATCAGGCCAGTTTATATAAGGGTTGACTGCCTGAATACATGCCCATTCGAATAGGCCTACCATAAATCCCGTAGCCAAGACCTTCGGCATAAGGCTGAACTCGGGCGATTCCGGATAAAGATGCGGCACGGTCTTGTTCTGTTGGACCTTAAAGCTGAATTCATACGACAACCCTGGCTTTAATGAAATATTCGTCATGGCGTCTCCTTGCTCGTTTTATATCCATAAGTATTGGGGAGCAATCACTTATCAGTCAACTTAATTATCAAGATAACTGTCATTAGCTGTGCTAATATAAAAAACGGAAGGAGAGAGCCATGGAGTGGCAGCAGGTTGTGGGCTTCTATCACGTTGCAAAACTGAAAAGTTTTACGCAGGCTGCTGAAGCGACATACAGGACGCAATCAGCGTTGACCCAACAAATCAGGTCTCTTGAGGAGGAGTTAGACTGCCAACTCTTCGAGAGGATCGGCAAGCGAAAAATTAACCTGACTCCTCTCGGTGAAAGATTTTTCAGGTTTTCCGAATCACTTCTGCAGGAGTATGATCGGCTTATCGGGGACATAGGAGAACATAAGTGCCTCAATAAAGGTCGTTTGAAAGTGGCCGCGCCATTCACGACTCTCTATCACCTTCTTCCGGATGTCATAAGAACGTATAATCATCAATTTCCCTGGGTAGAACTCTCGCTGTTTGACCGTTCGCAGAGGGATGTGATCGAATTGGTCAAGGGCGGAGATATCGATCTCGGTCTGGCCCTCGAAACCATCATCCCCAAGGAACTGAATAAGCGGCGGTGGAAAAAAGTCGAGCCCGTTTTGCTCACATCCCTGGCCCACCCTCTGACGCGAGAGAAAAAAGTGTCGTTGGAGAGTATTGCCAAATATCCGCTCATTTTACCGCCTAAAAGCAGCGACATTCCACACCGCAGAAGATTGGAGGAGCTATTTCGCGAACACAATCTCAATTACTCTGTAATCATGGAATCCTCGAACGTTGAACTCAGTTCTCTCTATGTGGAAATGGGGCTCGGTGTCTCTTTCGCGTCAATCGTAAGAGAATTGCCCGTTTTCAAAAAAAGGAAGATAGAGTTTGTTCTATTGAACCATTACCTGACGGCTGAACATATATGCGTGGTGACGAGAAGAGACAAGAAGATGTACTCTTTTCAAGACGCATTCCTAACTATGCTATTTAGGAAACCCTCTATCCCGTTAGAGGCAACCTACTGCCCCGAATAAAGTGCGGGCAGGAAAAAGATAACCTGACTGAACCCCCCCGTAGGTCTCAGTTCGATGGTAGATTCTGGAACATTTCTTGAATTGACGACCCTGAAACAATTTGATATTATCAAACATTCAATAACTGGTTACACTCGAAGAGGAGACATTGTCTATGAAAGTCAGGGGAGTTGTTCGCGGAGACATTGACGGATTCTTCGGGCTGTTCGTCGACAATCTTTTGCAGTTGATGTTGATCGCGGTTCTCTGCGGGAAAGTGTGCGGCATGCCGTCGGGTATTGTTTTCGGAAAGATTCTTCCCGGAGCGGCGCTTTCGATCTTGTTTGGCAACGCGTTCTACGCATGGCAGGCAAGAAAGCTGGCCGTCAGGACGGGTCGGACTGATGTCACCGCGTTGCCGTACGGCATCAACACCGTCAGTCTCATTGCCTATGTTTTCCTGATCATTGCCCCAATTTATTTCGAAACGAAAGATCCAAACCTTGCCTGGCAAGCCGGCCTGTTCGCATGTCTCGCCAGTGGTGTGCTGGAATGTGTGGGGGCTTTTCTAGGCGATTGGCTTCGCAGGCATACACCACGGGCCGCACTGCTGTCGTCATTGGCTGGCATTGCAATCACCTTCATATCGATGGGTTTTGTGTTCCAGATCTTCGCTATGCCGGCTATAGCGGTTGTCCCTGCATTGATAGTGATTATTGTTTATGGCGGACAGATCAAATTGCCCTTGGGACTTCCGGGAGGTTTCATCTCGGTGGCTCTGGGCGTGGCCATGGGATGGATTCTCAACTGGTCTGGTTATCCGTATTTTCAACCGCTCCAGGAGCCGTATCAGTTTGCTATCCACGTTCCAAAGACTGCTTTTCCCGACATCTTCGCTTTTCTGGCGAACGGGCAGGGATGGAAGTATTTCTCCGTTATATTCCCGATGGCGCTGTTCAACGTGGTCGGTTCACTCCAGAACCTTGAAAGTGCGGAAGCGGCCGGCGATCGGTACGATACGCGGTCGTCCCTGCTAGTCAACGGGTTCGGATCGATTGTGGCAGCGTGCCTAGGAAACCCTTTCCCGACCACGATTTACATTGGTCATCCGGGTTGGAAGGCCATCGGGGCTAGGTGGGCTTACTCGATATTGAATGGCACTGTAATCACGATACTCTGCCTGATCGGAGGAGTCACCCTGGTGCTCAAGATTGTGCCGATAGAAGCAATGATTGGTATTCTGCTCTGGGTGGGGCTTATAATCACGGCCCAAGCGTTCCAAGAAGTGCCGAAGAAACACAGTGTGGCGGTGGCGATCGGACTGTTGCCGGCGCTTGCGGCGTGGGCGCTGCTGCTCATAGAAACGACCCTCCGCAAGACAGGCTCCAGCCTGTACAGTGCGGCACCGAGATTTGGTGGCGACCTTTACGTGTATGGCATCATCTCCCTGAGCCAGGGTTTCATGCTCACGTGCATGATTCTGTCCGCAATGATGGTGTTTGTGATTGAGAGGCAATTTTTCAAGGCTGCGTTATGGACAGCAACCGCCGCTGTTCTGTCCTTCTTCGGCATTATCCATGCCTATATTCTGACTCCAGCGGGCGTGCATAACAAGTTCGGTTTTGGTGCAGCAAAGGCGTATGCGCTTGCTTACCTGATCGCGGCCCTGCTGCTGGTCACTCTCCACTACTATGATCGTGGCAGGGAGTCCGAGAGCACTGGCATCATTGCATAGGTTTCTTGCATATATCTCTATTGTTTCCTGAGACGCGGCGACCTGTCCGGTGTGCCGTTCCAGGTAAAACTCACACAGGAACACAGAAAGAGCACCCTCGGTAAACACGCAACACGCGATACCTGCGGACTCGTCGATGCAGTCTAGATCGTAGGACTGCCTTACGCCGCCTAGGGAGTCGGGATAGATTTCAGGCGCGCGCATACTTAAGCCAAGAGTGACCATTACCGCCCTTTCGGTGCTGCGATATGGGTTCCTAGTTTCACCATATATCACGTTTTCTGAAGCCTCCCTACGATCCCGGACAGTCGAATTTCCCGAGTCCGGTTCTGACCTTGGCTTTTCTGTCGAGTGCCTTCCCATACAAGGCGAAGCTTAAGTGCTGGCACACATGCGCCCCTTCCTTACCTGGTTTTCACACCGGTTAGTCCCTACTTCGAGATGCGACAGACTTCCAGCACTGTGTCTGGATGCCCATCTGGGACCGCCAAGCGCCCAGAGTCCTTTTGCCCGGTCGGGGTGTTACCGCCGCCGGAGTGCTGTCAATGCATCCTTGGAAGGACGTTACTCCTTCGTCATCGCTCTTACGAACTCATGTGTCAGACCTCCCCCCCTCCTGACACTTTCAGCACAGCTTTATATGCCAGGTCTTTGCAGGTTGTTACCAGTCCGTGCTGCGAGGTGGCCCTTCCCGACGTTATCTCTGCAAGTCCTTCCTGAGATGCCTAGGCCCTTGCCTCGACGGCTTGCCGGTTGCACTTGCCTGTTTCTTCCCCTGCAACATCGGCCTTCCCCAGTTCGCCAATAGGTCGGCATACCGGAGGATTCCGCTCAAGCGACTTCATAGCTGAAGGTCATTTCGGGGCTGCAGCCATTCTCTAATGTTTAGGCCACTCAGTTTGCTCGCCACCTTGGTCGCTGCTACCACCACAGTTTCCTGTGGGGCAGACGGTGGATTTTCCATCCGAGCACTTCATGCTTCGTTGCCTCCGCATGCCTCGGATATGCTAGCCGTCAGAATCAGCAAATGACGGCGCGGGGACTTTCACCCCGCAAAACTCGCAGTCTCTCGGCTGCTCCGGCAAATTTGACCACAAAATCTATGTCCAGCGCTCGTAACACATTAAGGAATACCGAAAGTTTCTTGATACAAGGGGTTACCCGGCTGCTGATTCATTCAAATTGGCTTATTGGACCGATTTATCTTTTTCTTGGATTCTTTCGAATAAGACATTGAAAATATAAACCAAAACTGGTTAACATAAAGCCTTATCCTAGCTATTCCAGTTTTATGGGGAGGATGGTGCCTATGCCATACAGAGCCTGGTTTCAATGCATCAACCATCAGTGCAGGACGAGCTATCCGCTTAATTCTATCATTTATCGATGCAAGGTCTGCGGCTCGTTGCTGGAAGTGCAGCATGACATGAATGCCCTGGCCCGGCGCGATGCCAAGGCGTGGATGAAGCGGTTTGAGGACCGCTACAAGACCACCCAATGGCCCTACGGCTCGGGCGTATGGGGCAAAAAGGAATGGGTCCTTCCTCAGATCGACGACAATAACATCGTCTCGCTTTACGAAGGCGGTACCAATCTTTTTTGGGCCGATCGCTTCGGGAAGATAATCGGCCTGGAGAATCTCTGGATCAAGCTCTGCGGCAACTCCCATAGCGGTTCGTTTAAGGATCTTGGTATGACGGTGCTTGTGTCGCAGGTCAAACATATGATCAGCGAGGGCGCACCGATTCAGGCAATCGCCTGCGCATCCACCGGTGACACGTCAGCAGCGCTGGCCGTCTACTGTGCCGCCGCAGGCATCCAGTCCATCGTGCTGCTGCCAAAGGGCAAGATCTCCGTTGCGCAGCTTGTCCAGCCAATCGCAAGCGGCGCCCTCGTGTTATCGTTGAACACGGACTTCGATGGCTGCATGCGCATCGTGCAGGAAATAACCCAGGACGAGATGTTTTACCTGGCCAACTCCATGAACTCGCTCCGCATTGAGGGACAAAAGACTGTCGGAATCGAGATTGTCCAGCAATTCGATTGGGAGATCCCCGACGTTATCATCATCCCCGGCGGCAATCTGGGCAATGTCTCGGCGCTTGGCAGCGGACTGATCATGATGCGCGACCTCGGACTGATCGCCAAGCTGCCGCGTATCGTCGTCGCCCAGGCGGAACGCGCCAATCCGCTCTACCGCTCGTACCTCAATAACTTCGAGACCTTCGAACCAATCCAGGCACAGAAGACGCTGGCCAGCGCTATCCAGATCGGAAACCCCGTTAGCATAGAGAAGGCGATTCGAACATTGAAACAGTTCAACGGTATCGTCGCTGAAGCCACAGAGCAGGAATTAGCCGACGCAGCCGCCCTCGGTGATACCACCGGAATGTTCAACTGCCCTCACACCGGCGTCGCGCTCGCAGCCTTGATTAAACTGATTAAAGCCGGGAAGATTGACAAATCCGAGCACGTCGTGGTCATCTCCACGGCGCACGGCCTCAAGTTCACTGACTTTAAAGTTCAGTACCACGAAGGGGCATTGGACTTCCCCTGCCGATTGGCGAACAAGCCAATTGATCTGCCGCCGCGGGTCGATGCGATCAAGGAAGCCCTCCGTGATGCTCTGCAACAAAGGAGAACCAACAATGCTTGAGAAACCGTTGAACCCAAAGAACTGGAAACCAGCGACACTCGCCATTCACGGCGCAGGTCGCCTTGCCAAAGCCAACTACGCCGTCTCCACGCCGATCATGCATACCTCCAACTTTTACTTCGACGACACCGATCAGGTCTACGAATTCATGCAGGCAAAGAGCGAGGGCAGGGTTATTCGCGAACACGAATACGGCCGCTACGGCAACCCGACTCAGGCTGAGTGCGAACGCAAGCTGGCTGCAGTCGAGGGCGCCGAGCGTGCGATCCTTTTTTCCACGGGCATGGCCGCAGTCATCCTCACCTTGATGACTTATATGACCCGCGACGGACACATCATCTTCACGAGTGACTGCTATCGGCAGACGCGCGACTTCGCAACGAATATGTTGGGCCGATTTGGCCTGCAGCACTCGCTGGTGGATCCGACCGCCGAGGCAATCGCGGAGGCGATGAGGCCCAACACCACCATGATTTTCACCGAATTGCCGACCAATCCTTATCTGCGCGTGATAGATCTCCCTGCGGTGTTGAACATCGCCAAACAACATAATGTGTTAACCGTTATTGACGCCACCATGGCCACGCCTTACAATATCAGGCCTCTCGAAATGGGTCTGGATATCGTTATCCACTCCGCCACAAAGTATCTCGGCGGCCATAACGACCTTTTGGCCGGTGTCGTCCTCGGCAAACAGAATCTCCTCAACGATCTCTACCGCACACAGCGGATGATCGGCGCTACGCCCGGTCCCCTCACCTGTTTTCTCCTCGAACGCGGCCTTAAAACATTTTCACTGCGCATGGAGCACCACAATCGCGCCGGACTGGCGATTGGGCGCATTCTGGAGTCACACCCGAAGGTCGAAAAGGTGTGGTACCCCGCCCTTGAGTCGCATCCAGACTATCGAATAGCCCGCGAGCAGATGAAGGGCTTCGGCAGCGTTATCACTTTCCTGGTCAAAGGCGGTGACGCAGAGACGAGGAGGTTCATCGATTCGCTGGAGCTGTTTCTGATCACGCCCAGCCTCGGCGGTAGCGAAAGCCTGGTGACGCAGATGGCGCCGATGTCCTTCTTCGACTACCCCGAGGACTATCGTCGCTCGATCGGCATGGTTAGCAACTTAGTTCGCATCGCCCTTGGCCTGGAGGATGTGGATGACCTGATTGCCGACTTGAAACAGGCATTGGACACGATCTGAACAATCCCTGAAGAACACAGGCAAATATCTCTTGGCCTGAAACGAGAGTGCCCCGCTTTCAGGCCGAGGAAGGATGCAAGGCAGGTACACAGTGTGCGAGACCGACAAGTCATAAATATCAGGGGCACGGTCATTGCCGAACAGACCGTGGCTGCATTTGGAAGGTCCCTGCACGGAGCGTTAATCAGGCCGGGCGATGAGGGTTATGACAGGGCCCGCAGGGTGTGGAACGGCATGATAGACAGGAATCCAATGTTGATCGCCTATTGCAAAGATGTTGATGACGTGGTCGAGTCCGTGAATTTTGCACGTGCCCATGAACTCCTCGTCGCCGTGCGCAGCGGCGGGCACAACGTCGCGGGCAACGCGGTCTGTGAGGGGGGGATGGTGATAGACCTTTCGAGAATGAAGAGGATCGAGGTGAACGCTCAATCGCGCACTATTCGGGCTCAGGCCGGCCTGACCTGGCGTGAGTTTGACCGTGCGACCGAGATTCACGGCCTGGCAACCACAGGGGGAATTGTCTCTCGAACGGGAATTGCCGGTCTAACGCTGGGCGGAGGCATCGGCTGGCTGATGCGCAAATTCGGAGTGACATGCGACAACCTCCTTTCCGCGAACATTGTTACCGCCGACGGGCGACTCGTAAAGGCCAGTGCAACTGAACAGCAGGAACTTTTCTGGGGTGTAAGGGGTGGGGGAGGCAACTTCGGCATCGCGACCGAATTTGATTACCAACTCCATGCGGTCAGTCCCGTACTGGCAGGCACGATATATTATCCCGCGCGGAAGGCCCGAGAGATCCTGCGGTTTTATCGCGACTACATTGTTGACATCCCCGATGAACTCACGACGATGTTCGCTTATATAGCAGCCTCACCGACTCCATTCCTCCACAAACTTCTTCACGGTTCGCCCGCAATAGCTATCCATGTATGCTACACGGGCCGCATTGAAGCTGGGGAAAAGGTGGTGAAGCCTCTCAGAGTATTGGGCCCGCCAATTGAGGACGCGCTGACGATAATGCCTTACGCTTCACTGCAGTCAATGCTTGATTCGGGTTCATCGGCGGGTCTCCAGAACTACTGGAAGTCGTCGTATCTGAAGAGCCTCAGCGATGAGGCGATCGAGATACTCTCTTCGCATTTTGAGGACATGACATCGCCGCTATCACAGGTCCACCTGCAGCACCTTGGAGGCGCTGTGCACAGAGTTGGTGAAGATGAGATGGCTTTCAGCCACCGTGACGCCCTTTGCGTACTCAACATAGTCACCCGATGGGAGAATCCCGAGGAGTCGGAGAGACATAGTGCGTGGACACGAGATTTTGAAGTTGCGATGAGACCCTTCTCGACAGGAGGTGTCTACGTGAATTTTCTCGGGGAAGAAGGAGAAGACAGGGTCAAGGCAGCGTATGGTCTTCCGAAATATACGAGACTCGTGGCGCTGAAGAACAAGTTTGATCGGACAAACTTCTTCCGAATGAACCAAAACATCAAGCCAACGGTCAACGCCCCGATTTAAAGGTTTCGGAAGCGTTCTCTACTTGAACCTCATGGAAAGTCCCGGCGAGGAATGCTATGAACTCGAGGCCTTGGGAGACTGGGGCCTTTTTCCCTTCACAAGTCTCATCTTGGTTTTTGATATAGATTGTGCCGATTCGATATAATACTTTCGGAGATAATTTTTGCTTGAAAACCTCTAATTGTTGGATCCCGACTGAGGCAAGTAACCCGGCTAGGTCAAAGGTATACACCCGAGTTCCTCTTCTCTTTCCGGGGGATAATGTCAAAAGTTTCATGAAAACAAAAGGGATAAACAATGAAACTGTAGAGTGCACAGAGGGAGGGAAAAAATGAAAGCGCATGTATTGTTATTCTCAATCGTGATTTGTCTTGTGCTCCCTTCTTGCGGCGGTGGAGGCGGTTCATCATCTCCAACAACACCAACAGGGTCTACGCCAACTCCGCCATCGGCTGCCAACGGCACTACTTATGCCGTTACCTGTACGACCAATAGCGGTACCTGTTCTTGCCCTGGTAGTCCTGTCACTAGTGGTTCACCAACAACTTGCACTGTAACGCCTGGCAGCGGGTATCAAACCGCATCGGCTACCACCACCTGTCCCACTTCTTCTTTCACATCTTCCTCCTCTGTGACCAGTCTTATCGGGAATACTTTTACAGCAGGTCCTATTACAGCGCCTTGCAGCGTGACGTTTACTGAGGTAACAACTCAAAACAATAACTGCACATATAACGACGACAATGAATTGATAGAACCGATTAATGGAAACTGGTTTTCAAATTTTGGGGTTTGCGGGGCTCAGAACGACCCTTCATCATTTAGTCTTAACTGCGATGGCATGGCTGTGAATTATGGTGAGTGTTCTTCTGGTTACTGCCCTTTTGTCGGCACTCAAGCCGCCAATCCAAACGGGCTTGATACTATGGGATACGGTGAATTCATCGGAACCGGCACTAATGAGAACTCAGGATCGCTGCAAATATGTCTCCCTCCTGCTCCTCACTTCTGGTTTCGCTGGTATCAGTATTATTGCACTGCCACAAGCGGACCAGGAAGCAATAACGGAGGATGTGCTTTTACTGGAACGGGAAGTACCGTACCATCCTCATCAGGCATCACATGGTCTAATTATCATTATGAGAAAATTATTTATTTTTGGACTGCAAATGACACAGAACCTAGTGGTATTTTTGAAATGTCTGGAGATGATACAACTGATGATATCATCTATATGGATTATGATAATTATAGTAACGAGGTAAGTTCCAATGGTCAGGTTCATAATGGCTCTACTGGTATTTTTTCATGGAATGCGGTCAATGCCGCTCCTCTTGAGATGGCAGACGGCAACTGGCACGAGTATCAAATCTATGTGAAGTCAACCGGCAATAACAATACAGGCACAGCCACGATGTGGATGGACGGTACTGTAATACTTAATTATACAAACATAAATTTTGGCACAGCCGGCGGTGGGAGCTTTAATTGTTTTGGATTCAATACCAACCAAGATACTATAGCAACGGGTGGATGGACTTTTGTAACCGATCTGGATATGTTCATACCACAGGATGGTTGTGCTGGATCATCCTGCCTTCCACCAGGAGCAGTTTATGATACTAATGGGTTTGCTATGATTCCAGGGCTGACTTCATCACCCTAGGGCTCGGCAACTCTAAGTGAGCGAAACTCGCGCGACATCTACGCCTGGAACCATTACACCGTCCTCCTCATCGGTCCAGACTTATACCGTTACCGCCACAACAACAGGAAAAGGAATGGTTTCCCCTTGCACTCAGACGGTCAACAGCGGCTCAACGGCTCAAGTCACGTTTACCTTGAGTGACGCCATCCTCGCCAGGATCGTCCATGACGCCCACAAAATCCCCTTTAAGTGAGAGTCTATGAGAAAAACGAAAGCAAACTTGACTGATCGCGACCAGCACAAGTAAGATGAAAGTACTCTGGCGTATACCATGCGTTACAGGTGGTCACGATCCTCGGATCAACTCGTCTCCATCACCGGAATACGCACATTGTTGCGGGGAAATTCATTTGATAAGGATAAGGGTAATGCCTATTAGCAAGGAACTACTTGACGTTCTAGCCTGTCCGCAATGCAAGGGCAGTGTAGCCCTGTCTGAAGAGGGAAATGGCCTCGTCTGCAAAAACTGTCAGCTTCTTTACCCTGTAAGAGAGGCTATTCCCATCATGCGGGTGGAAGAAGCTGCCAGGATTCCTTCTTATTGAGAAAATCATAAGTAATGCAACAAGCCTAAATGCATCGGAGTCTTATTTGACGGACATTCTGTGATGATCCCCGATTGCATTACTTATGCGGAGTTCAATAAACCTGTTTTTGCCGATCTTTCTATGCGTGTCCGTTCATCGCTTGACGGCTCTAACGACAATAAAATATCCGGTCAAGAATCTTGTCGGTAATTTTTCGAGATATTCAATTACCGCCAAAAGTCTTAGGAGAAGGTTATTAATCCTTCCACTGCCCGTCCATTTTAAGATGTGGCCAATCCAGATTAAAAGGATGCGGGGGCTATGTCCAATTGCGGTACTTTCCGAAACTTCAAATCCATTTGATTCAAGGATCCTGATAAGTTCAGATCTGAATAGCGTAACTCCCATATAGTAAGGAATGATACCGAAGGACTTCATTAGGCGGTGGGGCAATAAATTTCTCAAAAATATAATCGGGTTCGACGGGTTATCCAGCGTGATGATCAGTAATCCACCGGGTTTTAATACCCTGAACGCCTCCTTCAGACTGACGATTATATCCTTCTTATCATTGAAGTGGTCAAGGGTTGAATGAGATAAGACTAGATTAAAGGAGTCCGTCTTGAACGCTAGCCTTCTAACATCGGCTACTACGGCATCGCGCCAGTCGATCTGATCCGCCGTCATCCTTCTTTGAGCAGCCAAAGCCACGTCAAAAGAAAGATCGATTCCGATTATATGTTCATATTTCTGTCTGAATAAAGGTATGAGACTGTATGCGCTTACAGCTTCATCATACAAATCTGTTTTGAGGGCACGACCTCCACCTATACCATCGAGCCATTCATTCATCAACTTCTGAAATACCTCTTTCATGGAGGCCCTCCATAAATCTTGATGGTCACTCCCTGAGGATTTTCTCAGAATCCAACCCCAATAGCTACCGCTGATCTTCGACCTTTCTTTTTTCATGAGCATTAAGCGTTAATCCTGCTCGGCATAGAGTCCTAAGCGCTTAGCAAGTTTCATTTCTATCCGGAATTGGTTCCAAAAATGCTTTACTCTTATCTATGCGAGAGACGCATAGATTGTACACAGAAGTGAAACAACAGGATCGGTTTTTTCATAAGGCTGAAAGAAAGGCCCCTTCCCCATCAGGAACGTACAGAAGTCCAGTACTTCTATGAGACGAAACATCTTTTTTGATAGCCAGGGTCCCCCTCGGGTAAGATTCCGATAAGTGAATTCCCGATGGACGTGCATATTATTACAAATAAAAACACATTGAAACTACGTTAATCCTGCCTTCCGAATAATCCAAGGGCCTTTATCAGTTTGGTCTCGATGGGGAATCGTGCATCTAGATTTGTAACACGGTATCGAGCGATAGGATAATACAGCTTTGATAGCGCCACCACGAAGGGGGTTTGTTTTCTTGTAGGGAGAAACGAAATGCGCTTTTCCCAGGAACATCAGGGGGAAATCTAAGCCCATTATCAATTCCCTGATCTTTGGGTCAATCCATGTAGAATCCCAGGGAATGTTTCTGAAGTTAAAACGTGCCCAGTCTTCCAGACGTTGAGGTTCGCTGAGGCCGAGCTGAACAGCAAGGTTATAGAGTTCGGTGCATGGATACGGGGTATAAATGTTAAACGTCTTGGCCGCTTTGGGATTTTCATCTGTTAGTCGAATGGCCAAACGGACACTTTGCTCGAACTCTTCACGGGTTTCAGTTGGCAGTCCCATCATGAACAGATAAATTGGAACAATGGGGTAGGAGATTAATCGCTGGTTGGCTTCAATGACCTGTTCGACGGTAATATCCTTGTTGATTAAATCCAGAAGTCGCTGGCTTCCGGATTCAACCCCCACTGTGAGACGTTTGACATTGGCTCTGACCAGGAGCTGTAGAAAGCTCCGATCCATCCTGCAGATAGTATCAGCGCGAATCTGGAGCTTACTGATCGAAATGTTAAGATTTGCACGAACGACCTCCTCCAGGATACCATAGGCGCGTTCCATATCAATGAAAAAATTGTCATCCGTGAAGAGGAACCCCCGTACGTTGTACTCACGGATTATGCGTTTGAGGTGATCCAGAACTGTCTCCGCTTTCATTGCCCGCCATTTTTTCTTGTGCATGACCACATCCCAGCAAAAGCTGCACCGAAATGTGCAGCCACGGCTGGAATTAAAGCTGATGTGATCAATACCGAAAAGACGTCGACGGTAGTGGTCCATATTGATGAGGTGATAGGAGAGAGGGGGTTGCTCATCGAGGTGCACAAAAGGCCTGTTTCCGGTGCGATGGACCTTGCCATTTTCTTTGTAACAGATACCGTCAACTTCGTGTAAGGATGTACCGGATTCTAATGCTTTCACAAGCCCCGGAAATGTTTCCTCTCCCTCTCCCACCACCACAATGTCTGCATGAGGATTTGCGAGGGTCTGTTCAGGGAGTGGGCTTGCATGAATTCCACCCCAAATAATCGGAACGTCAGGATGCTGTTCCCTTACCAACTTGCATGCGGCCAGAGCATGCAGAATCTGCGGACCTGTCATGCACGTCACGCCGAAACAGATTGGCTTGTCAGTGATGACCTCTAAAAGCTCTCTTTTCCAATTGGGATTTTGAAACTCATCAATTACCTTAACACGGTATCCCTGGCGATCCAGAGGGGTAGCGGGACAGAGAAGGCTTAGAGGAAGTTCCACACGCCTTTGTACCTGCTTCCCGCTCCGTGGTGCAGGGTTAAACAATAAGACGTCCATATAAATCCTCCGCTCCTTTACAATACGTTAGTCGTCCAACAGAAAACTAAACATGGTCTATGTGAGATAACCACCAGATTCACTCCATCATCCTCACGAACCGAAAACTGTTTTATTTAATCCTTTATCGATATCATCTGAACTTAAGATTCTAAGTTCCGGGTTTGCTTTGCCATCAGCTTCGCTTATGCCGCTGGTTAAACAGCATAATACTTTACTGCCTTTTGCGATTTGACAATTATCTATCTCTTTTAAGGTTCCAGCTAAAGCAATCAAACCGGTTTTTTCAACTACCTCTCCCTCGGCTACTGTAATTTCAATCCCCCTGTCTTTGAGTAGCTCCAAGATACCTTTCCCATCAAAGTCATATTCTAAGAAATCAATAAATTCAGCGTGATTTACCGTTGTCAAGTCTCCATGAGTATCGACGAGGATATCTGTCAGGTCCACATAAGTTCCATAGGTATGTGGCTTAGAATCATACATAACCCTTGTGAGAAGTTGCTCTGTGGAACTTATTTCGACCGGCTCAAAACTCTTTTTTGTTTTCCATGCCCTGTACATCGGACAGTTGGTTTCCTGCTGAATACCAAGAAACCTTGGGATGTTTCCTGGTTCATTTTCAAAAGACTTCAGGATTCTGTAAATCCCGATCGGACCGAAGGCTGCGCTGATCGTCTGGGTTATCCAGTCAAACCTTTCACTCTGAAGCATATGCTCTAAAATAAAGACCTCCCTGAACATCGAGGCCTCATAACGCCAGGAGGTCTCAGGGATACGTCTGAGGCCGTACAGACTTTCTAACAGGTGAGTAGTTCTCTTAACCAGGCCGGGCTCTTTAACAGAAATCAAATGGGCCTTATCGGATCCAAATATCCTGCTGTTTAATAAGGTAATGTTTTCTTCCGGAATAAATAAAAAGTCTCTAATCCGGCCCTTCGGCCGCATTCTGTTAAGGCTGTACCGGTATTCCCGCCGGATTCGAAAAAAACCCTTCCATAACCCTTTAATTTACATTTGGCTTTCAACATTGCAGTCCATCTGACCAATGCCTTGCTCGTCTACCTATTCATCGCCATGATTTTCAGAACCCCTTTCTTAAGCGGGTCTTCCTTGAAGAGTCGTTCAGCTGTCATTGCGTTGTTTGCAGCACTCTTGTTTGTCGCTCATCCTGTTCAGACTCAGGCGGTGACCTATATATGGCAGAGGGTTACATCGCTTGCGACGATGTTTTGTTTGCTCTCTCTCGTTTTATACAGTAAATGGAGGACTTCAGCCGATCTAGGGTCCGCCAAATCCCTGTTCTTCTATGTCTCCTCCGCGGTTTCAGTGGCTCTTGCAATGAAAACAAAGGAGATAGCATTCACTCTGCCTGTTATTCTGACGCTGTATGAGTTCATGTTTTTTGAGGGAACGACTAGAAGAAGAATTTTGTATATTACGCTGTTTCTTCTCACGATGTTTATCATTCCATTAAC
>Ga0187856_1001919_pt1 | contig 15916 bp, 15 predicted proteins | sample June2016WEW_8_40_FD_132443 | JGI IMG/M metagenome (GOLD analysis project Ga0187856, IMG submission 132443) | Peatland microbial communities from SPRUCE experiment site at the Marcell Experimental Forest, Minnesota, USA - June2016WEW_8_40 | ecosystem: Environmental > Terrestrial > Soil > Wetlands...
CATTCTTTCTATTGAGGGGAAGGCAAGCCAGATCGAGGCAGCGAGAAAAATAATCCACAAGGGCCTAAGTGTCAGGGAAGCAGAGACCCTGGCTAGAAAGTGGAGCAGTGAAGCAAAAAAAAAGACGACTCATCCAAGGAGAAGAGATGCTCAGATTGACTCCCTCGAAGAAAAGCTTATCCGCCACCTTGGTACAAAGGTCCGCATCCTCCACAAAGGCAAGAAAGGAAGAATAGAGATCGAATATTACTCCCTTGACGAACTAGACAGACTCCTGGATATATTGACCGGAGAGTAAGTGGTTAGAAAGAGTTGGTATTGCGCCGATCGCTTCACCCGCTTCTGACAGATTATTGTTAAAGCTTCCCCTTTGTGCTCGGCAGTCCTTTCATTGTTGGGTCTACCGAAACCGCTTCTCTCAATGACCGTCCAAATGCCTTAAAGATAGCCTCGAATATGTGATGGAGATCTCTTCCGTAGCTGACAATGATATGGAGATTCATCATTGCATGGTTGGTTACTGACCTGAAGAAATCTTCGAACAACGAGACTTCTAAGCCTCTTAATGAGCCCCGAGGCTGCTTAACCTTGTATACCAGGTAGGGTCTCCCACTGAGGTCGATGACAACCTGTCCCACGCTCTCATCCATAGGGACCGTTGCGTTGCCATATCTCCGGATCCCTCCCTTATCGCCGAGCGCCTTTTTGATAGCCTCTCCGAAAACTATGCCGAGATCTTCCATGAGATGATGATAGTCGATCTCTATATCTCCTGAGGCTCGGATATCGAGGTCTATCTGACTGTGGAAGGAAAAGAGGCTAAGCATATGGTCCAGAAACGGGATAGACGTTTCTATTACATGCTTCCCCTTCCCGTCAAGATTCATACTCAATGATATGTCGGTCTCTTTAGTTTTTCTCTCTACCTTAACCTTTCTCATGCACACCCTCCTGCATTCGCTCGGCATCAATAACTCAATTATACCGCAATGATTTTGTTATTTGGTAAACTATCGAGCGTCTTTTTGAAGATTCACGATGCCCCTCAGGGGTCACCCCCCGTCCTTATGGGAAGGGGCCCGCCTCCAGATCGGGAATATCTAACCGGCGACTCCGTGCTACCGAAGTGTGAAGAAAATATGATAAGGACTCACGGAATGGTCCTTTTATTTCATAGCCTTGAGCTTGCAGCTCTAAGCAGTACGATCGCCCTGAGACATAAAAATGTACGGCAACGCCAAAGAAAATAATTGAAAAAACCTGGCGAGCAAGAAATCAGAATCTGCTCCACATAGAAAAGATAACTAATCGCCCTCAGAGAGGGCAAAAAAAAACACCACTTCACTCTCTAAGCCCGGATCCGCTGTCCTCACACCCTCTTTTTGCATCCGTTACGCAGCAGTTAGCACCTTTAATGCACGGAGTCTGCTTGGGTGCTTGAGTTTCCTCAGTGCCTTTACTTCAATCTGTCGAACCCGTTCCCTTGTGATGGCAAGCTTTTCCCCCACTTCTTCTAACGTGTGATCTTTGTCAGTCCCTATCCCGAATCTTAACCGCATCACCTGTTCCTCTCTCGGTGTCAGCGTCCTTAGGATCCTGATCATTTTTTCGGTTTTTTCCCTTTTCTCCGCACCCTCATACGGTGAAGGACTATTGAGGTCCCTGATAAGATCTTCGAGTCTCGAGTCCTCATCACCGATAGGGGTCTGCAGTGCCAACGGATCCTGTATCGCCCTGAACGCCTCATGTATTTTCTCGGTGGTGACACCTAAATTCCGGGCAATCTCGTCATTGCCCGGCTCTTTACCCAGGCGTTGTGTCAGTTCCCTGTTTGACTTCGTGACCCGGTTATAGAATTCCATCATATGAACCGGCACTCTGATCGTCTTAGTCTGGTCGATTAATGCCCTTGTTATCGCCTGCCGTATCCACCATGTCGCATAGGTGCTGAATTTAAAACCCTTCTCGTACTTGAACTTATCCACCGCCCTCATGAGACCGATATTTCCCTCCTGAATAAGATCAAGTAAAGGAAGGCCTCTGTTGATATAGTTCTTCGCTATATTCACTACCAGTCGAAGGTTGCGCGTGGTCAATTCATTTTTTGCTTCAGTGTAAAGCGTTCGCGCCCTGGAGAGCCTCTCCCAATCATTCCTGAGTTTCCCAATAGAAACACCGGCTTCAGACTGGACAAGTTTATACTCATTTTGAACCTCCTTTGCCATCTCAAAAAGCTTCGAAGGATTTGATCCGTTTTTCTTTTTTGTATTGATTACTCTCTTCAGATCTCCGAGCGACCCATACCTCGAGATCTTATTGTCTGCCCTTTCTATCCTCGCCATGAGGGCTTCAAGGGATTGCAAGGTCGCGTCAAATGCTCCATGAACTTTCTCTTCTTCTGGTTCTCTCCGGCTTTCCTCTTCCCCCGCTGCCAGGGCCGTTGCCACTTTCTGATAAAGGGGCAGTGTGGAAATAATCTCCTTCATGGTCCGTCCGCCTTCTTCCAATCTTTTTGCAAGCTCAACTTCCTCAGCCCTTGTGAGGATCGAAATATTCCCCATCGAATAGAAATATGCCTGCACCAGGTCTTCGGTCTTTTCATTCGCTTCAACTTCCTCTTCTTCCAAAAGCTCTTCCGTAGTGTTGACAACGTCTTCATGAGATCCAATTTCAATCCCCATGTCCTCCATCAGATCCAAGACTTCCTCTACCTCATCCGGGGAGGAAAGTTCGGGAGGAAGCAGGTCATTTATGTCATCCACGGTAAGGGTCCCCCGTTTTTTTCCTAACGCTACGATTTCTTCTAACAGATCACTTTTATCCATTATTCTCACCCCTATTCCCCTGAAACTAAAGTTCCCGATAACAGGACCCTTCCTCTCCTGTTTAAAATTATACGGGAAGAATGTGAAGAAACTATGAAATGGAACTATCAATAAAACATACTGAATTATAAGGGAAATCTCTCACGACGAAGTCCGAGCCGACGATATAGCCTCGGTTCTCTGCTGAAAGCGCGGTCTGAGAGACCTTATCCACGGACTAAAGAAAGACCATCCTTTTGTCAAAACAGTGCACAGTAAGCGCGCTCAAAAACGCTGCTTTCCTGTTATCCAACGACATCCAGGATTATCGAAAGCGCAGAGGAGGAAAAAGAAAGGGCAAACACATCACCCCGAGCTACTCTGCCTTAATCCCAGACGTAGACCGTTTGGCTGTGCTTTATCCTGGTCCTTGTCCGATGCCTTTTTACCCCATGGGCTTTCCTTTTCTCTTGTCCGGTGCGCCCTCGACTTCCGCTTGATACGCAACAACAATCTGAGCTCAGCGGGATGAAGATTCATTCAATCGCGCGATCCTGCACACCGGTGGGTCATTACACTGACCTAAAGCGCCCTCTTTTTGTCGTTATCGCTAGTCAGGAGGAAAAATATATCCAATAATCATGATCCCTCCAGCTATCACCTGTGGCATGAAATCTGCTAGTTCACCCGCGGCCGCGACACTACCGGCGTGGAAAGGAGAGGAGGGATGTATGGAAAGGTGTTGTGACTGCGTTTACTATCTTGTTTGCGGTGATAAGAGCTATAACTGTGGGTTTCTCATCAAACTGGTAAAGAAAAATGACCGGTGTTGTAAGTATTTCGAGGCTGCCGGCAATACGAAGAAAAGCGCCTGTTCTTGATTGTGAACTACCCCCGACTGAGATGAGGCTTCAGTCGGGGCTTCCTTGCTTCAGCGACAGAACTTACCGCGTGAGGCTGGTGCGGCAGAGGTCCTTGCCTTCGGGAACCAGTTCGGGCTGTACCGGCCCTACTGTTTGAGCATTCGATTCAGCATACGCTGACACTGGACCAAAAGCCTCTTGCTGGATAGTCCTTGCAGCATTGGCAGGTAATTCATCCCCCACCTTTCATGCAAGCATGGCGGAAGGAGTCTTTTCGCCCTAAGATGTTAAAGAGATTGCCTGAGCAGTTCTTCGATTCTTTTTACAATCCAATGCGGCAGTAAATCCCTGTTCTCCGAAGTCACCTCATGAATCTCAGTATCCTCCCTTTTTTTTATTCCCAGGATAAAATCATCACCGCCAAAGGTAATGGTCCCCACGACCGTGTTGGGCGAATCAAGGGCATGCATCGCCGCCTTTCTGAAGACTTCCGAAAAACACTCCATCTTGCCAATCTCATCAAGAACGATGACATTTCTGTCGACGGGAGCAATCGAAGGTACGGCGATGGTCTCGATATTCTCAATGCACACTCCGAATCTCCTGATATGAAAATCCGATTTTATATCCTCACGGGCAAGGTAGCCCTTTCTGCCGTCAAGGGTAGTCATTAAGAAACCGACCCTTTTATTGGCGATTCTCTCTTCTTCAGTATAAAACCCATTGGCGGCCTGCCCAAGGTTCGCGATCACTTTCTTGATGACGGTCGTTTTTCCCGATGAGGGAGCCCCCGTCAAGAAAACATTTTTTCTCGGCACGCGCATATACTAATTTTACCCGATACACACCCTTTAGAAAACTCACGGATAAGACCCTTGGACTGAACCAGAGAAGGCAGAGATCCTTTTTCTCCGTCCGTCCAGAATTCGAAATGAATGCATGGCGTGCTATAGTTATTTATGAAAGGGGATTCTGTGGACGATCTCGATAAACCAAGAGAACAACTTATGCATGAACTGGAAGACATGCGCCGGAATCTGGAAGCACTCGAAACATGCAGGAGGGAGTTTGAGGGTGTCCAGGAAAGGTACGAAGAACTCCTCAATGCAGCGCCTGATGCTATGATCTTTGCGAGCCGGGACTCTGAAATCGCTCTCGTAAATGCTCAGACGGAAAAGCTTTTCGGATACACACAGGCGGAACTCATCGGAAAAAAGTTAGATGTACTGATTCCCGAACGTTTTCGCGAAAGGCATCACCACTTCGTTGCGAATTATTTCGAGAGCCCCCGTTTGCGTCCTATGGGGTCCGACTTTAAAATTTACGGCAGGAAGAAGAACACTTCGGAGTTCCGCGCAGATATAACCCTGAGCCCGATAAAGATCGATGGAGCATTACTCGTTGTGGCTGCGGTCAGGGACATCACAGACCGGATTCAGGCGCAGGAACAGATCGAGCGGAACTATCACATCCAGAGAGTGATCAACTCCCTTCTGAAAAGCTCCCTCGAGCCCATTGCCCTCGACCTGCAGATCGAAAGTGCCCTCAACCAGATCCTCTCCGTGCCTTATCTTGCCCTCCAGTCAAAGGGGTCGATCTATCTCGTGGAAGGCGATCCGAAGGAACTCGTTTTGAAGGCAGAGCGCGGAATGATCGAATCGGAACGGGCGGGCTGTCAAAGGGTTCCTCTCGGGACATGCCTCTGCGGCAAGGCCGCTGCTACGTGCAAGGTCGTATTCGCGGACTGTGTCGACGCAGGTCATGAGCTACAGTTTGCAGATACATTCCCCCACGGCCATTACTGCGTTCCTATCGTCTCCGGCGGAAAGCCTCTCGGGGTGATTAATGTCTATGTGCAGGAATCGCATGATAGGGAGCCTGCCGAGGAGGGATTCCTTTTGGCCGTTGCGCATACCCTTGCAGGCGTTATCGAGCGCCGCCAGACTGAATCAGAGAAACAGAGACTCCAGGAACAACTCGTCCAGAGTGAAAAGCTCGCGGCCCTCGGCAGGGTCGCAGCAAATGTCGCGCACGAGATACGCAATCCCCTTACGTCGGTAGGCGGGTTCGCCAGGAGGCTCCAGAAAAGGTTTCATGAAAGAACAACGGAACGGGAATACGCCGATTTTATTGTTTCGGAAGTTACCCTTCTTGAGGACATCCTGCGAGATGTCCTCACCTATTCCCGGGCTACGGTTCTCAGAATTGAAGAGCAGGACATTCACGAGATACTTGATGCCGCCTTGCTCATGTACGAAGAGGCATGCAGGGTGCACGCGATCATGATCCGGAGATCATACGGCAACGTGCCGAAAATACCGGTTGACAAGGAGCAAGTAATAGAGGTCATCGGAAACCTCCTCTTAAACGCCATCGATGCCATGCCCAATGGCGGAACACTTACTGTCGCCACGGATCAAGTGTTGCTTCAGGACGCGGCCTACTGCGCCATTCGTCTCACGGATTCAGGCGAGGGCATCGCTCAAGAAATACTGGACAAGATCTCCGAACCCTTTTTCACCACCAAGGTATCCAAGCACGGAATCGGACTGGGTCTCCCTATCAGCAAAAAGATCGTGGACGATCACGGGGGATTCATCTCCGTGGAGAGCACTGTAGGGAAAGGATCGGTCTTTTCCATTTATTTCCCGTACAGTCCGAAACCATCTTGATTTTTCCCGGTTGCATCAGCGAATTCCGTTTGACAGCAGCCTGTTCTCATTGGTATAGTGGAATTACAAATTCAACGGAAGAAGGAAAGGAGAAGAAGAATATGGCATGCAAACCTGGACAAAAAAGTTCAGCCTGCGGTACAAAAAAGACCGCGCCCAAAAAGAAGAAATAGAAGGATAGCGATATCGCCATTCTTCGGCTTTCAGCCCCGTCACAAACCCCGGCGTTTTCAAGGGTTAACCGCTGTTGCCATATTAATACCAAAACATGGCAATACATGGACATAAAGTTAAGCGGATGGGCTCAACAGCTTATAAGACGGCGAAGCGGATGTGGAAGTTGAAGCAGTTGCCTGTCCCAGCGGAGCAGTTGCTGACGAGAACAGCAATAGTGCATCCCCCTTCTTGAGGGAGGCACAGCCTTATACGCCAGAGCGGCAAGTATTGATCAAAAGGGCGATCTTGACCGGCAAATTGACCGTCTCAGCGGGTTTGCGGCTCTTGTCACCGGTTCTTTCATTGGCTCATCTCAACAGAGATTTCCTTCAGCGCCTTCAGTAAAATCCTGTTTTCCCTTGGTGTGCCCACCGTAACCCGCAAGCACCCTTTTATCCCGCCATTGAGATTCCTCACAAGAATATCTCTTTTCAAGAGCTCATCATACACACCGTCTGGGTCTTTGACCTTGAACAAAATGAAATTCGCCTCTGACGGATATGGCGTTATGCCGTTTATCTCTGCAATTTCTTGAAAGAGCCATTCCCTTTCCGAGATAATCGTTTTGATGAAAACATTCAGTTGCTTCTTCTCTTTGAGGGCAGACACGGCGATGGCTTGCGAAAGAGAATTGACGTTAAAGGGGAGCCTCACCTTATTGACCTCAGTGATTATTTCATCATCGGCAATAAGGAACCCGACGCGAAGTGCCGCAAGGCCAATCTTGCTCAAAGTTCTCATGATGGCGAGATTTCTGTAATCCCTCAGCAACGGCAGAAAACCGCGGTCACTCGAAAAAGGCTGATACGCCTCATCGACAACAACGATGCCCCTTGACGCATCAATGATCTTCATTATCCTTTCTCCGGACAAACAGTTTCCCGTAGGGTTATTCGGAGAGCTCAAGAATATGAGTTTCGGTTTTTCTTTCCTTACGGCGTTCAGTGTCTTTTCTGAATCGATATCGAACCCCTCATCGAGAGGAATCGCTATATTTTTTTCGCCGAGTGCCTGAGAGATAATGCCATACATGGAGAACGTAGGAACCGGATAGAGAACCGGTCCGCCGAATGTTGTAATGAGATAATAGATGAGTTCGTCAGACCCATTTCCCGAAAGGATGTTCTCAGAGGAAACGCCGAATCGCTTCCCAGCAGCCATTTTCAGTTCCTTTGCCTCCGGGTCGGGATAACGGTTGGTCTTCAGGGATTTTAGAGCATGGGAAAGGCCTCCCTCAAAACCAAATGGGCTTTCATTGGCATCCAGTTTGACTTTACAAGGGATCTCTTTGGCATTATAGGGCCGCAGGGAACGGACAACAGGTCTCACTAAATCCCTTATATCATGCTTTTTCATATCTCACCCTCACAGAATTGCCGTGAGCGTTCAGTCCCTCTGTTTCGGCGAGGGTGATGACTGTTTTTGCCAGTTCCATGAAGCCTTCTTTTGAGAAGCTGAGAATGCTCGAACGCTTCATAAAGTCATAAACACCGAGGGGCGAAAAGAATCGTGACGTCCCACCGGTGGGGAGGGTATGATTCGGCCCTGCTGCATAATCGCCCATCGGCTCAGGCGTCCATTGTCCGAGGAATATCGCCCCGGCATTCTTGATCAAGGGAAGCAGGTCGAAGGGCTTTTCTGTCATGACCTCGAGATGCTCGGGTGCAATCTCATTGGCAAGTCTGACAGCCTCCCTTATATTGCGGGTGATGATTATCGCGCCATAATTGCTTAAAGACCGTTCTATTATGGACTTTCTCTCTAATTGTGAGTTCTGGGCAACCAGTTCCCTCCGGACAGCAACGGCGAGTGAGGCTGACTCCGTAATAAGAATGGAAGAAGCAAGCTCATCGTGCTCCGCCTGGCTTAATAGGTCAGCCGCGATAAAGACAGGGTTGGCTGTTTTATCGGCAATGATGAGGATCTCACTGGGGCCAGCAATCATATCGATATCCACTTCTCCGAATACCTGTTTCTTTGCCGTGGCTACATAGATGTTTCCCGGTCCGACAATCTTGTCAACCCGCCTTATCGCCTTGGTGCCATATGCCATAGCCCCTATTGCCTGAGCGCCGCCGATCCGGTAGACCTCTTTGATTCCGAGCATCTGTATGGCGGCCATGACCGAGGGACTGACATCGCCGTGTGGGGAGGGTACACAGAGGGAGATCTCTTCCACCCCCGCGACCTGAGCCGGGATTACATTCATAAGAACCGTGGAAGGATATGATGCCTTTCCTCCCGGGATGTATACGCCAACCCTTTCCAGGGGCCTCATGATCTGGCCGAGGATTGTTTCATTTTCCGAAAATGACCAGGACTCCGCTTTCTGTATCTCGTGGAATGCCCGTATCCTGGCGGCTGACAATTCGAGGGCTCTGACGATCTGTTTGTCGGCACTGTTTGCATATTTTGCTATCTCGGTAGGTTTTATCCTGAGATCTTTTATTTTTAGGCGATCAAATTTCTCGGTGTATCGCAAAACAGACCTGTCGCCATGACTCTTCACATCCGACAGAATCTCCTTCACAACCTCCTCAACTCCATCAGTGCTCCCGGATGCCCGAGCCGTTAGGCAAGACAGGAAATTCCGAATCTCCCCTGATTTTTTCAGTATCTTCACGGTTTATGATTGTAATATTTCGTTGCATAATATGCAAGATTGTTTTAGATTTTAAAAAGGGAGAAAAAGGCATGCCCACACAAAAAAGAAGACTCGGAGTCCATACATCCATTGCCGGAGGTGTTCATTTCTCCATGGAAAGGGCAAAGGTTCTTGGATGCAATACAGTGCAGATATTTTCCCACAACCCGAGGACTTGGTCGGTCAGTCCGATACCAGAAGATGCGATTTTGTTGTTTAAGGAGCTGAGAAAGGCCTACGATATCGATCCCGTCTTTATTCACAGCTCTTACCTCATAAATCTTGCCTCTCCGAGCAGTAATATCCGGGGAAAATCCGCAAACCTGCTGATTCAGGAAATGGACTTGGCCGATGTGCTGGATGCTGATTACGTGGTACTCCATACGGGAAGCGCTTCACAAGTTGCCGAAGCCGCTGCCCGTAAAACAGCTATTGCCACACTGCGGGAAGTTTCGAAGAAAAGATACAGAAAAGCGAGCATCCTGTTAGAAAACACCGCAGGGGAAAGAGGTGATATAACATCACGGATGACAGACCTCGCGGAGATTATTGATGAGGTTGAAAGTCCCTTGATCAGCGGCGTGACAATAGACACCTGCCATGCTTTTCAGGCGGGATATGAGCTGACAAGCAGGAAAGGCTTGACAGGAATGATAAAGGAAATAGAAGCGTCCATGGGGTTAGAGAGAATAAAACTCATCCACCTGAATGATTCGAAAAAGTCCTTTCATTCCAGAGTTGACCGGCATGAACATATAGGGTCGGGGTCGATTGGCAAACGAGGGTTACAGACATTGATAAACCATCCTTCACTCATGAACATCCCGCTGATCCTTGAGACACCCAAAAAAGGCGCCGACGATGATCTGAAGAATTTAGCTGTGGTGAAAAAACTCATCAAGCCTTGAGTCTCTATCTAGATAAAAGCGTTGGTCCCTTATGAAAATAGTCCTCTGAACGAATTTGCTTCGTTTTGCGCGCCCTAATGCCCAAAGGCGCCGGAAGATGTCTTTGCAAAACACAAAAGATGCTGAAGCAATCCTTCGAGGCTATTCCACAGGCGTTACGACTGCCATGACCACGAGTTTCTCACCTTTATTTGCTTCAAAACCATGGGGTATCATAGGTTCACAGAGGATGCAGGTCTTTTCGTCCGCCTCTATGCGTTCATCCCCGACAGTGAAGGTACCCTTGCCCTCGACACAATACATGAGCAGTCTCAAAGGAGCCTTGTGGGGGTCAAGTCGCTGCCCCGGATTCAGGCACATGAGAGCGATGCGCATCTCCGGTTTGTCCGAGAGCATCTCCCTCGAAATCCTGTCAGGGTAATACGTTATCAACTTCTTAAGATCCAATACTTCCATTGCTTCCTCCTATGCGATTTGGATTTGTAAAAGACTCCGATTCCATCTTAACAGTGCGCGCTCAGCTGGAACCGATTAGACGGGCACCCGCTCGTCTTTCTATCGCTTTCCTCAGGTGTGCAACTTCCCCGTCTAATTATTTCTATCAGGAAAACAGCGCTATTGGTATGAGATAAATCATAGGTAAAAGAAAGGGAATGCTGCCTGCTATGATGGCGGGGGGGCAGGCAGCATGAAGAAAACTTTTTCACTATACCATGTTCGGAGATGCGATGCAAATAATCCAAGTCTCTTGTCAAGGCTCTTTCACCCTAAGATCGTCTAATTTTGCCTCTGGAATATCCCGGAGTAGTTTTCTACTCCTATTCTCAGAAAGGTCCTGGTCAGTGAAGACATCTACCTCGGATGATTTGCCCCTATCCATCCCACTAACTCCATCTCCAGAGGGCTATGATAAATGTAATCAGGAATAAAGGGCAAGGGTTACATAGGCAAGCACATAAAATACTCTTTTCGGAAGTAGCCTGGGTATCTCGGCACCCGTCTCGATTAATTTTCCAACCTCAGGCATCGCGAGTACCTTGTCTTCGTCGTGTGGTGCTGTCTTAAGGGCATCAGCAAGGTCGTGACCAGCGAGATGTTTTCTTGCATGAGAGCCATCTTTCCAGAGCTTGGATCTTGCCACATCGTAAATCTTTCCCTTGTATCCGATAAAAGCTGGTTGCCCTCCTTGCCATCAAAGCTTCCCTTTGCTGATATCGTCCACCCAGCGCTCCTTCGACTTTTTCTTCTTCGGCCCTATAACGACCGTGACGACAAATGCTGCCGCGGCCATTATCAGGAAAAGGACAATTTTACTGCTCAGGAGAGTGCCGAACCGTGTTGCATAGAGGACTTCCCATGAAGGAATCCTCGCTATCGTGAGAAGGACCCCGGTGACGGAAAGGATTATGATCGAGAGCCAGCCGAGAAACAGTTCGCCCTTCGGCTCCCACTTGCAGCATACGCAGGTTTCAAAAGGATATGAACGTAGAAGATCGTCCCGAACCGGGCGATCGCGGTCAGCAGATGAATGCACCCGATAACGAGCCGACCGATCCTCTGCGCTCTTGAGAGAGGCTTGTAAAGACTCTTGATCTTCATATCCGTAATGAACCGATGCCCTTCCTTTGTCAACGGACCACCACCTATGGCATCGACATGATATGCCTTGCATTGCATTCCCGTCCTTCGGTTTTCTTTCGAACCACCTTCGTCACATCGGCCGCGGAATACGATCAGGTCCCAATTTTTACTCATGTTAACTTCATAATAGTTATTGAAAAAAGGAAGGAAGTTATCTATGATCTATGTTACAGGTTTTAGTATCTAACTCAGAGCACCTCGAAGCCTAGTTATGGGAAAATACGAAATTATCGAGAGAGAGACCGTATGGGAAGGCACGTATCTCAGATGCCGAAAGATAACATACCGAGACTTCGCAGGGGTTGTGAGGGCCTGGGAGACTGTGGAAAGGGTCAATTGCGACGGCATAGTCGCCATAGTTCCGATTACTGACGACGGCGATATAATCCTGATCAGACAGTTCAGACCTACGGTGAACAACTATGTTATAGAGTTTCCCGCCGGCTTAAGCAACAGGGGCGAAAGCCTCATGGACGCTGCAAAAAGGGAGCTTCGGGAGGAGACCGGTTATGAGTCGGCGGAAATGCTCTTCCTTGCGGCCGGCCCTCTCTCGAGCGGGTCATCATGCGAAGGGTTAACGGTTTATCTTGCAAAGGGGCTGCACTTTAGGGGCATACAGGGAAGGGACGAAACAGAGGATATTGAGGTCTTCAAGATCCCTCTGAAGACGGTACATGAGGAGATGGCAAAATTTGTGAAAGAAGGTAACTGTATCGACCTTAAGATATATGGATTCATAGAGCTGGCAAAAAAACATGCGGGGTTATCTGAAGATCGTGACGATCGCGTCGAATGAGCAACAGAAACATCTCAGCGAAATAGACAAGCGATACATCTGGCATCCCTTCACCCAGATGAAGGAATGGCTTGATGAAGAACCCATCATCATCTCTGAGGGGAGGGACTGTTTTGTCAGGGACGTCTCCGGCAACTGGTATCTTGATGGCGTCTCTTCATTGTGGGTAAATATACATGGCCACAGGAGGAAAGAGATAAACGATGCGATCAAGGAGCAACTCGATAGTATTGCTCATAGCACGATGCTCGGCTTGAGCAATGTCCCGGCTATAAGGCTCGCGGAAAGACTCGTCTATACAGTCAATCACTGTCTTGTCGGTGGTCAACAGCCACCCCCCTTTTCCACTGCTCGGCATGCAGGAACGATCGAGAGACCCGGGGAGATTAGCGAAGGCGATCGTGGCACTTCGGAGCACAAACTCACTAAGGTCTTCTATTCTGACAACGGCTCGACCGCTGTTGAAGTGGCGCTTAAGATGGCGTACCAATATTGGGTGCATAAAAAGGTGGAAGGGAAAACCTCCTTCCTCTCACTACAGAACGCTTATCATGGCGATACCGTTGGCGCCGTGAGTGTCGGTGGTATTGATATTTTTCGCAAGGCTTTTGAGCCTCTTCTCTTTCACACCAACACGGCTCCATCACCTTACTGTTATCGATGCAAATTCGCTGCCCCCTATCCTGAGTGCAGCCTCAGATGCCTCAAAGCAATGGAAGACATCCTTGAGCAAAACGCTGAACAGATCGCGGCAGTCATCATAGAGCCCATTGTTCAGGCTGCGGGAGGAATGATCGTTGCACCTCACGGGTATCTCACCGGGGTGAGGGAATTATGCACACGATACGGGGTATTGTTGATAGCGGATGAGGTCGCCACGGGGTTCGGACGGACCGGCAGGATGTTTGCCTGCGGGCATGAAAGTGTTATGCCTGATATCATCTGTTTGTCAAAGGGTATCACCGGCGGTTATCTGCCCCTGGCTGCAACAATTGCAACAGATGAGATATACCATGCCTTTTTCGGAGCGTATGAGGATTTGAAAACGTTCTTCCATGGGCACTCATACACAGGTAACCCGCTCGGCTGCGCCGCCGCCCTTGCCTCCCTGGATATTTTCGAGAGGGAAAATACCCTTGAAGGTCTAAGGCCTAAGATCGCAATGCTTGAGGCTTTTATGAAGAGCGTGGGGGAACTTGACCACGTCGGCGACACACGAATCAAGGGAATGATGGCAGGGATAGAGCTAGTAAAGGATACGTCGACGAAGGAGCCCTATCCGTGGGAGGAACAGATGGGGTGGCGCGTGGCTCGGTTTGCGATGGCAAATGGCGTATTCATACGGCCCTTGGGCAATGTTGTTGTGATCATGCCGCCCTTATCCATAAGCTGTGAGAACCTTGAGCAGTTCACAAGGGTTGTCAGAGCCGGAATCATGAGCGCTACGGGCTGAAGCGGACTCAAACGGTTCGCGCAGATGGCTAGACGGCCCCAATCCTTTTCAGTGAGGTTACGAAGCTATCAACGAGAAAAGGATTGAGGTCTTTGCCGGAAACATCCTTCATGAGTTTTATAATAGTCGCAATACCGAGTGCGTTTCGATATGGTCTTTCGGTCCTCAATGCATCGAAGAAATCAGCCACCGCCAGGATCTGAGACACCACGTGTTGTTTTTTCCCCCGCTTCCTGGTATCCGGATAACCACTGCCGTCAAACTTCATGTGATGTTCAAAAGCGGCGACCACAGCCAGCTTCGGGGCGTCCTTAAGGGTGCTGAGATAGGTTGCACCATAAATAGGGTGCCTCTTCATAAGATCCCATTCGCTGTGGGAGAGTCCACTATCTTTGTCAAGGATGTCTTTTGAAACAAACATCTTACCCACATCATGGAGCAGTCCCGCAATTCCTATCTCATAGAGGATATCCCCTTTCAGTCCAAGTGATTCGGCCTGAAAGACACTGAGCACAGAGACATTTGAGGCATGGACATAGGTGTATTCGCTGTAGGATTTTACCTGACTCTTAATCCGGAGAATATTCGCCTCTCTTTTAAGCACCGTGATGAAACCGAGCACAGCATTCTCGACGCTGACCATATCAAGTTTCTTGAACCGTGAAACCTCCTGGTAGACTTCCCTCACTGTCGAGAAATTCTCATCCATAAGGGAAGCGGCATCGTTTTCTGAAGCTTTTAATCTCACCTGAACAGTCCCAACCAGTATGTGGTCACTGCTGACACAGGTTTCTTCGATTGACGCTATGGAAGATATGAACCGTATGATTTCATCAACGCTTACACCGTTTTTGATGATGATCTTCTCGATGCCCTTCTTCCTCATCTTCTTCTTCAGGGTATCAAGGTACAGCCCCTCCTCGCCAATCGTGGTATCATTGAAGAGCATATTCCCGCCGAGAAGGGTAATGCTGAAGGCATCGTTATCAAAAAGCTCGCCTGCCAGGTCACGCAATTTCCGTGACAGCTCCTTAACGGCCGGGTGGTGCGCCGTGTACAGGCTGCAATCAGAGATAGCGGTCACCAGGGTAGCTATGAAAGTCGATCGCTCAGACATCCTCTTTCCCCTGCTCAATGGTTTCTGCCTTCACCAGGCGAAAGTTTTCACTGAGGACCCGTATCTCCTCTGTTCTTGATTTGAGCCCCATGTCAATGAGGGGTTTTATCGCCTTCGGGGCATAGCCGTCGAGGTTCCTGAAAATTTCGACCTTAAGATCATTGAGTGCCTTCGGGAAGAAAAGCGTCCTCGACCGGTAAAGCCGTATGAGCGGTTCGATGGCCCTGCTGTCTCCTATCTGAGACAGTGCCCTCACCACCATCACCTTACTGTGAGACTTGCCACCGAGCATGTCCCGTTCTTCAAGAATTCCAACCAGGTTCGGAACAGCCTCCGTGATCTTATACGTGCCACACAGCATCACCGCTTGCTGTCTGAGATCAGGGTCCTCTGCCGAAACAAAAAGCTTGAGATAAGCGAGTGCATCCGGGGTGTTGAAGTGGAGAAGGGCCTTGAGCGCCTCCATGCTCACTTTCTTGTTCTTGTTTTTGACAAACATCCTCACATAGTTTACGTGCTCCTCTCCCCCGCGCTCCCTGATAAGGTACAACATATTCCTGATGACAAACCATCTGCTGTCGTTGAGCCTCTTTATCACTTCGACGAGGATATCGCTTCCCATATAGGTGAGCAGTTGGAGAAAGAATTTTCTCTTGGAGGGGTCGAGTTCTTCAGCAAGGGCGTCAAGGACTGGAATCACGATCTCCAACCGTAAGAGACGTGCAAGCCTCAAGGCTCCTTCCCGATCGTATCGCCCCCACTGTTTGAAGGCGTCCATCAGACTGCTAGCGAAAGCAGGGGA
>Ga0187856_1001922_pt1 | contig 15896 bp, 18 predicted proteins | sample June2016WEW_8_40_FD_132443 | JGI IMG/M metagenome (GOLD analysis project Ga0187856, IMG submission 132443) | Peatland microbial communities from SPRUCE experiment site at the Marcell Experimental Forest, Minnesota, USA - June2016WEW_8_40 | ecosystem: Environmental > Terrestrial > Soil > Wetlands...
TATTTTGCTGGTGCACGGCGTTGACCCCTTTTCGTATCCAGATGATTCGAAACCAACTGGAACCGAGTAGAATCAATGCCGTGCACCGCATCAAGCACAAACCGTGCCGGACAGCCGTGGAACAAGTCCGGCCATGACTTTGCACCGTGGTTCCGATTAGAGCCGCGTCCTACGAACTGCGCCGCTCCGCCGTCCACGAGCCCGAGCACGAGCTGGCGCGCCAGGAGCCGCTGCCGGCATTGGCGGCGAGGCGGCCGGAGCCAACGGCGCTCGTTGTGCCGCCGCTCACCTTCACGATGATGGCGCCGCTCGGGGCGACTTTGCCGGAGACGGTGAGCGCAAGGGCGCCGCCATTGGCGAGGACGCCGTTGGCGATCAGCATCGGATACCGGTAGCTGGCTGTGCAATCGCCCTTCTTGGTGACGATCGACACGCTCCAGAGGCCGTCATAGCGCGGCACGGCGAGGCCTGGCGTTGCGGCAAGAGCGGCGGACGAGGCGATCAACGCGGCCGCGGTCCACCTGATGTGGTTTGGCAAGAAAATCATGAATGAGGCCTCCGAGTTTTTGCGCGAGCCGAACTTGCTCGCCGATGGGTTTGGTACCCGGGAGACGGGCGCTCTGCCGGCGCCCCATCGGTGGCATTGGTAGCCGGGAAAAGTTCAAAGCGAGTTGATAGCCGTCACAAAATTGCTGCCGTCTCACTCGCGATCTTCGGGTTGGAACGGCTCGTCGTAGCCGTGGCGGCTTGAATAAAACAGCAGCGCCATCAGCCCGCATCCGACGACGAGCGAAAAGACGATGCCGAGAGCCATGGCGACATAGCCCATAGCTGGCATCGGCGGGCCTTCGACAGAAACCCAGGCGCGGGCGGCAAACCAACCCGCGGCCGCCAGAATGGCGAACAGCGGCGCGACGAGCGCAAGCGTTCCGAGGACGTTATGCTTTCGCATCGCCGGGAGATAAGCCTGCGGTCGACCGCTCGCTAGCCGCCGGAGCGGATTACGTAGAGCGGGAACGCGTCTTCTCCCTCTCCCCAGCCGAAGTCGGATGTTCCCGAGTTCGGCGGGAGAGGGAGTTCGCATCAGCAAGCTGCTGTTACGGGACGCTTGCCTTCGGGCTCAAGCCATCGCGGCCTGCAAATTCTCGTCGACCTTGTCGAGGAAGCCGGTGGTGGTGAGCCATTTCTGCTCCGGACCGATGAGGAGCGCCAGGTCCTTGGTCATGAAACCGGCCTCGACCGTGTCGACCGTGAGCTTTTCCAGCGTGGTCGCGAAGCGCGCCAGTGCCGCATTGTCGTCGAGCTTGGCGCGATGCGCGAGGCCGCGCGTCCAGGCGAAGATCGAAGCGATGGAATTGGTCGAGGTCTCGCGGCCCTTCTGGTGCTCGCGGTAATGCCGCGTCACCGTGCCGTGGGCGGCCTCCGCTTCGACGGTCTTGCCGTCCGGCGTCATCAGCACGGAGGTCATCAGCCCGAGCGAACCGTAGCCCTGCGCCACCGTATCCGACTGCACGTCGCCGTCGTAATTCTTGCAGGCCCAGACGTAGCCGCCCGACCATTTGAGCGCCGCGGCCACCATGTCGTCGATCAGCCGGTGCTCATAGAACAGTTTTTTCTTTTCGAATTCCGCCTTGAATTCCTTGTCGTAGATTTCCTGAAAGATATCCTTGAAACGCCCGTCGTAGACTTTGAGGATGGTATTCTTGGTCGAGAGATAGAGCGGATAGCCGCGGTTGAACGCGTAATTCATCGAGGCGCGGGCGAAATCTCGAATCGAACTGTCGAGATTGTACATCGCCATGACGACGCCGCTGCTGGGAAACTGGAATACCTCGCGCTCGATCCTGGTGCCGTCGTCGCCGACGAAATTGAGCGTCAGCCTGCCCTTGCCGGGCACCTTGAGGTCGGTGGCGCGGTACTGATCGCCGTAGGCGTGACGGCCGATGATGATCGGCTTGGTCCAGCCGGGCACCAGGCGCGGCACGTTCTTGCAGATGATCGGCTCGCGGAAGATGACGCCGCCCAATATGTTGCGGATGGTGCCGTTCGGCGAGCGGTACATCTCGTGCAGGTTGAACTCCTTCACCCGCGCCTCGTCCGGCGTGATGGTCGCGCATTTGACGCCGACGCCGATCTTCTTGATGGCTTCCGCCGCGTCGATCGTGATCTGATCGCGGGTCTCGTCGCGCTTTTCGATGCCGAGATCGAAATATATGAGATCGATATCGAGATAGGGGTGAATGAGCTTGTCTCTGATGTAATGCCAGATGATCCGGGTCATCTCGTCGCCGTCGAGTTCGACCACCGGATTGGCCACTTTGATCTTCGCCATTTGGATACGACCCTTTGAATTGCGACATGGGCAGCGCGGGCTGGATGGAAAGGCGGTAGTGGCGCGGTCAATGAGGTGCCGGCCGCCCCGGGCTGAGCGCCCCGTCGCGCCAGTTGGGGCGCTATAGCATTCGCCAGCGAGCCGAGAAAGCCGGCATTGCGGGCACACCGCTGCCTTTTTCCGCGGCCGTTCGTTATACCGTTCGCGGAGCAGTCATGCCTGGGGCAGGAACAGACAAGACCAAGCATTGGGCCGCCGCGGCGGGCCCGGTTTTCGTCCTGGTCGAGCCGCAACTCGGCGAGAATATCGGCGCCGCCGCGCGCGCCATGGCCAATTTCGGCCTGTCGCGGCTGCGCCTGGTCGCGCCCCGGCAGTCCTGGCCCAACGCCAAGGCGCGCATAATGGCCGCCGGCGCCGACCCTATCCTCGACGGCGCGGCGCTCTACGACAGCCTCGAAGCCGCCATCGCCGACTGCACGTTCGTCGTGGCCGCGACGGCGCGCGCCCACGACCAAGCCAAGCCCGTCGTCGGCGCCGCGGCGGCGGCCTCCTTGATGGCGCCGCGCATCGCCGCCGGCGAGACCGTCGCCGTCGCCTTCGGCCGCGAGCGCAACGGCCTCGAAAACGACGAGGTCGCGCTCGCCGATCGCATCCTCACCTTGCCGGTCAACCCGGCCTTTGCCTCGCTCAATCTGGCGCAGGCCGTGGTGATCGTGGCCTACGAATGGTTCAAATTGGCGAGCGGCGCCAAGCTGCCGTTCGCCATGCCGGCGAAATCCGCAGCGGCGCCGAAGGAGCAGCTGCTCGCCTTCTTTACTTCCCTCGAACGCGAGCTGGAAAAAGTCGAGTTCTTCCGGCCGCCGGACAAGCGCGAAACCATGCAGATCAACCTGCGCAACATTTTTACCCGCATGCAGCCGACCCGGCAGGACATCCAGACGCTGCACGGCGTGATCATGGCGATCGCCGAGGGCCGCAAGGGCCCGGCCCGCGGCGGCGTGCTCGACGGCGCGGAAGCCGAGTTGCTGCGGGCGCTTCTTGCCGAGCATGGCGGCGGGCGCGTTCCCTCCGAACGCGGCCCGGTGCGCGGGCTGGCGCGGCTGCTGCGCCGCAATCCGACCGAGGCCGAGCGCACGCTGTGGCAGGCGCTCGTGAACGATCGCCGCTTCGCCGGCCGCGGCTTCAAGCGCCAGACGCCGATCGGGCCGCACATCTGCGATTTCGTCTCGTTCCCGCTGCGCCTCGTCATCGATCTTAAGCCGGCCGAGGAAGAAAAAGCCGCCGCCGCAACCCGCGCCGACAAACGTGCATGGCTCGCGGAGCGCGGCTATGGCGTGGTCGAGATCGCCGTACGCGACATCGAGGCCGATATCGATGGAACGCTCGATCGCCTGGCCGCGACCCTCGATGCGGCCGAGGCGAGCGCGAAATCCTGATTGTCGACAAGTAAATCCTGATTGTCGACAAGTTGAGATAATTTCTTACGAGACTGCCAATTTGTCGGTTCCATGGTACCGGCGCCTCAGCCAAAGGATATTCGCCATGCTGCGTAAGTATCTCTTGTCTGCGCTCGTTGCCGTGTTTGCCACCGCGGCGTCCGCGCAGACGATCGTGGTCAACCCCCGGCAATCTATGGCGCCGGTAAGCGCCGAGCAGATCCGCATAACGGTCGGAGTCAACACGTTCGTGCCGGCGCCGGCGGACAACGGCGAAGAGGCGCTCAAGGCTCAGGAGGCCGGGCGCCGAATGATCTACGAGCTCGCCGCCCACGAGTGCGCCATCCTGCTCGACGTGCTCGCCAGCGAATGTCGGCTCGAATCCGTCAATGTCAATGTCCAGCGCGCCCCCGGCAACCAGTTCGCCGCCCAGCAAAGGGCCGAGGGATTCAACATGAACGGCAACATCGTGTTTCGCATTGTGCCGAAGTGATCGGCACCGCAACACCACGGCTCAACTTCCCTTGAGCACCTTCATCGCCGCGGCGATACCGGCGCGGAAGAGCGCGAGGTCGCTCATCACCGCGAGGAAGCGCACGCCACGTTTGGCAAGCGCGACGGCGCGTTCGGGCGAATGGCAATAGGCGCCGGGAATCTTTCCCGTCCGCTGCGCGCTGGCGACGATGCGGTCGAGCTCGCGCTCGACGTCCTTCGACACCGGGTCGAGGTTTTTGCCCTCCGAGAGCGCGATCGAGAGATCGGAGGGGCCAAGGAAGAGCCCGTCGATGCCCGGCGTGTCGACGATGGCGTCGAGATTTTTCAGCGCCGTGGCGGTCTCGATCATGGCAAGCGCGATCACGTGATCGTTGGCCTCGCGTAAATAGATCGACTGATCGGCCAGACCGGCCAGCGTGGTCGCACGGTGCGGTCCCCAGCTCCGTTCGCCGACCGGCGGGTACTTGGCCGCCGCGGCGAACGCGCGCGCATCGGTCGCAGTGTTGATCATCGGTACGATGATGCCTTCGGCGCCGAAGTCGAGCACGCGGCTCACAGTCGCGAAATCGCCGACCGGCACGCGCACGACCGGGGCCGCACCCCCCTGCCGCAGCGCGGCGATGCCGGTCATGAGCGCGTTGACGTCCCACAACCCGTGCTGAGCGTCGAGCGTCACCGCGGCAAAGCCCTCGCGGCCGATCGTCTCGGCGACGATCGGGTAGGGCAGCCCGCACCAGCCGCTGAACACGGCTTCTCCCGCGCGCAGGCGGCGAGCGAGGGTGAAGGCGGGAATAGCCATGATAATCGCTCTATGACGATCGCTATGGCGCTATTTGCCCGCCTTGATGTCTGCGATCGCCTTCTCCATCAGCTCGGTCATGGCCCGGCGGATCTGGTGATCGGACTGGACGACGTTTTTGGCGTCGAAATCCTGGCGGATCTTGCGCAAGACGTCGTGAACACCGATATTTTCGATATCGGTCATCACGACGGACTTCGCGTAGCTCTCCGCCTCGGCTCCTGTGAGCCCGAATTTTTCTGCGGCCCACAGGCCGAGGAGCCTGTTGCGCCGCGCGGTGGCCTTGAATCTGAGTTCCTCGTCATGCGCGAATTGCTGTTCGAAGCCCTCCTCGCGCTTGTCGAACGTGGTCATGCCCTTCGTCCTGGTGTGGCGCGGAACTGCGCAAATCGTCTGCCGCCTTGCATATCGAGGGTGCCTCGTCAAGGCAACATGGATCGAGGCCGAACATCATCGTTGCGGAGGAGGCCGCGCGGGTCTATGTCGATTGTACTCCGCGTCGCGTTCGGCTAGCCTTGAAGTCGCGGAGGGGCGCAGCGTTTGAGTCGCATCGCCCATCGCCGCCGCGGCGAACCTCGATACCAGAACTGGAGCCACGGCATCCCATGGATTTCACCAAGCCACGGTACACTCCAATGAGCCGCCGTCGCCGCATCTATGAAGGCAAGGCGAAAGTCCTCTATGAGGGACCGGAGCCGGGAACCCTGATCCAGCACTTCAAGGACGACGCGACCGCCTTCAATGCCAAAAAGCACGAGGTGATCGAAGGCAAGGGCGTCCTCAACAACCGCATCTCCGAATACGTCTTCCAGCACCTCAACGACATCGGGGTTCCGACCCACTTCATCCGCCGGCTCAACATGCGCGAGCAGCTCATTCGCGAGGTCGAGATCATTCCGCTCGAAGTCGTGGTGCGCAACGTCGCGGCCGGTTCCTTGTCGCAGCGGCTCGGCATCGAGGAAGGCACGCAACTGCCGCGCTCGATCATCGAGTTCTATTACAAGAACGATCAGCTCAACGACCCCATGGTGTCGGAGGAGCACATCACCGCCTTCGGCTGGGCGACGCCGCAGGAGATCGACGACATCATGTCGCTCGCCATTCGCGTCAACGACTTCCTCTCCGGACTGTTCCTCGGCGTCGGCATCCGGCTCGTCGATTTCAAGATGGAGACCGGCCGGCTGTGGGAGAACGACATGATGCGAATCGTCGTCGCCGACGAGATTTCTCCGGATTCCTGCCGGCTGTGGGACATCAAGTCGAACGAGAAGCTCGACAAGGACCGCTTCCGCCGCGATCTCGGCGGGCTCGTCGAAGCCTACACCGAAGTCGCCAAGCGCCTCGGCATCGTGAGCGAAGGCGAGCGGCCGCAGGGCGCCGGTCCGATCCTCGTCAAGAGTTAAGCGCAGGAGCGCGTCTCCGTGGGCGTCCCGACGATCAAAACGGGCCCGATGACGGTGGAGGAGTTTTATGCCTTCACCGACACGCGGCCTGATGAGGAAAAATGGGAGCTGATCGACGGGGAGCCGATCTTGAATGCCTCGCCGAGCAGACTGCACCAAAGGATCATCAAAAACATATCCTTTATGCTGACGGCAGCCGAAATGCGGCTGGATGCATCGTGGGAAGTGCTGCCTGGTCTTGGCGTCAGGGTCTCCAACACAAGTCGCCCGGAGCCGGACGTTGTCATCGTACCGAAAGGCGAAAACTCGGCCGACCCGCAAGGGCGTGACTTAAGCCACGTGATCGTGGCCTTCGAAATCCTCTCTCCGTCAACGCAGAACCGCGACTTGCGTTGGAAGCGCGCGGCCTACACGAGTCTGCCCTCGCTCACCCACTACGTCATCGTAGCTCAAGACAGGGTCGAAATCGTTGTTTTTGCGCGCGAGGCCGGTTTTGCCGAGCGACGCTACCGCTCAATCGGCGAATCAATCGAATTGACGCCGCTCGGTGTTTCACTGCCGATATCGGAAATTTACCGCAACGTGGCGGCGGGATAGTTCTTGATCTTGCCTATTGCGGTTGCCGCGACTCGCTCATAAAGCGACGTTGGAGCACTCAGTTATGAAAGCCCGCGTCACCGTCACGCTGAAATCCGGCATCCTCGACCCGCAGGGCAAGGCCATCGAGGGCGCGCTGCGATCGCTCGGCGTGAGCGGGGTCGCCAGTGTGCGCCAGGGCAAGGTTTTTGACATCGAGATCGAGGGCAACGATCGCGCCAAGGCCGAGGCAAGCCTCAAGCGGGCCGCCGACAAGCTGCTCGCCAACACCGTAATCGAGAATTACCGGGTCGAGGTGATCGGATGACGCGAGCGGGACCGCAATCGCGATGAAATCGGCCGTGCTCGTCTTCCCCGGCATCAATCGCGAGCGCGACATGGCGCGCGCGCTCCGGCTCATATCGCGGCGCGAGCCGGCGATGGTCTGGCACGCCGAGAGAGAACTGCCGCCGGGCACCGATCTCGTCGTCATTCCCGGCGGCTTCTCCTACGGCGATTATCTGCGCTGCGGGGCGATCGCGGCGCGCGCGCCGATCATGGAGGCGGTGCGCGGCTTCGCGCAAAAAGGCGGGCTGGTGCTCGGCGTCTGCAACGGCTTCCAGATTCTCTGCGAGGCGGAGTTGCTGCCGGGCGTGCTGATGCGCAATGCGCAGCTTCGCTTCATCTGCCGCGACGTTTATCTGCGCGTGGAGCGCTCCGACACGCCGTTCACCCGCGGCTATAATGCCGGCCAGGTGATCCGCGTGCCGGTGGCCCATGGGGAAGGCAATTACATCGCCGACGGCGAGACCATTGCGCGGCTCGAAGGCGAGGGCAGGGTGGTTTTCCGCTACTCGTCCCCGGACGGCATGATCGATCCGAACTGGAACCACAACGGCGCCATGAACGCCGTCGCCGGCATCATCAATGAGCGCGGTAACGTGCTCGGCCTGATGCCGCACCCGGAGAACCACGTCGAAGCGTCCATGGGCCGCACCGACGGCCGCGGACTGTTCGCGGGCCTTGTGGATCACTTCAAGCTGGCGGCGTGACCGACGTCGTCAGGCCCGGCCTTGTGCCGGGCATCTACGTCTTTACATGCTGAAATTAAGACGTGGATGGCCGGGACAAGCCCGGCCATGACGGATGAAATTGATGTGATAGCGGACTACAACGGTTTCTGTGATCTCCAACGAACCTCCCATCACGCCCGAACTCGTCGCCCAGCACGGCCTCAAGCCGGACGAGTACGCGCGCATCGTCAAGCTCATCGGCCGCGCGCCGACTTTCACGGAACTCGGCATTTTCTCGGCCATGTGGAACGAGCACTGCTCATACAAATCCTCGAAGATCCATCTGCGCACGCTGCCGACCAAGGCGCCTTGGGTGATCCAGGGGCCGGGCGAGAACGCGGGCGTCATCGACATCGGCGACGGGCTCGCGGTGGTGTTCAAGATGGAGAGCCACAACCATCCGAGCTTCATCGAGCCGTATCAGGGCGCGGCGACCGGCGTCGGCGGCATTCTGCGCGACGTGTTCACCATGGGGGCGCGGCCGATCGCCTGCCTCAACGCGCTTTCCTTCGGCGACCCGAGCCATCCGAAGACGCGCCACCTCGTCTCCGGCGTCGTCGCCGGGATCGGCGGCTACGGCAATTCCTTCGGCGTGCCGACGGTCGGCGGCGAGGTGCGCTTCCATCGCCGCTATGACGGCAATTGCCTGGTCAACGCCATGGCGGTGGGCTTGGCTGACGCGGACAGGATTTTCTATTCCGCGGCGTCCGGCGTCGGCATGCCCATCGTCTATCTCGGCTCGAAAACCGGACGCGACGGCATCCACGGCGCCACCATGGCCTCGGCCGAGTTCGGCGCTGACGCCGAGGAAAAGCGCCCGACAGTGCAAGTCGGCGATCCGTTCTCGGAAAAGCTTTTGCTCGAAGCCTGCCTCGAGATCATGGCGCAAAACTGCGTCATCGCCATCCAGGACATGGGGGCGGCGGGCTTGACCTGCTCGGCGGTCGAGATGGGCGCCAAGGGCGATCTCGGCGTCATGCTTGATCTCGACAAGGTGCCGTGCCGCGAGACCGGCATGAGCGCCTACGAGATGATGCTCTCGGAGAGCCAGGAGCGCATGCTCATGGTGCTCAAGCCGGAGAAGGAAAAGGAAGCCGCCGCGATTTTCCGCAAATGGGGCCTCGACTTTGCCGTCGTCGGTCAGACCATTACGGCGAAGCGATTTGTCGTGACGCACGGCGGCGCCGTCATGGCCGATCTGCCGATCAAGGAACTCGGCGACGAGGCGCCGGTTTACGATCGCCCGTTCGCCGAGAGCGCCAGATTGCCCGTGATCGATGCCGCTTCAGTCAAGCCGCCGATGGGGATTGCGGATGCGTTGGAGAAACTCATCGGCTCGCCGGACCTCTGCTCGAAGCGCTGGGTCTTTGAGCAATACGACCACGTCATCCTCGGCAACACGGTGAAGCGGCCGGGCGGCGATGCCGCCGTGGTGCGGGTCAACGATGGCCCGAAGGCGCTGGCGCTCACCGCCGATGTCACGCCACGCTATTGCGAGGCCGATCCGTTCGAGGGCGGCAAGCAGGCGGTGGCGGAAGCCTGGCGCAATCTCACCGCCGTCGGTGCGCGTCCGCTGGCGCTGACCGACAATCTCAATTTCGGCAATCCGGAGCGGCCCGAGATCATGGGCCAGCTCGTCGGCTGCATCCGCGGCATCGGTGCGGCATCGCGGGCGTTCGATTTCCCCATCGTGTCCGGCAACGTGTCGCTCTACAACGAGACGAATGGCCGGGCGATCCTGCCGACGCCGACCATCGGCGGTGTCGGCGTCCTTGACGATTTCACCAAGTCGATGACGCTTGCCTTCAAGGCCGAAGGCGAAGCGATCCTGCTCATCGGCGAAACGCAAGGCTGGCTCGGCCAATCGCTTTATCTTCGCGACATCTGCGGGCGGGAGGAGGGCGCCCCACCGCCGGTCGACCTCGCCGCCGAACGCCGCCACGGCGAATTCGTCCGCGCACTGATCCGCGATGGCCTGGCGACGGCGGCGCACGACCTTTCCGACGGCGGGCTTCTGGTCGCGCTCGCCGAAATGGCAATGGCCTCGCGCATCGGCGCCGTGCTGGAAGCCCCACCAGGCCTTCCCGCCCACGCCTTCTGGTTTGGGGAGGATCAGGCCCGCTACGTGCTCACAGCGAAGGACGCCGATGTCGTCGTGCAACGGGCCAACGCGGCCGCTGTGCCGTTGATACGGCTCGGCGCGACCGGCGGTCGGGTCCTCGCGCTCGCCGACGAACGGCCTTTGCCGGTCGATGATCTCATCAGACGCTTCGAGGGATGGCTGCCGGCCTACATGGCGGCACCGGCGTGACCGGCAGCGGCGGCAACGGCGCATTGACGCCCAAGGGCGAACGCCCCATTCTGGTCGAAACGTTGCGCAAGTTTGTGCATCGTCGGCCGCACGGGAAGCGGGGCCGGAGCGAACAGGTGAAGCGCGCCATGGCCATGGCTGCGGGCGATATCGAGCGGCTGATCCGGGCAAGCATTCCGGACGCCAAGGTGACGATTCGCGATCTCGCCGGTGACGGCGATCATTACGCCGCGACCGTCATCGCCGAATCCTTTCGCGGCAAGTCGCGTGTGCAGCAGCACCAGATCGTCTACGAGGCGCTCAAGGGCGAGATGGGTGGCAAGTTGCATGCGCTGGCGCTGCAGACCGGCACGCCGGAACGGTGACCGCTAGAGCGAGACTGGATTGCTTTGCGGAGCCTGTCATCGGGCCGGCCACTTCGGGCCGGGCCCGTTGGCGCGCAACGACGCTCGAATTTGCCATCGGCTGCCATTCTCTTCTTCCCGGCGCCACATGGAATTTCATCCTCTCTTGGCGGGCGCCACGACCACTTCCTTTCCCGACGAAATTGCATGGGCTTGCGCCCGTTTTGCGGTACATATATTCAGCGACGGGTGAGACTCAGCCGGCGCGGGAGGGAGCGACCCGCGGCGCCAGCAAGGAAGATCGTGATGTCTATCAAGCAATTCATTGACAATGAGGTAAAGGCAACCGACGTCGTGCTGTTCATGAAGGGCACGCCGCAATTCCCGATGTGCGGGTTCTCCGGCCAGATCGTGCAGATTCTCGACTATTTGGGCGTGCCGTATAAGGGGCTCAACGTCCTCGAGAACGACGATCTGCGTGGGGGTATCAAGACCTATTCCAACTGGCCGACGATCCCCCAGCTCTACGTCAAGGGCGAATTCGTGGGCGGCTGCGACATTGTGCGCGAGATGTTCCAGGCCGGCGAACTGCAATCGCTGTTCAAGGAGAAGGGTATCCCGGTGAAGGAGAGCGCGCCCGCGTCGTAAGATATTCCGGGCTCGCCGCTTGCGGCGCCCCGGAATGACCAAGCCGTCAGCGCGAGTAATATTCGACCACGAGGTGCGGCTCCATCACCACCGGGTAGGGCACGTCGCCGAGCGCCGGCACGCGACTGAGCTTGGCCGTCATCTTGGTATGGTCGACGTCGATATAGTCCGGCACGTCGCGCTCGGCGAGCGCGGTTGCTTCCAGCACCAGCGCGAGCTGCTTTGACTTCTCCTTGACCTCAATGAGGTCGCCGACCTTGACCCGGAAGCTCGGGATGGTCACGCGCCGGCCGTTCACCTTGACGTGGCCGTGATTGACGAACTGGCGCGCGGCGAACACGGTGGGGACGAATTTCGCCCGGTAGATCAAGGCGTCGAGCCGGCGTTCGAGGAGCCCGATCATGTGGGCGCCGGTATCGCCTTTGAGCCGTCTCGCCTCGTCGTAAATCCCGTGGAAATGCCGCTCCGACATGTTGGCGTAATAGCCCTTGAGCTTTTGCTTGGCGCGCAATTGCACGCCGTAATCGGAGAGCTTGCCTTTGCGCCGCTGGCCGTGCTGGCCGGGGCCGTATTCGCGCTTGTTGATCGGTGACTTCGGGCGGCCCCAGATGTTCTGGCCCAACCGGCGGTCGATCTTGTACTTCGCCTCGTGGCGCTTGGTCATTCGCGTCCTCGCATACTTGTTTTGGCATGATCTTGTCCGAAAACCGGTAACCACTTTTCGGGATCATGCCGTGCTGGCTGAGGATCGCGCCCTCCTCTGTCCGCCCCCTCCCTACCTTCCCCCGCATGCGGGGAGGGTAGGGAGGGGGCGGAACCGACAGGTTTGCCGCCGAAGCGCCGGCGCAAACCGCGGGTCGCGAAACACCGCGCGGGACCCGCTCGGGCCCGCGCAGTGCGGCGTATCTAGGTGGAAAGGAGCGCAGTGTCAAACCGGTGCAGTCGGGGCAGGGCCGCTATCCGCCCGCCAAATGCTTGCGCCGCATGCTGCGCAGAACAGTAAGTGCGAGCAGTGCTGTCACGGCGTCGAGGGCCGCGACGAGGATGAAAACGGCGGTCCAGCTCCCGGTCGTCTGCTTGAGGAAAGCCGCAGCTGGCCCGCCAAGGATCGAGCCGACGCCCTGGGCGATATACAGGAAGCCATAGTTCGTCGCCGCGTATTTCGGTCCGAACGTATCCGTCAGCGTGGAGGGAAACAGCGAAAAGATTTCGCCCCAGCCGAAGAACACGAGCCCGGTCAGCACCACGAAGAGCGCCGGCCGGTCAATGAAAGCGAACAAGATCAAAATGGCGACTGCTTCGAGCGAGAAGGCGAGCGCCATCGTGGCCTCGCGGCCGATATGGTCGGAGACCCAACCGAAGAACGGCCGAGTGAGACCGTTGGTGGCGCGCGACAGCGTAAGTGAAAGCGGCAACGCCGCCATGCCCAGGACGAGCATGTCGGCGACGCCGAATTCCCTGGCGAATGGTCCGACATTGGACGTGACCATAAGCCCGCTGGTCGACATCATGCTCATCATCACGAACAGCAGATAGAAGACCGGACTTTGCAGCATCTCGCTCGGCGAATAGCTGCGCCGCGTCTGCCGGGCGGCGATCGCGGCGGTGGGCGCTGCGCTCTGCAGCTGATAATTCTCAGGCGGCGTGCGCAGCCATTGCGCCGCGACGATCCCGATCACGCCTTGGATGATGCCCCATACCACGAGCGTGTGCGCATAGCCGTAGCTTTTGATCATGCTGTCGATGGGGAAACTGGTAAAGAAGGCGCCAAAGCCGTAGCCTGCGGCCGCAAGGCCGGTGGCCAGACCGCGACGGTCGGGAAACCACCGCACCATCAGGCCGATGACGCCGACATAGATGATGCCGGTGCCCAATCCGCCGAGCACGCCATAGGTGAAGTACAGCGCCCAGAGATTATCGACCGAGGCGGAGAGCATCCAACTCCCGCCGGAGAGGAGGGCGCCGATCGAGATGAGAGTGCGTGGGCCGAAGCGGTCGACCAGATACGCCTGGAGCGGCGAGAACCAGGTCTGCAGGATGATCAGCAACGAAAACGTCCACTGTAGTTGCGCGAGCGTGGTCCCGAGCTTCTGATTGAGCGGGCCCGTGAACAGTGTCCAGACATATTGCGGACTGGAGATCGCCATCATGGCGATCACGCCGAGGATGAGCTGGTTCCAGCGGTTCAAATACCAAGCGCGCTCTGTTTGAACGGCAATGGTCATGTGCATTTTCCCCGCTTTCATGCCTGCTGGCGGCGGCGAAAAGCGTAACGTCGGCGGACTACGGCGACAAGGTCGAGCAAAGCCGAATTTCGGGGCGGCGGCTGGCTTACAATTAGGCAGATTAGTCGGCGTTCGTCGGCGCCGGCTCGGCCGAACGGATGCCGAAGCGCGCCAGCGCCGCCGCCGGCGCGCGGCCGGAGGTAAAAATGGCGCGTGTCGTGCCCGCGCGCCGCGGCGATGGTGCGGGACCGAGAAGATCGATGACGCGTCGCGCAATCGCGGGCGCCGGATCGAGAAAGCTGGCCGGCCAGGGGGCCAGTCGCTGCAATCGGTCAATCAGCAGTGGGTAGTGGGTACAGGCGAGAACGACGGTATCCGTGCGCTCCCCGTCGTCGCGGAAGCACGGCGCGATTTCGGCGTAAAGCGCCTCGTCGCTGACCGGCGCGCCGGCGAGCTCCGCCTCGGCATAGGCGGCAAGCTTTTTCGAGCCGACGAGGGTTACGTGGCAATCCCCGGCGTAGTCGCGGATCAACGCGCGGGTATATTCGCGCGCAATGGTCGCCTCGGTGCCGAGCACGGAAATGCGCCTTGTGACCGAGCTCAAGCAAGCCGGCTTGATCGCCGGCACCGTGCCGACGAAGGGGAGCGAAAATTTCTTGCGCAAGTCGGGCAGTACGATGGTTGAGGCGGTGTTGCAGGCGATGACAACGAGATCGGGCCGGTGCGCCGCGATCAATTCACCGATGAGGGCGACGACGTGGGCGACGAGCGCAGGCTCCTTTATCGCTCCATAGGGGAAGGCCGCATCGTCGGCGACATAGAGGAAATCGGCATTCGGCCGCGTCGCCGCGATCTCACGATAGACCGTGAGCCCGCCGAGGCCGGAATCGAAGACCAGAATGGTTTCGTGGGCCGCCATCGGCGACACATGACACGAGGTGTCGGGCCCCTGCAATCGATCCTCGGCGCGGCTAAAGGCCGGCGGATCGTGGGCCGGCGTAACCTTTAGCCCGCCAACGCCTCGACCAGACGCGGCGTTTCCTGGAGTGCGGCCTCCTGCCGTTCGCGGCGCTTGCGCCTGCGCGGTAACGGCGCAATGAGGCCGCTCACCACCGTGAAGGTCAGCACCAGGATCGCGGCCAGATTGCCGTCATGGAAATCGGCGAAGGCCACCGCGCCCATGAGATAGGCCCAGAACGGAAAGGCCACCGTGGATACGAAGGCGTTGACGATCCAGGCGTCGCCCTCCTCGCGCACGTACCAGCAGAACAGCGGCGTGAGGATACAGGCGAGGACCAAAGCGCCCGCGGCGATGCCGGTGACGGGAAAGCCGGCCATGGCGGCAGTCTTGCCGCCGGACTTCACCGCCTGATCGAGGATGGCATTGACCAGCATCGAGAACGCGATGATCTCGGCCGGAACGTATTTCACCATCCGCTCGAGGTAATTGTCGCCGGCCTGAACGCCCGCCATCTGCATTCCGCCGATGCCGGACTGCAGCACGCCTTCGAGCCCAGCGATCTGCAGATCGAGGTCGGGCACCTGCGGCTTGCGCACCAATCGTCCCATGATTCTCTCCCCAGAGCTGAGGTGACGTTACGTCAGGGGGGTGAGTCGGGCAAACGAAGCGGGCGAAAAAGTGGTGGAGAAAAGGTGGACCGGAGCGTCATTGCGGGGCCTTGCCGAGCCTCGGCGTTGCGATGACAACTTTGCCTCCTCACGGGTGCCCAAAAACCCGGCGGAAGATCGTGTCGACCTGGGCGAAATGAAAGTCGAGGTCGAAATTGGCGGCAAGCTCTGCTTCGCTCAAATATTTGCGCACTTCCGCATCGGCCTCGAGCAGCGCCAGGAAATCGCCCTCGCCGCGCCAGGCCTTCATGGCGTTGCGTTGGACCAGGCGATAGGCGTCTTCGCGCGCAACCCCCTTTTGCGTGAGTGCGAGCAAGACGCGCTGGGAGTGAACGAGGCCGCCGAGGCGGTCGAGGTTTTTCCGCATGTTTTCAGGATAGACGATCAGCTTGTCGATGATCCCGGCGAGGCGGCCGAGCGCGAAATCGAGCGTTACGGTGGCGTCGGGTCCGATCATGCGCTCGACCGAGGAATGCGAAATGTCGCGTTCGTGCCAGAGCGCGACATTCTCCAGCGCCGGCGTCACATAGGCGCGCACCATGCGCGCGAGCCCGACCAGGTTCTCCGACAGCACCGGATTGCGCTTGTGCGGCATGGCGGAGGAGCCTTTCTGGCCTTCGGAGAA
>Ga0187856_1001930_pt1 | contig 15856 bp, 17 predicted proteins | sample June2016WEW_8_40_FD_132443 | JGI IMG/M metagenome (GOLD analysis project Ga0187856, IMG submission 132443) | Peatland microbial communities from SPRUCE experiment site at the Marcell Experimental Forest, Minnesota, USA - June2016WEW_8_40 | ecosystem: Environmental > Terrestrial > Soil > Wetlands...
AAGCGGGCGTTACCCGCCCCCGCCTGTCCCAGTCCAGCGACTGAGTCGCAGACCGGTCATCATGCCGGCCGAGCGTCTTCCCGAAGCCGCCCGGGAGCGGAGGTGACGAGCCCCCGCCCGCGGGAACCGCTCCCGCTCCGTCAGCCGGTGTCGCCGGCTGACGTCCTTTAGGTGAGCGAGATTCGCGGCTTGTAACTGAACAAAGGACGCCTGTCAACAGCAAAGTCACTGTATAAGAGACGAGATCACCAGGGCGCGAAGGGAGCGCTTTGCACGCTAAGCCGTCCCATGATATCATGGCGATATCAAGGAGCCTGGTCATGGTCGATATCCTGGTCCGTAACGTCGCCGACGCCACCGCCGCGCAGTTGAAGAAGAAGGCCAAAGCGCAAGGCAAGTCGGTGAACGACCTCGCCCGCGAGGCGCTCGACGCTGCGGCAAAGCCGAGCAAAGAGGAGGCCTGGGCGGCGGTCGACCGCATCCGAAAAAAGATCGGCAAGGTTTCCGGGGACTCCACGGCCGATATCCGGGAAGACCGCGATAGCCGATGACCCTCGTCGTCGACGCGAGCGTCGCGGCGCTGTGGGCGCTGGAGCAGGAAGGCTCGCCACGCGCGCTCACACTTCGCACCCAGGGCGGCCTGATCGCTCCGTCGCTGATCGCGGCCGAAATCGGCAGCGCGATCTGGAAGGCGGTACGACGCGGGGCCGTTGCGCCCGCTGATGCGCTCATCGCAATTCAGTCCGCTCTGCTGCCGTTCGAGGCCTTGATGCCCACCGAAGAACTCCGCGTCCGCGCGCTAGCTCTGGCGATCGAGCTTCGACACCCGATCTACGACTGCTTCTACCTGGCGCTTGCGGAGCGGGAGTCTTGCGCGTTGATCACGGCTGATCGCAGGCTTATGGCCGCGGCGAATGCTGTAAAGGGTATCGAACTTCGCGCATTATAGAGCGATGACAAGGCGGATATCCGGTGGCTGAGGTCCGCAATGTGGTAAATTGGTTTGAGGGCACCTTGCGGAGTCAAAGCATGCAAACGATAGATATGCGCTCACTGGAAGTGAAGTTCCTGGCGGATAAGGACGGCACCGGCGGCAGTCTCGACTTCTTTGAACTCATGCTGCGGCCCAAGGCCCGTATGCCCATCCCCCACTATCATGAGTCCTGGGACGAAACCGTCTACGGCTTGACCGGTGTTTCCACCTGGCGGGTCGGCGGCCAGGATGTCGAGGTCGCGCCCGGACAATGCTTGTTCATCAAGCGCGGCGTGATCCATGGCTTCACCAACAACACGGAATCGCCGACGACGAGCTTATGCATACTCACGCCCGGCGTTCTCGGCCGCAGCTATTTTGAAGAGATCGCTGCGCTGCTGGCCGCCGGCTCACCCGACCCCGCGAAGATGAAGGAGGTCATGCTGCGTCACGGCCTCGTGCCGGCGCCGGCCGCGTAAGAGCGGACAAGGCGGCGGCTCGGTCAGGCCGTAAAGCCAAATCCAAATTTTCGCCGCAGCACAATGCGGGCCACGCTTGCTATCTGGCGGTGGCGGCGAGCGAGCATGCGCCGCTTGTCACCGCCGACGAGGCCATGATCGCGGCGGCGCGCAAGGCGGAGATCAAGGTGAGGAGGATTTAGTTTGTAGGGTGGGTTGAGCGCAGCGAAACCCACCGTGCGGCGGTGAGGTCTGTTGATGGGTTTCGCTTTGCTCCACCGATCCTACGCGCTATAGTGTACGAACTAATTTGGGGAAATAGTAAGGTGTCGCCGTAATTCTGATTGCGCCGTATGATGGCAGCCACGGATGCTCCCATATATTTGCGGAATTTATTTTGGAATTGTGCTTTCGTGGGGTACCATTTTGAAATATCCGAAAGCGGGTCGAGCCTTATAGACGGCTACGTCCTTGTACTTCGTGCGCACCAAAGCACACACGTCGTCAATCTTTGTCGTGCATTTCGCGCCAAGGATAACTTCCCTAAGTTTTAGCGTTTCGTCAAAATGATAAAAGCGTATGCCCATCGATTCGAACGTTTGGGCCAGAGGTACACATCGTCTAATCTCCTCTTCATAGTACCAATCGCGAGCCTTGGCTGTTATCAGCAGTTCCTTGATCTTTGGAGTGAAAACAACCGGAGCAGCGCTTGTAAATCCGGCGTCGATGCGGTCCCGATGATAAGTAACATCTAGCAAGGTTTCCGGCTTCGCCCAAAAACCGAGGCAAATGCCCATATGGCGATTGGCGTAATGTGCCCAAAGTGCAGGGCTTCTCCAATCTTTGCTGAAACAGAGTAACCTTAAGTTTTTATCGTTCTCATTTTTGAATTTTTCGATCTCGCGGCGAACGCGCGGATGAGCCGCATTTAATCCGGCAAGTTCGAATGGATCGTTTGTTTCAAGAATGCGTGTGACCTTCATACGTGCATTCTCAATGTTCGAAATTGCATGGTCGACTTCGGTGAAATGATAGGCTGGCCGGAATTCTTTCGGCGGCGGTTTTACTGCGCAGGCGCTACCCATGTCGCCTGGGTAACCGGAGTTGACCCAAAGCTTACGATATTCTTCGTGATAGCCCATTGTCTCTCTCCGCCATGCCCGCTTGGCCGATTGCGCATTGCGTGTAATTTGCGCTGCGGCAGGGTGCTGACCACACCCGACCGCCACTTGAAGCCAACCGCCATAAGGGACAACGATCGGTTGGTTTGCGGTTGGTTTGGGAGAACGGCTTACTTTCAATCTCGCAGAATTTAATGAGATCGCGTTCGCTTGTCATATTCTCGGTCAGCGCGGCCGCGTCACGTGCGGCATGATCACGTCGTCGATGTAGCCGCGCTCGGCGGTTCGAATCATATCATCACCAAATGGCGCGGCTCGGCGCCGTGCACGGCGCGCAGCGGAATGCTGCGGTCGAAAGTGACGAGCCGGCCGCTGTGCTTCACCGCGAGCGCCAGCAGGTACACATCGCTGATCTGCTTCGGCCCGAGGATATGCGTCCGATCGAACCGGGCGGCCTCGGCAATCGAAACATCGTCCGGCCAAAACTCATGGCCGGGCTCGGCGAGTTGCAGCCTCAGCTGTTCGATCGCTTGAGCCGCCGTCGGCCGCTTCGGATATTTTCCTTGGCAAACGATGCGCACAAAACCGTTCTGCGTCAGTGGGCAAGACGCCCAGCCTTTGTCGCGTTCATTTCGCCACCACGCCAAAGATGCGCCGTGATGCACATGCGCGCTATCCATCAGAGCCAGTAGAACGTTCACGTCCAGCAGCGCGCGCATCGTCCTGATCCAACTCCTCCTGGATTTTATCGATCAGCTCGTTGGTCACGACGGCGCCGCGCGAGGGCAGCACATACCAGCCGTCTTTGTACAACAGGCCGTGCGGCGCAGCTGCGTTGCCCTCGGAGCCTCCGGCAACCGTCAGCGCCTTGCGGACGAGGTCGGAAATGACTTCTCCGGCAGTGGAATTTTGCGCCTTGGCCAACTCCTTGGCCGCAACCAGCACGTCATCATCAATATCGAGCGTCGTCCTCATGCATCAGATGCTAATGCATCAGATGCGCTGATGCAAGACGTTACACCGGCAAATTATCGTGCTTGCGTCCCGCCATCTCCACCATCTTGCCGCGCAGCATCGCCAGCGCGCGGGCAATGCGCGGGCGCGTGGCGTGGCGCACGATCACGCCGTCGATAGTGCCGCGCTCGGCGGCGGGCCGTTCAACCGCATTTCACCCTTTGTCCTTTCAGCATTCCGGCGACGCTCAAATCCTCATCGACGTCGGGCCAGTAAATCCCCATCGGCATGATTTCGTAGTTCGCGCGCTGGGCCGCCGATGCGCGCTTGAGCCGCGGGTACCAATCGAGCGGCGTCGCGATCTTGCGGCCATCCGCGAGCGTGACCACGAGTTCGCTCGCCGTGAATTCCACCGCGGGCGGTTTAAGGTCGCCAACGTCAAGCTCTATGGTCATCATGCCGCTCCAGGCCCGCGTCTTCGAAGTCGGCCTCGTCGAGCAAGCGCCGGACCAACTCGCTCGTGACCGGCGGTCCCCGCGCGAGGGTAGTACGCACCAACCGTTCTTGAACGCGAGGCCAAGGGACGCGGCACGCCGGGCCTCAGCTTGCGGCGACAGCTTGTCGTTGGTGCGAGGCGGTTTGGCCATAGGCCAATCTAACAGCAGCGCGGAGCACAATCCAGGCGGGAATTGCTGCGGCATAGATCATATCGGCATCGCGGGTGCGAATGGGACCCCCACCCCGACCCACAAGGGGGAGGGTAAAAATCACACCGGCAAATTATCGTGCTTTCTCCCCGCCATCTCCACCGTCTTGCCGCGCAGCATCGCCAGCGCGCGGGCGATGCGCGGGCGGGTGGCGCGCGGCATGATCACGTCGTCGATATAGCCGCGCTCGGCGGCGATGAAGGGCGACAGGAAACGCTCCTCGTATTCGCGGGTGCGCGCGGCGATTTTTTCCGGGTCGCCGATGTCGGCGCGGAAGATGATCTCGACCGCGCCCTTGGCGCCCATCACCGCGATCTGCGCCGTCGGCCAGGCGTAGTTCACGTCACCGCCAATGTGCTTACTCGCCATCACGTCATAAGCGCCGCCGAACGCCTTGCGCGTGATCAAGGTGACGAGCGGCACCGACGCCTGCGAATAGGCGAACAGAAGCTTGGCGCCGTGCTTGATCAGCCCGCCGTATTCCTGCGCGGTGCCGGGCAAAAAACCGGGCACGTCGACGAAGGTGACGATCGGAATATTGAAGGCGTCGCAGAAGCGCACGAAGCGCGCCGCCTTGCGGCTGGCATCGGAATCGAGCACGCCGGCGAGCACCATCGGCTGGTTGGCGACGAAGCCGACGGTGCGGCCGGCGATCCTGCCAAAGCCGATCACGATGTTGCGGGCGAAGGTTTCGGACAGTTCGAAAAAGTCGCCCTCGTCCACGGTTTTGAGGATCAGCTCCTTGATGTCGTAGGGCTTGTTGGGATTGTCGGGAATGAGCGTATCGAGCGAAGGCTCCTCGCGCTCGACCGCGTCGAACGACGGCCATTGCGGAACGCCGGCGGAAAAATTGGCGGGGAGGAAATCAACGAGCCGGCGCATTTGCAACAGGCATTCGAGGTCGTTGTCGTAGGCGCCGTCGGCGATCGAGGATTTGGTCGCGTGCACCGAAGCGCCGCCGAGTTCTTCCGCGGTGACGATCTCGTTGGTCACCGTTTTCACCACGTCGGGCCCGGTGACGAACATGTAGCTGGTGTCGCGCACCATGAAGATGAAATCGGTCATCGCCGGGGAATAGACGTCGCCGCCGGCGCAGGGCCCCATGATCACCGAAATCTGCGGAATGACGCCGGAGGCGATGACGTTTCTCTTGAACACCTCGCCGTAACCGCCGAGCGCCGCCACGCCCTCCTGGATGCGGGCGCCGCCGGCGTCGAACAAGCCGATAATGGGGGCGCGCGCGCGCATCGCCATGTCCTGGATTTTGATGATCTTCTGCGCGTGCGTCTCCGACAGCGAGCCGCCGAACACGGTAAAATCCTTGGCGAACACGAAGACGCTGCGGCCGTTCACGGTGCCCCAGCCGGTGACCACGCCGTCGCCGGCGATTTTCGACTTCTCCATGCCGAAGTCGTAAGACCGGTGCTCGACGAACATGTCGAACTCCTCGAACGAGTTCTTGTCCATCAAAAGCTCGATGCGTTCGCGCGCGGTCAGCTTGCCGCGCTTGTGCTGCGCCTCGGTGCGCCGCTCGCCGCCGCCGCCGCGCGCGCTGGCGCGGCGCTCTTCGAGCTTGTCGACGATGTCCTTCATAGCCCGCCGATGACCCCCCTTTAGCTCCTTTTGGCCCGTTCCGATCGGCCCCGGCGGCCCGGCTGCCGGGCACCCGGATTGCCTTCGCAAGGTCTCAAGTGCGAGGCTCAATAGCAAGGCTTGCGCATGGCGTCACGGCCGCGATACTCGGCCGCCGCCGGCCCCCCGGCCCCCGCCCCGGCCCGCGGTTTCTCGCGGCAGCCGCGGCGGCCGCGGTGGGCGCGGTGCTCAGGCTGCATGCGGCAACGGCGGACCGATGACGCAATGACAATGGCGCGAGTGATCGACGCGGTGGAACGCCGCCCGCAAACGGCTTTCGCCGGTTTCCTCGTCGTCCATGGGCTGATCTGGACGGCGCTGCCGTCGCTCCTTTATGCCAACCTGCCGCTCGACCTGATCGAAGCCCTGACCTATGGCCGCGAATGGCAGCTCGGCTACGACAAGCTGCCGCCGCTGCCGTGGTGGATGGTCGAGGCGGCGTACCGGGTGTTCGGCGTCGATACCGCCTACTACGCGCTCGCCCAAATCGCCGTGATCGCCGCCTTCGTCATGGTGTGGATGACCGCGCGTCCGCTCGTCGGCGCCACCGGCGCGCTGGTTGCGATCCTGATCATCGACGGGCTGCATTATTTCAATCTCACCGCCGCCAAATTCAATCACGACGTGATCCAGCTGCCGTTCTGGGCGCTCGCCGGTTTCGCCTTCCACGCCGGGCTGCGGCGGGGACGGCTCGGCCACTGGATTTTGCTGGGGTTGGCGCTGGGTCTGGCGTTGTGGGCAAAATATTTCGTGGCGGTGCTGGCGACGCCGCTGGCGCTGTTCCTGCTGCTCGACCGCGACGCCCGCCGCAGCTTGGCCGGGCCCGGCCCCTGGATCGCCGCCGCGGTGGCGCTCGTCGTGATGGCGCCGCATCTGGTCTGGCTGGTGCAGAACGATTTCCTGCCCTTCAATTATGCCGAGGCGCGGGCGCTGCCCGGGCGCGGGCTCTTCGATCACCTGCTGCATCCCGTACAATATCTGGGCGGACAATTGTTCTTTCTCGTTCCCGCGCTGTTGATCGCCGCTCCCCTGGTTTGGCCGCCGCCGAAGACCGCTCCGCACGCGCAGGCCGACGCATTCGACCGCCGTATCGTCACCCTGCTGGCCTTCGGTCCGGCACTCACATTGCTTGCATTGACGCTGGTCACCGGCCGCGGCACCGTCACCATGTGGGGCTATCCGCTGTGGCTGTTCCTGGGCCTGTGGATCGTGCTGTTTGCCCCGGCCGCACCCGACCGGACGCGGCTGGCGAGGATCGGCGCGCTCTGGGCTTTCGTGTTCGCGAGCCTTGCCGCCGCTTTCGTCGCCGACTACGCGGTGCTGCCGGGTCTCGATCACCGCTACCGCGCCGTGCTCTTTCCCGGCGACCAGCTCTCCGCCGCGCTCACCCAACGGTTCGAAGCCGCGACCGGACAGAAGCCCGCTTACATCATCGGCTCGATGTGGGACGGCGGCAATGTCGCGCATTATTCCGCGCAGCGCCCGCAACCCCGCGTCCTGATCGACGGCTTGCCGCGGCGCGCCCCGTGGATAGACCTCGCCGATCTGCGCGCCCGCGGCGCCGTGGTGGTGTGGACCAGCGGTGCTCCGGATTCGCTGCCGGCGAACTTTGCCGCCATCGCGGCCGGCGCCGAGGTCGGCACGCCGTTCGATCTGCCGCTCCACCGCGGCGACGGCGTGGTCCATGTAGGCTGGGCGATTCTGCGCCCGCAATCGCCGTAACTCGGTATGGGAGCATCGGAGCTCTTATGGAAATGTCGAATTCGGCCTCGCTCAAGCGCGCGCTCAAAATGATCTTGCCGACCCGGGCATAGCTCAATAAGAACCGCGCCTGGGGCGGGCGCCGAGCGTTTCTCGACCGGGAACGCCGCCGCCGCCGCCGACATCGCCGGCAACATTGTCGCCCGACAGGAGCCATCATTTTGTCCTCGCCTCCGGCCGACCTTCGCAGCCACGACTTCCGAAAAATTCTGCTGATCAAATTGTCGGCCGTCGGCGACGTGGTGCAGACGATCCCGGTCTTGAACAAGTTGCGGCGGCGCTATCCGGCGGCGCGGCTGGATTGGCTGACGACGCCGGCCATGGCCGAATTGCTGCGGCCCAATCCGGCAATCAACAATGTGATCGAATTCGCACGCGAGGAGTGGTCGGACCCGTGGCGCCTGGCGCCGTTCGCAAGCTCCGCGCGGCTTATCGGGAGGCTGCGGGCCGCCGATTACGATCTGGTGCTCGATTTGCAGGGTCAATTGCGGAGCGCCATCTTCGCACTCGCCACCGGCACGCCGGTGCGCATCGGCTTCGACCGGCCGCGCGCGCGCGTATGGGCCGCCTCGCGAAAAGTGCCGGAAGACTTCCGCAAGCACTCCTGGCAGGGAGCCCGCGAGGGAAGCTGGCTCGCCTACACCCACCACATTCCGCTGCCGACGCTCGACGTACACGCGGTCGACCATTTTCTCAGCGTCGCGGCAATGCTCGGTCTCGATGCAGACCCCGCCGACTTTTCCTTCCCGATTCCGCAATCGGCGGGCGACCGCATCGATTCCCTGCTGCGTCGGCATGGCGGCGGCGGCGGCGCCGCCCACCTTGTGGTCATCGCGCCGAGCGGGAATTGGGAGACGAAGCGTTGGGGCGGCGAAAAATTCGCCGAGGTCGCGCGCCATTTCCTGCAACGCGGATACGCCGTGATCCTGGTCGGCGCCGCCCGCGACCACGCCGTCTGCGACAACATCGCTCGCCTTGCTCCGGGAGTTCTCGACTTCACCGGCGAAACAACGCTGAGCGAGCTTGCGGCGCTGATCCGCCGCGCGGCAATCTGTGTCGCTCACGATTCCGGCCCGATGCATCTTGCCGTCGCGCTCGACCGTCCGGTCGTCGGTCTCTTTGGCCCGAGCGATCCAGTATGGGCCGGTCCTTACCGCCGCCACGGCGCAGTCTTGCGCGCGGAGCTGCCCTGCTCGCCCTGCTATCTGCGCCAGCTCAGCCGCTGCATGCACGCGCACGCGTGCATGCAGGACGTCTCCGCGCGCGCGATGATCGAGCGGATGGAAAGCATTCTCCAGCAAAACGCCGGCGACGCCGGCCTTGTCGAGGCGCAAGGAAGCGGGGCATAGCTCACTTACGCTGCCGCGTCGCAAGCCAGGCCTTCATGTAGGGATAATAGCTGGTCTCAGCAGTGACGACCGCAAGCAAGAAGCCCTCGGCACCGTCGAGAAAACCGGCGCGGAAGACGTAGGCGCGCAGGAACGAAAACAGCCCGTGGCTGATACCAGTCAGGAACGATACTTTTCGGCCAGAGGCGATGATCATCTGCGCCTTCGCCGTCGAATAACGGTCCAGGCGTAACAGCGCGTCTTCAAGTTTGGGCATGGGATTGTGGATGAGAGGCTGCCGAAGCCGTTTCACTGTGCCGGCGCAGATCACGCGTTCGTGGACGATGGCATCATCAAAGCGGGCTTTGCCGCGCCGAAACAACCGCAATACGTAGTCGGGATACCAGCCCGAATGCCGAATTTGCCGGCCGCAAAAGCTGGAAAGTCGGGGAAATTCCCAAGCGTCCGCGGCATCATCGGCGATGGCAGCTTTGATTGCGGTGGCAAGCGCGGGAGTAACGCGCTCGTCGGCGTCGACCGACAGCACCCAGGCCCCGCCGGCGAGCGACAACGCATAATTTTTTTGCGCGCCGAAACCGCGCCACTCGTTAAACTCGACACGCGCGCCCACTTGCCGCGCGATCTCTACAGTCGCGTCCGTGCTGCCGCAATCGACGACGATGCGCTCGTCGCAGAATGCAAGACTGTCCAAACATTCGCCGATGTTCGCCGCCTCATTGCGGGTGATCACAATGGCGCTGAGCTGCGGCATTAAATGTCCCTCCCTGGCGCGGGAATGGCGTCACTGGCAGCACCCTCTGCATCATGAACAAGGAGCTTGCAAGCGTGACCGGCACAATCGCTTCGTACCAAATATGCCACGATCCGAACCCGTGCTTCTCGACAACACCGCTGGCGTGCAACGTGCGGGATCAGGAACGGCGGCTATTTTTCGTAAACCCCTCCGCTGGTTACAACAAAATCAATTCGGCCATCGACCAAGGCCTTCGCGCATTCGGTCGGTGAATTCACGATCGGCTCTTCATGCACGTTGAAGCTGGTGTTGACCAGGGCCGGCAGATCGCTCGCGGCCTCGAAGCCGCGCACGATGTCGTAGTAGAGTTGGTTGTCCTCGCGCCGGATGGTCTGCGGCCGCGCCGAGCCGTCCACGTGCACAACGGCGGGGATGCGGTCGCGCCATTGCGGATGGACGCCGCAGGCAATGGTCATGTACTGGCACGCGCGGGCATTCGCCGCATTGATCTCGAATACGTCTGCCGCCCGTTCGACCGCAATCACCGGCGCAAAAGGCATGAACTCAGTCCGTGCGAGACGGTGATTGAGCAGATCGTGGGTCTCGCGCCGCGATGGATTGGCCAGGATCGAACGTGCACCAAGCGCGCGCGGTCCGTATTCCATGCGGCCGGTAAAGATCGCGCCGATTTCGCCTTTGACCAGCCGGCGCACGGCTTCTGCAACCGGCGCGCCTTCTACCCGCCGCACATTCGGCAATGCCGCAAGCGCGGAATCAATCGCGCTGGTGTAATCGCGGCCAAGATAAATCGGGCCGAGCGGACGCCGCCGGTCGAGCCAGGATTTGAGACCGTCGCGCTCCAGCAGATAGATCAACGCGCTGCCGACCGGCAATCCCTCGTCGCCCATCGCCGGAAAAATGAAAATCTCATCGAGCCCCAGGCACTCGACCAACGACCGGTTGAGTCTCACATTGGCGAAAACGCCGCCGGCAAGACCCAGGTGCTTGCTCGGATAATGTGCCAGCAGGTTCTTGACCGAACGCAGCATCGTGTCCTCGAGCACCTTTTGGACCGAGGCGGCGAGATCCTCGCAGCGCGTGGTTTTCGCCATTTGGCGCATAAAACGCCGCATGTGGCTGAAGCCGGAAAAGGTGGAGTGCACTCGCCCGCCTTCATCCACGCGGAAGTAGGAGCCGATTTCCTCGGCGCGCGCCGGCTCGCCCAGCGCCGCGAGGCCGGTGAGTTTGCCTTCGTGACGATCCATGCAAAATCCGAGCGCCAGTGTCGCGGCACTGTAGGCGCGGCCGAGACTGTCGACCGGCTTTGGCATGAACAGACATTCGTCGCCGCCATAGATCGTTTTGATAACTCCGTTTGAGAAACTCCGATGGCTGTAATTGACCGTGTCGCCGCCGCCGTCGGCGGTTACCAACAGCGCATCATCCCACGGACTATAGAACAGCGGCGTTACAGCGTGCGCTTCGTGGTGGTTGCTGAAATGCAGCGCCGTCTCCGGCCGGAAACCACCGTCACGGCGGAAAGCAGCGAGATCGAACAGATCGTCAAAATTCTTGGAGCGGTAGCGACGCATCTCGTGCGTCATATATTGGAGAACGCGGCCACGGCTGCGCCGCAAGGCGACTTCCCTGAGCCAGCGCAGGCCGCTCATGCGCCGAAAATATTTAGTATCGAGCAGCGTACGCGACATCGAAATCACGTCGACATCGGCACGCGTCGCCCCGCCGACCGCCAACACTTCGTCGATGCAGGCGTCCGGATGTTTGCTGCCGTCGCCCTTGATTCTCGATAGGCGTTCGAGCTGGACAGCCGCTTTCAAATCATAATCGTAAAACAGCGCCGCAACGGAATCGTGAGGGCCGGAGTGAATGGCAAGAATTAACTCTGACATTGCCGAGTCGAGATCATTGCTAAAGGTCAAAAATCCATAGCAGCACGGTTAATCCAGGGCGAGGCGAATCTTGTCCTGATCTGACATCTGCCCCTCCCCCTCCGTGGCGGGCGGACGAAGGCCGAAAAGCTACTGTCGGCGATTCTCCCGATCAACCTCGGCGCCAAGGGTCGGTCAAGAGTCGGCGTCCGTCACGTTGGCCGCTCGCGCGCGGCAAAGATCGCGAGCCACAGATATACGCCGAGCAGCGTCGCCTCGCCGAGCACGATGAAAATGCTGCCGCCATAGACCTGCGGAAAGAAAACCTCCACCACCGCCATGGACACGACGGAGGTGAGCCACACGACCGCGCCCCAAGCCGCCGCGAGCCACAGCCCGACCGCCGCCACCAGATCGATGACGGCGAAGAACACCGTCGCCGTTTGCCACGCGACCGTGTGCGCCTCGAAACCTCCGTCGCTGCGCCCGGAAATCCCGCACACCGCGGCCCAATGATAGAGGCCCTTGACGAGCGACACCGCCGCCATGATGCGCAGAAACAAAACGAGATATTCGGCCCAGGATCCGGCCGCGTTTGCCGCTTTACCCGCATGCACGGGCTCGAGCATGTCGCTCGGCCGCGTGGGTCGCCTCTGCGATTGATCGCTCATGGCAGGGCGGCCTTTGCCATTCGAGACGGGCTTAAGTCAATCCGCCGGTGGCCAGTGGATAGCTCGATCCATGATCTCATTCCACGAATACGGGCACTCGACCGGAAAGATGTCTTCTTCGAGGAGCGTCTGCGCCGCCGCTTCCAGCCGGGCAATCTCGTAGGCCTCGGTGACTGCCTCGTCGACCACGGTTTTGAGGCCGGGATTCTTGCGCAACACGCGCAGGACGTGCCGGCGCTGGACCGCGATGCTCAACTGCCAAGAGCGCGAGCGGCGTTCCGGCTGATGATCCCATTGGAGCAGATGCAGCAGGATGAGGCGTAGCGCAGATTGCAGTTTGTCGTACTGCTTACTGCCCACGTCGTCGATCTCCTCGGCGAGGCTGAGCGCGTCCACTTCCGCTAGGCGTCCGGCGCGCAACAGCGCCGCCTGCTCGACGGCCCAGCTGTAGAGATCGCGATCGTAACGCGCGCCATCCCGCGCATCCGCCGGTGCGCTTTTCCTCGCGGTATCGGGACCGTCCATCGCCTGCTCCGGCAATTTCTTCGCTATCGCATTGCCACACCAATATAACCCTGGTTGCGGTCGGGCGACAGTTCCCTGACCCTAACCGCGCGAGATCCCGGCGCTCCAGCCAGTGGCGCGCCAAGGCTGGAACGGGTAAAAAGAACTCTGCCAGTATGGAGTACGCCCGATGGCGATCAAATTTGGCCGGCCGCTGGAAGCAAACCGTTTAGTCCCCCATTCCTTCCCTCCCCCACAAGTGGGGGAAGGTGGGGTGGGGGCGCCGGCCGACCGCCTCGACCTCGCGATCCGCCCGCGCCGCAACCGCCGCGCCGAATGGGCTCGGCGCATGGTGCGCGAGCATGTCCTCACCACCGACGACTTGATCTGGCCGCTGTTCCTGGTCGATGGGACAAATGTCCGCGCGCCGGTCGCCTCGATGCCCGATGTCGAGCGCCTCTCGGTCGATGAAGCCGTGCGCGCAGCGGAGCGGGCGGCCAAGCTCACAATCCCCTGCCTCGCGCTCTTCCCCTATACCGACCCAGAGAAGCGCGACGACACCGGCTCCGAAGCGCTCAATGCGGAAAACCTCGTCTGCCGCGCCATCCGCGCCATCAAGAAGGAGGTGCCGGAGATCGGCGTCCTCTGCGATGTGGCGCTCGACCCCTATACCAGCCACGGCCACGACGGCCTCCTGCGCGACGGCGTCATCCTCAACGACGAGACCGTCGCGGTGCTGGTCCGCCAGGCGCTGGTCCAGGCCGCGGCCGGCTGCGACATCGTCGCGCCTTCCGACATGATGGATGGCCGCGTCGGCGCGATCCGCGCCGGGCTTGACGCCGCCGGTTTCGGCGACGTCCAGATCATGGCCTACGCGGCCAAATACGCCTCCGCCTTCTACGGCCCGTTCCGGGACGCGGTCGGCTCGAGCGCGGCACTCATCGGCGACAAGTGCACCTATCAGATGGACCCGGCGAATGCCGACGAGGCCCTGCGAGAAGTGGAACTCGACATCGCCGAAGGCGCCGACATGGTCATGGTCAAGCCGGGCCTGCCCTATCTCGATATATTGCACCGCGTCAAAGAGACCTTCAGGGTGCCCACCTTCGCCTATCAAGTGTCGGGCGAATATGCGATGATCATGGCCGCCGCCGGGAACGGTTGGCTCGAAGGCGACAAGGCCATGAGCGAAAGCCTGATCGCCTTCAAGCGCGCCGGCGCCGACGGCGTGTTGACCTATTTCGCGGCAAGGATTGCGGAGAAACTGAAGAAGGGCGGCGCGTAAAGCATGATCCCGAAAAAGCCTGCCCCCGGACTTGATCCGGGGGTGGGTACCGGTTGTCGGAAAAGATCATGCGCAAGCTAGAGTGCAGACCGCCCCCGCCTGCGAGCAAAGAACGAGGCGGATGTCATGCGTGAGGACGACAACGACCAGGTCCGGCATTACGTGCCGCTGTTGCGCCGGATCATCATCCTGGTGGCGGTGCTCACAGCGGTGCCGGTGATATTGTGGACCATCACCGCATTCGTGCGCACTTATGTCGGGCCGCCCAAGGTCCCTACCTTCCACCAGCTCGCGGCGACGGCGACGCTTGAAGCGCCGGGAAACGCAAGCTCGGACGCCAGCGGTTGGCCGTCGCCGGCGTCGGAGCAATCCAAGCTTTCCGATCCTTCCGCAGCGACGGTCGAAGCAAGGGCCACGACGACGGACGCGCGTGACGGGTCCACCGCGCCGAAGGGAGCGTTTCTCGGCGATCGTTCACCGGACGGTGACGCCAACATACCGGCGAGCGCGCTGAAAATCGCCGATACGTCGGCCGCGGCTGCGGCGGACGCGAAAGCAGCCGGGATGCCGGCGGCGCCTGCGCTTGCCAGGCCTGACGGAGCGGTGCCAAACACCGGGGCACTCGCCGCGCAGCAGCCGGCCGTTTCGATCGGGGCGCCGGCGGAGGCCTCGCCCGCCGCAGAGCCGCTGCCCGGGCCGATTCCGCTCCCCCGACATCGCCCGCACGACGTCGCGATGGCGCAGATGGGAGTCCCGCAGATGGGAGCCCCGCAGATGAGTGTCCCGATGCCGCGGCCACGGCCGGATGCCGCCGGTCCGACCGCCCCGGCAGAAACGACGACCACCGGACCCCTCGACTTTCTGCAAAATCTCTTTCATTAGCATCACAGCATCGCGGTGCGTGGAAGCAGAGCGCGTCCTTGGCCGTGGGCAGCGAATAGCGAGATAGTTGGCAAATGCGGCGGATCGAATTTAGGACGGCCACGAACTTGCTTGTCGGCAGCTTGATGATGGCGATTGCAGGCAGTGCGGCCGCGCAACAGCCGCCGCGGCGGCCGGCGGCAGCTCCACATTCCGACCAGGAGCAGCCGGCGGCAAGCGAAGCGCCGCAGCGTACCACCGCGACCTACGACGACTGGGTCGTGCAATGCGAGACGCCACCCGGATCGCCGCCGCAGAAGGTCTGCGAAATGGCACAGGTCACGCAGCTGCAGGGCAAAAACCTGCCGTTCTCGCGCATTGGCATCCCGCGTCCAGTGAAGGGCCAGCCGGTCAAGCTGATCGTTCAAGTACCGGTCAACGTATCGTTCGTCACGAATGTCCGCATCCGCGCCGATGATTCCGATCCCGGCATGGCGGCACCTTTCGCGCGCTGCTTACCCTCCGGCTGTTTTGCTGAATTCGAGGTCAAGGACGATACGCTCAAGAAATTCCGCGCCGGCTCCAGTGCCGGCAAGCTTTCGTTCGCCGACGCCGGCGGACACGAGGTCGTCGTTCCGCTGTCGTTCAAGGGTTTCGTCCAAGCCTATGACGCACTCTTGAAGGAGTGAGTCATCGGCCGCGCATCAAGCGGCGCATCGGCGCATCAAGTGCCGCCGGCCTGGAACTAAGCCGTTCGGGCCGCCCTCCGGCTCAATACTCCGTGCTCACCACGAATAGCGCAGCGTGCCGCTGCCGGCGTAGGTCTGCGAGCCGCTGGCGAATTCGCCGTCGAACTTGGCGAGGAGGGTGAGTTTCGACGTCAGGAAGAGCTCGGCGCCCACCGACGTCAGCGCGGAATCGCTTGGCATCGGCGCGCCGTTGACGACGAAGCTCGCCC
>Ga0187856_1001945_pt1 | contig 15763 bp, 13 predicted proteins | sample June2016WEW_8_40_FD_132443 | JGI IMG/M metagenome (GOLD analysis project Ga0187856, IMG submission 132443) | Peatland microbial communities from SPRUCE experiment site at the Marcell Experimental Forest, Minnesota, USA - June2016WEW_8_40 | ecosystem: Environmental > Terrestrial > Soil > Wetlands...
AAAAAGCTTCCGGAGCGTTCGTCGGTCCACTTCACCGGCCGGCCGAGTGCCCGCGCGGCATGCAGCACGCAAATATATTCAGGAAACACCGCGGCCTTCATGCCGAACGAGCCGCCGACCTGGCCGCTCAGGATCCGCACATCGGTGGCGGCGACACCGAGCGCCTCGGCGATGTGGGCGCGCATGCCGAAAACGCCCTGCGAACCGACGTAGAGCGTGAAGCGACCGCCGTCATAGGCTGCGAGCGCCGCGCGCGGCTCCATGGCGTTGACGACGATGCGGCTGTTCACGAGCTTCAATCGCGTCACATGGGCCGCCGCGGCGAATGCCGCGTTGACGGCGTCGGCGTCGCCATAATGATAATCGAGCGAAACGTTGCCCGGCACGTCATCGTAAAGGAGCGGGGCGCCGTCGCGCGCGGCGTCTTCGGCCGAAATGACGGCAGGGAGCGCCTCGATCTCGAGAAGGACCGCTTCTGCCGCATCCTTCGCTGCGAGCACTGTCTCGGCGACGACGAAGGCGACGGGGTCGCCGACGTGGCGCACCTTGTCGGTCGCCAGTGCGCCGCGCCACGGCTTCTTCATCGGCGAACCGTCGCGATTTTTAAACGGCACGATGCACTTGAGCGGACCGTAGCCTTGCAGATCGGCGGCGGTATAGACGCCAAGCACGCCTGGCATTTTCCGCGCGGCGTCGGCATCGATGGCGCCGATAATGCCATGGGCATTGCGGCTGCGCACCATCACCGCATAGGCTTGGCCCGGCAGGCTGACGTCATCCGTATAGTGTCCCTTCCCGCGCAGCAGCATCGGGTCTTCGCTGCGCGGCACGGACTGCCCGACGGCAAATTTCTCAACCGCCAATCTCTCCGTCGCTAATTCGTCCGCTGCCAATTTGTCCGCCTGTCGGTCGGCAGGCTGGTGCAAATTCATGGCTGTCCAATCCCGCAAAGAGTCACATCGTGCTGAGATAGTGGACTTGGCAGAGTGCGACAAGCCAGGCGCCGGACATGGCTCATAGGCGAGAAAAAGCACAGTATTGGCCCTGCCGCCTCCGACTGATACATTTGCCCCGATTTGAGATTGAACATGGCCCGCAGCCGTCGAGCCGCAGAGTTCCGGCGCGGGCGGGAAGGTATTGAATGAACGAGGAGGCGCCGCCGCCCGGCGGCCCCGGTGGCCGTGGAGCGCCGCGACGGCGGCCGCGCTGGCCTCGTCGAACGCCGTACGGCATCCGTCGCGATGGCCTCCGGCGCGATGGTGGGCAAGCGCTCGTGAACGAGCATTCCGATGGAACCTACGCCGCGCTCGATCTCGGCACAAATAATTGCCGGCTTCTCATCGCGCGCCCGACTGCAGACGGGTTTCGCGTCGTCGACGCGTTCTCCCGCATCATTCGTCTCGGCGAGGGCGTTGCCGCGTCGCGCCGTATCAGTGAGGCGGCGATCACACGCGCGGTCGAGGCGCTGCTGATCTGTCGCGACAAGATGCGCGCGCGCGGCGTGCGGCGCGCGCGGCTCATTGCTACGGAGGCCTGCCGCGCGGCCGAGAACGGCGAGGTATTCCGCGCCCGCGTCGCCGAGGAAGCTGGCATCGAGCTCGAGATCGTCGATTCCGCAACCGAGGCAAGGTTGGCGGCGGCCGGCTGCACGGAGCTGTTCGACCCCTCGGCCGCCGGCGTCATCCTCTTCGATATTGGCGGCGGATCGTCCGAGCTGGTGCGACTCGGTCGGCCGAACGGCGTCCGGCGTGGGCCGCCGAGGCCCGACATCGTCGGCTGGGCATCGCTTCCTGTCGGGGTCGTCACCCTTGCCGAACGTTACGGCGGCACCGTGGTGCCGCGCGAGATCTATGACGCCATGGTGGAAGAGGTCGCCGCCTTCGTGGAAAGATTCGTAGCCGCGCATCGCGGCGACCTCGACGGCTTCCACATGCTCGGCACGTCGGGCACGGTGACGACGATCGCCGGGGTGTTCTTGAAGCTCAGGCGCTACGACCGCCGGCGCGTCGACGGCTGCTGGCTTTCCGACGATGAGGTATCGCGCGTGGTCGCAGAGCTCATGGCCATGAGTTTCGACGAACGCGCGGCCAATCCCTGCATCGGCGCCGAACGCGCCGACCTCGTGCTCGCCGGCTGCGCCATCCTCGACGCCATTCGCCGCGCTTTTCCTTGCGAGCGGCTACGCGTTGCCGATCGCGGCCTGCGTGAGGGCATGCTGGTCGAGATGATGCGCGCCGACGGCGTGTGGGGAGAGGCCTGATCGGCTATGGCGCGGCTCAAGGGCGAGAAGCGCCGCACACTGTCGTCGCGGACTTGGCTCGAACGCCAGATCAGCGATCCCTATGTGGCGCGCGCCAAGCGCGAAGGGTTTCGCTCCCGCGCGGCTTATAAGCTCGCCGAAATCGACGACAAATATCGCTTGCTCAAACCTGGAACGCACGTCGTCGATCTCGGCGCGGCGCCGGGGGGCTGGAGCGAGGTCGCCGCGCGGCGCGTGGGAGCAAACGGGCGCGTGATTGCGATCGATATTCTCGACATGAAGCCGATCTCGGGCGTCGAATTCCTCAAACTCGATTTTCTCGACGGCAGCGCGCCGCAGCGCCTCAAGGCGCTGCTCGGCGGCAAGGCCGATCTCGTACTCTCCGACATGGCGGCCAACGCGACCGGCCACCGCAAGACTGACCATTTGCGCATCATGGCGCTCGCCGAGGCGGCCGCGCATTTCGCGCGCGAGGTGCTCAGCCCGGGCGGGAGCTTCCTCTGCAAGGTCTTGCAAGGCGGAACCGAAGCGGCGCTCCTTTCCGAGCTCAAGCGCGATTTTGCGAGCGTCAAGCACGTCAAGCCGCCGGCGAGCCGCAGCGACTCGGCCGAACTTTATCTTCTCGCCCGTGGCTTTCGCGGCGGGGAAGTGGCGCCGGCTTAGGGGTTATCCGCCGCCGCTTGCGCCATCTTGCGTCCGGCGAGCTCCGCTCCGGCGTCGGGCGCAAGCCGCGCGAAGATGAGCGCAGCTGAGGCCGAAAGCGCGCCGATCACGAGAAACGCCGGTGGAAAATCCATGGCGCCCATCGCACTCTCGTGCTTCAGCCGCAGCGTGATCTCGACCACGAGTGCGCCGACGGCGACGCCGGTCGACAGCGCCAATTGCTGGGCGACAGAGACGAGCGTGGTTGCCCGGCTCATCAGCGGCGGCTCGATCTCGGCATAGGCGAGCGTGTTGATGGCGGTGAATTGCAGCGAGCGGAAAAAGCCGCCGGTGAGCAGAATGGCGATCATGGCCGCAAACGGCATGCCGGGAACGAAGCTGGCGCAGGCGGCGAGAAAGGCGCCGCTGATGAGGCTATTGTAGACGAGCACCGGGCGATAGCCGAAGCGTCTGAGCACGCGCGCAACGGCGGCCTTCATGAACATCGAGCCGAGTGCGCCGGTAAAGGTGATAAGGCCGGACTGGAACGGCGTCAGGTCGAAGCCGATCTGCAGCAAGAGCGGCAGCAGAAACGGCAACGCGCCGATGCCGAGCCGGAACATGAAGCCGCCGAAAATACTGGCGCGGAACGTCGGCAGCTTGAGCAGCCTGAGATCGAGGATGGGCGCCGCCTTGTGTCTGGCATAGACGACATAAGCCGCCGCCGAAGCGGCGCCGACGCCGAGGAGCGCGGCGACCACGCCAGCGGGCAAAAACTCGAGCCCCATGACCGAGAGCCCGAAGGCGAGCCCGCCGATGCCCAGCCCTGACAGCACAAAGCCGACATAGTCGAACGGAGCGGGCCGTTCGGCGCGGACATCCGGCATGTAGCGCGTGGCCATCACCATGCCGAGGAGGCCGATCGGCACATTGATGAGGAAGATCCAATGCCACGACGCGTAGGTGGTTATGAAGCCGCCGAGCGGCGGACCGCAAATCGGGCCGACGAGGGCCGGTATGGTCACCAGCGACATGGCGTTGACCAGGAGCCGCTTGTCGATGCTGCGCACCAGGATGAGGCGGCCGACCGGCGTCATCATCGCTCCGCCCATGCCCTGAATAATCCGCGCCAGCACGAATTCCTCGAGCGAGCGTGAGAGCGCGCAGCCGATGGAGCCGAGCACGAACACTCCGATGGCGATGCGAAAGACGTTGCGCGCGCCGAAGCGGTCGGCGGTCCAGCCGCTCGCCGGGATGAAGATGGCGAGCGCGAGGAGGTAGGAGGTGACCGCGAGCTTCAGCGCCAGCGGGTTGGTGCCGAGCGCGCGCGCGATGGCCGGGAGCGAGGTCGAGATCACGGTGGAGTCCATGTTCTCCATGAACAGCGCGACCGCGACGATGAGCGGCACGACGCGGTCGTACGGGCGCAACGGCACGCTCAGTGACATGTTCGGCTATCGGCTCGCCGGGGGGCCGGCTTTAAGCCGCTGCAGGGCTTCGACCGGCTGCTGGAACGTGGGATCGATCTCGATCGCCTTGCGGAAGTCGGCGATGGCGCCTGCGGAATCGGCGAGCCGCTCGCGTATCAGGCCGCGCGTCGAGAAAGCGCTCGCCGAACGCGCATTGAGCGCGATGGCGCGATCGGCGTCGGCCAGCGCTTCGACGTTGTCGCCGGCGAGGTAATGTGCCCAGGCGCGATTGTAAAAGGCGAGCGCGGCGGTCGGCGAGAGTTCGACGGCGCGCGTATAGTCGGCAATGGCGCCGGTAAAGTCGAGCCGCTCGCGCTTAGCATTGCCGCGGTTGATGTAGGCGTCCGCCGCGCGCGGATCGAGCTTGATGGCCTGATCAAGATCGGCAATGGCGCGCTCGTTCTCGCCCTTGGCCTGCCAGGCGCTGCCGCGGTTGTTGTAGGCCGCGGCGGTCGGATTGAGCTTGATCGCCCGGTCATAATCGGCAATGGCGCGATCGAGATCGCCTTTGCGCCGCCAGGCGATGCCGCGATTGTAGAGCGCCGCGGCATAGTTCGGATCGGCGCGCAAAGCCTCGCCGTAGTCGGCGATGGCGCGCTCGGGGTCGCCCTTGTCGTCGAAGGCGTTGCCGCGATTGTTGTAGACGACGGCGAATTTTGGATTGAGCTTGATCGCCGCATCGTAGTCGGCGATGGCGCGATCGAAATCGCGCTCCTGATAGAAGGCGTAGCCGCGCTCGTTGTAGGCGCCGGCATGCTGCGGATTGAGCCGGATGGCCTCGCTCAAATCGGCGATCGCGCGGTCGAGGTCGCCGTCGCGACGGAACGCGATGCCGCGATCGTAGTAGATTCGGGCGTTCTTGGGATCGAGGCGGATCGCCTCGTTGTAGTCGGCGATAGCGGCGTTGCGGTCGCCCTTGTCGTCGTGCGCGTTACCGCGGTTGCTGTAGGCTTCCGCGTTGGTCGGATCGAAACGGATCGCAGCGTCGAAATCGGCGATGGCGCGCTCGTAGTCCCGATTCTGATAGGAGACGAGGCCACGATTGTCGTAGGCCAGCGCGAATTGCGGTGAAAGCTTGATGGCGTGATCGAAATCGGCGAGGGCGCGGACAGTATCGCCTTTGGCGCGCCATGCATCACCGCGGTTATTGTAGGCCGGGGCGAAATTAGCGTCGAGGCGGATCGCCTGATTGTAATCAGCGATGGCGCGGTCGAGATCGCCCTTCTCGAACCAGACGATGCCGCGATTGTTGAGCGCTGACGCGTTTTTCGGGTCGAGCCTGATTGCCTGGTCGTAATCGGCAATCGCATGGTCAAAGTCGCCGTTGCGGCGGAACGCGAGGCCGCGATTGAAGTAGGCTGCGGCGTAATTCGGGGAAAGTCGGATCGCCTCGTTGTAATCGGCGATGGCGTGGTCGAAGTCCGCCTTCTCGTCGAAGGCATTTCCGCGCGTCATGAACGCGCCGGGGTCGGTCCCGTTGAGCCCGATCGCCGCGTCGAGATCGGCGATGGCGCCGTCCAAGTCGTGCTGAGCCAGGCGCACGCTGCCGCGGTCGGCGAAGGCACGCGCGTAGTCGGGATTGAGTTTGATTGCCTCCGCGAAATCACTGAGCGCACCGGTGAGGTCGCTCTTGGCGCGCATTGCCATGCCCCGGTCGTGATGCAGGATGGCGAGATTGGCCGGCTGATAGCGGCCGGAATCGATCAGCGCCGTGCAAGAGGCGATTCGCTCCTCGTTGGTGGCGCGCCATTGTCCGGTGCAGCGGCGCTCGTCGGTTGCGTCCTGTGCATGCCCAGCCATGTTGCCTATGCAGGGCAGGGCCAGGGCCAGGGCGACCCACAAGGCCAAAGAGAGGAAGGATTTGCGCGGCATCATGGTTTTACCCGGCATAGCATGAGGTGGGCAAAACGCTGGTCTTATCTCGCATTGTTCCGTCTCGGTTGCGGTCAATCTACTCTGCTGAGCCCTCACCGGCCAAGGCGCACCTCGGCTTCTATGGCAAGCCACCCGACCGGTGCTATGAAGAGCCAGCCTGAACACAGCGCGCGCAGAACCAAATGAAGCCGGCCATCGTCGTGACGGGTGCCGCGTCAGGAATTGGGTGCGAGCTTGCGCGCGTGGCGGCCCGCGAGGGCTCCGTCATGGTTCTTCTTGATCAAACGCAACAAGCTTTGGAAGACATCGTGGCGGAACTTTGCAGGTCCGGCGCGCAAGCCCACGCTTTCGCCTGTGATCTTGCCGGCCGCGACGCCGGGCAGCGGGTCGAAAACGCGCTGTCCGAACTCGGCGTTTACTGCGACGTGCTGGTGAACAGCGCCGGTTACGGTGTATTCGGGCCCGCTGCGGAAACCGACCGGGAGGAACAACTCGAGCTTCTTGACGTCAACGCGCGCGCGTTGACGGACCTCACGCTGCGCTTCCTTCCCGGCATGGTCGCCAGACGCCGTGGTGGCATTCTCAATGTCGGCTCCATCACCGGCTACGCGCCGGGGCCGAATATGGCCGTGTATTCTGCATCTAAAGCCTATGTGAGATCGTTCACTGCAGCGCTCGGTGCCGAGTTGGCGGGTACAGGCGTAACCGTGACCTGTCTCAGTCCTGGCGTTGTACGAACCGCTTTTTTTAACCGTACTACAATTAGCCAAACGCGCCTTTTCAAGCTGATGCCGCGCTCCAATGCGCCTGAGACTGCGGAGGCCGGCTGGCGTGCCTTCCGGGCCGGCAAACGGCTGGTGATTCCACGACTGGTGGACCGGATCATCGTATCGTTCCGCGTTCTCCTGCCCGACGCGATCGTCCTGCGTCTGATCTCAGTTTTACAGCGGCTGCGCTGAAGGGCGAAATCGCTCGAGACATCACACCAATGTTCCGCGTGATCGTGCGGAATGAGAGACATGCCCAAAAGCTGCTTGAACCGCTTCCGTCGCGGTCGAAGCGCATTTATCGGGCAAGAGCGATCGTAACCCGGCCATGCTGCGCGGGAATTCGGCCTCGCCGTCTCGTAGCTTCCCCGGATTCCGGACACCATCTATGAATCCGGGCGCGAACATGCTAGGAGCCGCCGCCAACCCAAGCGGGCCATCGAGTCGGACCAGCAGGCGGGCAGGGCGAGTGCCCCACCCGCGCGAATTTCCTCTTTCCAACTGCTTTTTCGACGCGCCCGCCTAGCAAGCCCGCCACAAACCGTGCGGGCGCAAGCGGAGTTGGCAATGCTTAAGAACGATCCGCGCGAGGGCTTGACCTTCGACGACGTGCTCATCAAGCCCGGTCCGTCGGACGTGCTCCCCTCGGAGGTGGACATCCGCTCGCGCATCACGCGCGGCATCACGCTCAATATCCCAATCGTCGCCTCGGCCATGGATACGGTGACCGAGGCGCATATGGCGATCGCCATGGCGCAGGCGGGCGGCATTGGCGTCATCCATCGCAATCTGGAGCCGGCGGTGCAGGCGGCGCAAGTGCGACAAGTAAAGAAGTTCGAATCGGGCATGGTGGTGAATCCCGTCACCATTCATCCCGACGCGACGCTCGCCGATGCGCTCGCTCTCATGCAGGAAAACCACATCTCCGGCATCCCGGTGGTCCAGGGCGGCGGCAACGCGCGCGCCGGCAAACTCGTCGGCATTCTCACCAACCGCGACGTTCGCTTTGCCACCGACAAGCGGCAAAAAGTCTCCGAGCTGATGACCAAGGACGCCCTTGTCACGGTGCGCGAGAGCGTCGGCCAGGACGAGGCCAAACACCTCCTGCACCAGCATCGCATCGAAAAGCTGCTGGTGGTCGATGGCGATTACCGCTGCGTCGGTCTCATCACGGTGAAGGACATCGAGAAAGCGGTAGCAAACCCCAATGCCTGCAAGGACGAGCAGGGCAGGCTGCGTGTCGCCGCCGCCACCAGTGTCGGCGAAGCCGGTTACGCCCGCAGCGAGGCGCTGATCGAGGCGGGCGTCGACCTTGTCGTCGTCGATACCGCCCATGGTCATTCCCGGCGCGTGCTTGAAGCCGTGACCCGTATCAAGCGGCTGTCGAATGCGGTGCAAGTGGTTGCGGGCAATATCGCGACCGCCGAAGGCGCCAAAGCGCTGATCGATGCCGGCGCTGACGCCATCAAGGTCGGGATCGGACCGGGCTCGATCTGCACCACGCGCGTCATCGCCGGCGTCGGCGTTCCGCAACTCACGGCGATCACCGACGCGGTCGAGGCGGCGAAACGAACGGACACGCCGGTGATCGCCGACGGCGGCATCAAATATTCCGGCGATCTCGCCAAGGCGGTGGCGGCGGGCGCCGATTGCGCCATGGTCGGTTCGTTGCTCGCCGGCACCGACGAGACGCCGGGCGAGGTTTTTCTCTATCAGGGCCGCTCCTATAAGACCTATCGCGGCATGGGTTCCGTCAGCGCCATGGCGCGCGGTTCGGCCGATCGCTACTTTCAACAAGAGATCAACGACACGCTCAAACTCGTTCCCGAAGGCGTGGAAGGCCAGGTGCCCTACAAGGGCGCGGTCGCCAATGTGCTGCACCAGCTCACCGGCGGATTGCGCGCGGCCATGGGCTATGTCGGAGCAAAAAACCTCGCCGAGTTTCACGCCAAGGCCGAGTTCATACGCATTTCCGGCGCGGGTTTGCGCGAGAGCCATGTGCATGATGTCACCATCACGCGCGAGAGCCCCAACTATCCGAGCCGCGAGTGAGCGCTCGCTATGAACAAGCCGCCCGCCGATCCGTTCGCGGAGGTCCGCAAGGCCACTAACCAGCATCGTGCGCGGCACGGCTGTGGCACCTACCCCTACGACAACGGCCCGCTGTTGAGCGTCCTGGCGGCGGCGGTCCAGGCGCGGCGTATCGTGGAGTTGGGGACCGCGCTCGGCTACACGGCGCTATCGTTTGCATACGGCGCGCCGGACTCCACAGTCGATAGCGTCGAGCGCGATCCGGAGCACGTAAGGCTTGCCCGCGACCACATCGCGGTCGCTGCCCTCGACCATCGCATCACCGTGCACGAAGGCGACTTCGCCAAGGTGCTCCTCATGCTCGATCCCGGCTACGACCTCGCCTTCTTCGACGGCCACGCCCCGCTACCGGTGTTGCACACCGCTTTGCGGAAACTGTTGCGGACCGGCGGCATGCTGATCACCGCCAATCTGAGCCATGGCGGGACCGCCGACGCGGTCTCCAGGGCACTGTTCGACGGTAAATCCTGGCGTAGCGCGCTCGTCGGTGAGGAGGGCGAAACGGCGATCAGCGTCAAGCTGTGAGGGCGACGTGACTGCCTCGCGGTGGCGGCGAGGTCAGCGCCGTGATAGGGGTGAGGTGTTTAACCTTAGGTCCTCGGGCCCATGTCGCTCCAAGCCGTGCTGCTGCCGCTGTTCGTCGAGGTCATTCTCACCTTCGCGCTCATGCTCTGGATGGGTGCGCTGCGCACCGGCGACTATCGTTCGGGCGCCGTCAAAGCGCAGGACGTCGCGCTACGCGAGCCGATTTGGCCCCGGCGCACGGCGCAGGTCGCCAATTCCTTCTCAAATCAGTTCGAACTTCCGGTCTTGTTCTATGTGCTGACGATTCTGGAATGGGTCACCAGACACACGGGCTACGTCTTTGTCGTCATGGCCTGGATTTTCGTGATCTGCCGCGTGCTTCAGGCGTATGTACACGTGACCAGCAACATCGTTCGGCTGCGTGGCGCGTTCTATTCCGTCGCGGCGCTGGCACTCATGATCATGTGGGCGATTTATATCGTCGAGGTGCTCACCGGCGTGATCGTGTGATTCGCGATCATGCTCTAGGCTCAACACCATGCCGCTCGACTTTTGCCACCCCACCGCGCCGCACAAGAAGCTCAAGCTGCCGGAGTGGTACGCCTCCAACCTCATGCTCGACCGCGCGCTCGACGCGATCTTGCGCCGGGTCAAGAAGTTTGACCGCAAGCACGACATTCCCTATCTCGCCGGCTACAGCGAGGACGGCAAGACCATCTATATCGACCGCCACATGCCACGTTTCTTCAAGTTCCGCGGCCGCAAGATCGACACCGATCGTTTTCTGATCTTGCACGAGGAAGTGGAGAAGACGCTGATCGATCAGCTCGGGCTGCACTATCTTCACGCCCATCAGATCGCGACGCGCGCGGAGCAGGCGGCGGTGCGCGCGGCCGGCGTCAACTGGCGCGACTACGACCGCTTCATGCAGAAATACGTCAAGCGTATCGGCGATGAACGCCTCACCAAGGTGCCCGATGATCTCGATACCAGGCCCTACCGTGATGAGCACGACGACGATCTGTTGCGGCGTATGCTCGTTTCGATCGGCAAAGGCGCTGTGCCAAAAGGGTTCCGTGGTGCTCATTTGCGCGAAACCGTCCGCGAGATCCGCCAATACGTTCGCCGTCACCAGACGCCTGGCGCCCGGCGGACTGCCGCGCTGGAGCAGGCGATGAAATGATGCCGGCTACCCGCGGGGCGACCGCATGACGCCTGCCGCTCGTCTTTCGGCTGCCATCGAGGTTATCGCCGACATCGAGGCGCGGCGGCGGCCGGCGTCGGATGCGCTTAAGGATTGGGGCCTCACCCATCGCTTCGCCGGCTCGTCCGATCGCGCGGCGATCGCCGGCCTTGTCTACGACGCGTTGCGGCGCAAATCTTCGTCCGCTTGGCTCATGGGCGAAGCTGGCCCGCGCGCCGTGCTCATCGGGATGCTGCATCGCGAGCGCGGCCTTGATGTCGCGCAGATCGCGGCGCTGTGCAGCGGGGCGCGCTTTGCGCCTGCACTATTGACGGAGGCGGAGAGGGTGGCCCTCGCGGGCGGCGCGCTTGCCGACGCGCCGGCCCCCGTTCTGGGCGATTATCCGGATTGGCTCGATCCGTATTTTTCGCGCGTCTTCAAGGACGAACGCGCCGCGGAAGGCGCCGCGCTCGCGAGCCGCGCGCCGCTCGACATGCGCGTCAATACGCTCAAGGCCGAGCGCGAGGATGTGCTGCCGACGGTCGCGCATCTTCACGCCGAGCCGACGCGATGGTCGCCGATCGGCTTGCGCATTCGGCTTTCGGCCGATGCGAAAAGCCCGGCCATCCATGCCGAGCCTGCGTTTCGCAAGGGTGCGATCGAGATCCAGGACGAGGGCTCGCAGCTCGCCGCGTTGTTCGCCGGCGCCAAGCCCGGCGAACAGGTCGTCGATCTGGCAGCCGGTGCCGGCGGAAAAACTTTGGCGCTGTCGGCCGTGATGGAGAATCGTGGCCAGATTTACGCCACCGACATCGACAAGCGCCAGCTGGCGCCGATCCACGAACGCATCGCGCGCGCCGGTGCGCGCAACATCCAGGTGCGCACGCCGCGAGGGCCCCCTTCCTTTCCCTCCCCCGCAAGCGGGGGGGGGTTAGGGTGGGGGCAGCTCGCCGACCTTGTCGGCCGCATCGATCTCGTGCTCATCGATGCGCCGTGCACCGGAACGGGCGCCTGGCGGCGCAACCCAGACGCCAAGTGGCGCGTGCGCCCGGGTGCGCTGGCAGAGCGCGTGAAACAGCAGGAAGCATTGCTCGATCGCGCCGCCGCGCTCGTGAAAGCGGGCGGTCGCATTGCTTACGTCACCTGCTCGGTTCTGGCGGAGGAAAACGGCGACCGAGTGCGCGCCTTCCTGTCGCGGCACCCGGATTTCACCGTCGTGTCTCCGCGCGAAATCGTTGCCGCGGCGCTCGGCGAGCGCGCCATGCTGTTCTGCCGTGCCGCGCTGTTATCGGAGGTTGAGCTGTTGATGACGCCGCGGGCGACCGATACCGACGGCTTCTACGTCGCCGTTATGCGCAGGGGGCAGCATTAATGGGGGAGGAGAAGCCGACGCAGCCTTGACCGCGGGGCGTCACGGCCGCACATACGCTCCTCATACGCCCATGCACGACACGATTCTCATCGTCGATTTCGGCTCGCAAGTCACCAAACTCATCGCCCGGCGCGTGCGCGAGGAGTGTGTCTATTGCGAGATCGTTCCTTTCCAGAAGGCCGAGGCCGCTCTGCGCACCATGCGCCCGAAAGGGATCATCCTGTCGGGCGGACCGGCCTCGGTGCTCGACAAAGAGGCGCCGCTCGCGCCGATGGCGATCTACCAGGCCGGCGTGCCCGTGCTCGGTATCTGTTACGGCGAGCAGGCCATGGCGCAGCAGCTCGGCGGCAAGGTCGAAGGTGGCCATCACCGTGAGTTCGGCCGCGCCGAGGTCGAGGTGATACAGCCGTCGGCATTGTATGACGGCGTGTGGGAAATCGGCCAGCGTTATCCCGTGTGGATGAGCCATGGCGACCGCGTCACCGAGCTGCCGCCCGGCTTCGTGGCGATCGGAACCTCTGCCAATGCGCCGATCGCCATGATCGCCGACGAGACGCGTCGCTTCTACGCCACGCAATTCCATCTCGAAGTCGTGCATACGCCGCATGGGGCGGCGCTGTTGCGCAATTTTGTCCGCAACATCGCCGGCTGCGCCCCCGACTGGACGATGCGGGCATTCAAGGACGAGGCGTTCGAGAAAATCCGCAAGGAAGTCGGCAAAGCCAAGGTGATTTGCGCGCTGTCCGGCGGAGTTGATTCCGCCGTCGCGGCGGTGCTCCTGCATGAGGCGATCGGCGACGCGCTCACCTGCGTCTTCGTCGATCACGGGCTGCTGCGGCTCGGCGAGGGCGAACGCGTGGTCGCCTTGTTCCGCGGCCATTACAACATTCCGCTCGTGCATGTTGTCGCCGAGGAGCTCTTCCTCAAGGCGCTCGCCGGCGTCGAGGATCCGGAAGAGAAACGTAAGACGATCGGCAAGCTGTTCATCGACGTGTTCGAGGCGGAGGCGAAAAAAGTCGGCGGCGCAGAATTTCTGGCGCAGGGCACGCTCTATCCCGACGTGATCGAGAGCGTGTCGTTCGCCGGCGGGCCGTCGGTGACGATCAAGTCGCACCACAATGTCGGTGGCTTGCCCGAACGCATGCACATGAAGCTCATCGAGCCGCTGCGGGAGTTGTTCAAGGACGAAGTGCGCGCGCTCGGTCGCGAGCTCGGCCTGCCCGAGGCTTTCGTCGGCCGTCATCCGTTCCCAGGGCCCGGCCTCGCCATTCGCTGCCCCGGCGCCATCACCCGGGAGAAACTCGATATCCTGCGGGTCGCCGACGAAATTTTCATCGAAGAAATTCGCCGCGCGGGGCTTTACGACGACATTTGGCAGGCCTTTGCGGTGCTGTTGCCGGTCAAAAGCGTCGGCGTGATGGGCGACCAACGCACCTACGAGCACGTGCTGGCGCTGCGCGCCGTCACCTCGACGGACGGCATGACCGCCGATTTCTATCCGTTCGACATGAACTTCCTCGGCACGGTGGCCACCCGCATCGTCAACGAAGTCAAAGGCGTCAACCGCGTCGTCTACGACATCACCTCGAAGCCGCCGGGAACCATCGAGTGGGAGTGAAGAAGGCACGCGCCTGTTGGATAAGGTCGACACGGACTAAATTTGGCAGCGCATGCTCCGCAACCGGCGCCGCACTTCTGCTCCGAAACCGCAAACGCTTAGCGACGAGCCTCTTCGGTTTTGACCTTAAGCTTTGGCAGGCCATTGTAGCCGTAAACGTCGTGCAGGATTGTAAGCACTTCGTGCGCTATGCCGGCGTCGTCGACTTGATCCACTCGATATCTCTTCCAATAGTTCGGGGCCCGACCCGGGTCAGCGAATCCGGCTGCGTGCAGTCGTGCCACACGGTCAGGGGTGAGGACACTGGCCAGCGCCTCCCAGCTATCTGCTGATTGAGCTTCGCAATAGATCGCGGGCGGCGAGGAGTCGGGTTCACATTGAACATAGCCAATCCCGGCTTCGAACACAGCGAAAACACGGCGGTCGATATTCACCCGCAAGCGCGCTATTTCGCCGGTCACCCTGGCTCCATAAAGGTCGATCAATTCTGCTGCCGAGCCCGCCGGGAGACTTGGGCCCAGATCCGGCTTAGGCTTGTAGGCGCAGGCATGAACTGCCGTCGCCACCATCGAAGGCGCGTTGTTGACCATTCCGGCGAGGTTCTGGGTCGGCCCGTTGCGCGGCGGGCACGGCTCGCTCGTAACCCAGGTGCTCTCAACCTGCAGACCGGCCACGTCGGCGTCGTACGCCTCAGCGAGCACCTGCAAAATACTGTCCGCAAGCACGCTCGCCGCAACATCAGCCGGGAAGGTCTGCACATAGTTGCCAAAACTCGGATCGAGACGCCAGCCGAGCGCCGCGAGCCGACTTACCCGCTCGGGGGTGAGCACGTGATCGAGCGACGGTTGCATGAGCGATCCGGCCGTTTCACACTTCAGGCCGCGGTCCCGCTGCCGCCCGCATTGGACGTATTTGTTCCCATCCCAAATGGTGGCGAACCCGTCTTGGCCGGGACGATCTAACGTCATAACGTTTTGGAGCGCGGCTTCGATACGGGACTTGCTCGCCGGTGGCGACGAATCGGCTAACCCCGGTTCCGGCGAGCCGAGCGAGGCTATGAGCAAAGCGACCCATGCTGTTACCTTCAGTCGATGTGTGAGCATGCATCGTCCCCGAGAACACAGCGTCATCTCAAACTTATAGGAGAATTTAAACTCTGTGGCGAGGCCTTAAGGGTAAGCGCAGCCGTCCATGATCAAGCGGCCGGTTCTCGACCTCGGCGGCGGCAAGCTGCTGGTCGGATTTACACCGGAGCTTTACGGTAAGACCATGGTAGCGCGAAGTTGAGTTACGCCGCGATTATCAAAACCGGAAGCCGCGGTTCTGTTTTATCGCTTCGCTCATGCCGCCACCTTGAGCCGCAACTCTACCTCGCCGAAAGTAACCACCGGCTTGATTTTGCGGCCCTCGCCTTTTTCCAGCCGCACAAGTCCGTACCGTTCCATCGTCCGCAACGTTCGCGACAGATTACTCTTTGCGCGTCCGCTGATCGTCGCGAGTGCGTCTATTGAATCCGGCCGTTTGTCGGCAATCAAAGCGAGCAGCGCCTGGTTTTTCTCCGATAACACCTTGGCGAAGCTTTCGACGGAGCTAAACCAGATATCAGGATCGTCCGCCGAGCGTTGTCGACGGCCTGCCACGATGTCGCGCGTGTAACGCATGATCACTTCGCGCGGAGCAATGCCGACCTTCAGGGTCTTTGTCTTCATGCGATACCTGCCTCTTTTAACATAGCCTCAACCTCGCGCCAGAAATCGTCGATAAGCGTATCGGCGTCGCGGTACTGATAGGGCCGCACAGTCTCGCCGCGATGTAAATGATCCCTCACCGCAGATGATCGGCTAGTCTTACTGCGTCATAAAGCATAGCGGGTGTTCGGTTTGAAGCTGCGGGCACAGCATGGGCATCGCGGCAGGGTTCTGGCGATGCCGACGATCAATCTTCGATGGATGGTGGCGATC
>Ga0187856_1001951_pt1 | contig 15704 bp, 13 predicted proteins | sample June2016WEW_8_40_FD_132443 | JGI IMG/M metagenome (GOLD analysis project Ga0187856, IMG submission 132443) | Peatland microbial communities from SPRUCE experiment site at the Marcell Experimental Forest, Minnesota, USA - June2016WEW_8_40 | ecosystem: Environmental > Terrestrial > Soil > Wetlands...
CCGCGTGAGGATATCCCCGTCGGTGACGATTGTTTTCCTCAAGCCTCGCGCAAAGTCCGACTTGCTTCTTGTGTCGAACGCGCTCCATTCTCGCGTATAGGCGGCATTGGCATCGAGAAGCGAAGCCGAGCTGACGGTTTTTTCCGGATGCGAGAGCGGGACCAATACAGCTCCTATTCCCCCCGTCGCCTGGGAAACGGCGTCGAGCGCATCTTCCCAACGTGACGGCTCCAGCGCTGCTTCATAGAGCTTGTCGATGGCAAAGAGGAGATTGTGTTCGCTGGAAGGCATGGCTCAGTTCTCGGATGAAACTGCGGCGGCTCGGGGTGAATGGCCCTCTGACACGGCCGGCCTCTATTTCCTCGCATATCGCAAACAGCATATACGCGAAACCGGTCATTCCTCGATCTACCTCAAATGGGGGATGCTGTCTCAGAAATATTGGATCAAGAAAGAAGTCCTGCGCTCGAACGTCCGAAAAAATGGGAGGGAAATATGAAATGTGCTTCAAAACCGCTGGCGTGCATCTGGGCCACGATCGCTTATCAGGGTGGCATGGTCTGCACCGAAAGGCCTTGGGTTTCGACAAGGTGCCCGGCGGCGGACGACGGCGCGATTTATGGACGCAACTGACGGCTATCCGGCGGATGTCGGTTTAGATGGAGCCATCTCTGCGTCGACCTTAAGGAAGAATAATGCGAATCTTACTGATTTCTTCTGCTTTCAACAGCATGACCCAGCGCTTTTACGTGGAGCTTACAGATAACGGATATGAGGTCGCCGTAGAGCTATACGGCGGGAACGAAAACCTTCTCAAGGAAGCTGTCTCTCAATATGCGCCGGACTTGATCATTGCGCCTTTTCTTACGCGGGCCATACCGGAGGAAATTTGGTGTAATCACGTCTGCATTATCGTCCACCCCGGAATCGAAGGAGATCGCGGCCCCTCATCCCTGGATTGGGCTATCCAGGAACGCTGGGAGATTTGGGGCGTGACGCTATTGCAAGCTGTCGCGGAAATGGACGCCGGCCCGATTTGGGCGAGCAGAACATTTCCTTTGCGCCAAGCTCCCAAGAGCAGCGTTTATCGACGCGAACTGATCGAAGCAGCGGTTGAGTGCTTGTGGGAGGTGGTTGAGAAATTTAGCGCCGCAGGTTTTCGGCCGAAAACCCTCGATTACACTGCGCCGGGAGTTGTGGGCAAAGAGCGGCCGGGCATGAAGCAGGCTGATCGCCGAATCGGCTGGAGCCATCAAAACACCGACGAAATCTTAGCGCGCATTCATGCCGCAGACGGCGTGCCTGGCGTTTTGGACGAATTGTGCGGAATGCGGCTCTTCCTGCACAATGCTTGCGCCGAGCACGAACTAAAAGGGCGACCCGGCGACATCATAGCCACCGCGAGCAATGGCGCGATCTGCCGAGCGACGGTTGATGGCGCCGTCTGGATTGGCCACGTTAAGCCAAAAATTGACGAAGGCGGTGGGGTAAAGCTTCCGGCGACTCATGTCGTCCAACATGTTCTCCCAGCGGGACTTCCTCACATCAACACGCATACGATGGCTCTTGTCGACGACCATCCTGCCAAAGAGATCAAATGCGAGATTATCGGCGAAATCGGCTACTTGCATTTCGGATTTCATAATGGCGCTATGAGCACCTCACAATGTCGTCTTCTGCTGGAAGCCTATAGGGATCTGGCGAAACGACCTGTGAAGATCATCGTCCTGATGGGCGGCGACGACAACTGGTCGAACGGAATCCATCTCAATCATATCGAAGTGCACGACGATCCGGCCGGAGAGTCATGGCGCAACATCAATGCGATGGATGATCTGGTCTATGAGGTCATCACAACCACGAACAAGCTCGTCATCGCAGCGCTGGCCGCCAATGCCGGTGCCGGCGGTGCCATCCTCCCGCTCGCCGCAGACATCGTCGCATGCCGAGATGGCGTGGTCTTGAACCCTCACTACAAAAACATGGGATGGCTTTACGGCTCCGAATATTGGACCTATCTCCTGCCAAAGCGCGTCGGCTGGGACTGCGCCATTGAACTTACCGAAAATTGCCTGCCTGTGAGCGCCAAACAAGCCAAACAGCTTGGATTGATCGACGAATTGATCGAAAGTGACCACGCGAGCTTCGTTGATCACGTGCGCGAATTCGCGAGGAGCAAGTTGAATTTGGCCGGATATTTGTCGGCGAAAAAGCGATTGCGCCTGGAAGCGGATGAGCGACGCCGACCCTTGAGCGCTTACAGAACCCATGAACTCACGCAAATGTATAAGAACTTCTATTTTCCGAACTCACCTTATCACCTCGCACGCAGTGCGTTCGTAAGGAAGCAAGGCGCTTGCTGGTCTGCTCTTTCGACGAAAGCGCGGAGCGCGATCTGGTCAGTATCGGGCCATCAAATCCAAGCAGGAGTTGTCTGGCCTGATTTTGAGGGGCGACAAGCAGACGTCGCGGAATAAGCACCACGACAGAAGGCTTACGCCGGTTGAAGAAGGTTTGGCGAAGCTAGGCCATATAGAGCTAACTTGTAAATCATTCTCTTCAGATACGTATTTCTGTTCACATATTTCTACAGTATTAGCCGAGAATGGGTAGTTGTTCGCCCTCTTGTCGCCATAAAAATCATGGGCTGACCCTGGGATACAGGCTGCCTGCGCGCTATTACTCGCCAGCAAAGCCATTGCAACGATGCCCATTTAAGAGAGTGCGCAAAAATCAAAAATTCCGTTCCAAATCCAAGGCCTCGAAAAATCGAACCATTTTCCGAGCAAAACTCCGGTGCAGAAGCGATGCGTTATTTTGCAGCTTGGCCAAGGCCAATAGGGACGGCGGCTTCGGGTCAGTCGCGTCGGTTCCGCGATGTCCACATTATTTCCGGTTTGCGGGCAACTTCGGAAATGCCGATTTGCTGGCGTCGCGCAGGACGTGACAATCCGAGTGTCGCCGACGCGATAATCGAACGACGCATAGGGGTGTGGCCAAAAGCGCGAGGCAATCTGGTGACGGGTTCCGCTTGGCATGATTTCCTTGTTGCACGTCGGGATACGCGAAAGCCGCCACATCATGAGCCTGTTTATCGGAGTTCCGGGAATCGGCCCATCCTTTAATTGCGAAGCAAATCTCCCGGGCCCGGATTAAAGCCTGAGCTTCACTTCCTTAATCACCGCTGGATTAAACATCAGTCTCCAATACATGGTCGCGCATCCGACCATTGGAGGCACGTTTGGGTACCTCCGCTTGATATAAATGGATGCTAATTCACCCTTGGAAAACGCGCTTACAACAGAACCTCCGAGAATATCACCCAGAGCATCGTTGCCATGTTTCGGCGAATGAGCAGCAAGCGTTGCTACGGCCTTTTTCTCTAATGCATGGCATGCGGAGTTTGCGCCTTCATTGATAGACGGATAGGCAAGAAACGCCGCAACCGCAGTCCCGGAAATCAAAACAAAGACGATCCATTTCTCCAGCATGTCCCCGCGTGAAATTGCTCTCGTCGCCATAAGGCTCGCCGGTCGAAACCGGCGAGGCGACACTAGCCGATTGCGCGTGTGTCAGGAAGAGGCCTTCGCTGCGGGCTGCAGCAGTCAGGGAAGCAACGCCAGCGATCTATTCGGGCCGCGCCTGACGGCTCCTTATCTTTGTTGGGCGGGAGACCATCGCGCTTGAAAGCCGGTCGCTGCACCACGCCATCGCCACTCGCGAACATATCCCAAGGCGCGAAGCGCCGCGCCCAACTTTCCGGGATGGCAACTGCCACGCCAGCGACCGCGCAGCGGTATGCTAATCCGAAAGCTGCGGAGGTTGCCAGTATCGGTGATATTGGCCGGTGGTGCTCCATATCCGTTTGCGTCGCCATCCCAACTCCAAAAGCACAGGACTGATTTGCTTACCCTGCGCGTTGAGCGCCGCCTCGATCTCGGCCATCGAAAATTTGCGATCGCGGGTAAACTCAGGTAGCCCGCGATACCAGTTGAGGAAGCGATCGCGCAGGCTCTGCGGCTGCGAGCGCGGCGTTTGCTCCGCGAGTTGCCGATTGAGTTCCAAAATATAAGCCGATGACATGCCTAACCTCGCTGCTACTTGGTGGTGGTTAGTTTTTCCGACCATAGGTATGCCACGCTTGGTCGCTGGGTACCAGCCTAAAACCCTTATAAATGCTGGCGGCGTCACACCTGCCATACCTGTCATAGGAATTTTCCAACTCCGTCCGCGCACGAATGACAGCGCGCGCATGTTCACACAGGGGGTGGCTTTATTAGAATTAATTTACCTAAAAAGAGAATAGGTATGACTGGTATGACTGGTATGACGCGCCCAGCAAATCCGGGGCTTTGCGGCGTCACACCTCTGGCTCTCAGGAGTGGCAGGTGTGACGCGCTCATGGTGCGCATGGGTCAACTCCGGTCTTGCTCTGGAAATGCTGACGCGCCACCTGCAGGTCAGGCAGTCGGTAATAGCAGGATCGATCTCTGTTGATCGACTTCCTGACTTTGGTGAGCGCGCCTTCGGGCAGAAGCTTGCGCATTCTCTTGGAGGCAACGTCAAATGAGGGAGCATTCCGAGCGCGGGTCGTTGCCCGTTCATAGCTTTCCTGCAACTCGGCTACAGAGATTTCATGCTCCCAATCAACGGCCCCGTCTTTGACGGTGAACGCGCCCTCGGCGAGGACGTGCAACAGAAAACCTGCCACAGGGTCATTGCGCATCAAGGTTTCCCTCTGTTGCCCGTGAAGCGCATCGCTCTTTGGTAGAGCCCGAGGGTTCCATCCGCTCAGGTCGGTATTCAGTAGGCGGTCGAGGAATGCCTCGGCACCACCGTTTTTGATTTCATCAGCCAGCGCCGTGAAGTAGGAGTGGTCACCCTTGCGGGCTTCGCTCACATCCAGCACCATCCAGCGCCGGGCGTCTATGCCAGCGGGGACGGCCCACTCATTGTTCGTCAGACTGATCACATGCGCGTAGTTCGGGGCCGAGAAGGCGTCTTTTCCCTTGGCCTCATAGCCAAGGGTCGTGTTTGTCACCAGCGCCTTCGTCGCGGCGACGGCTGCGGGATCGCCGGCAAAAAACGCTTCCTCCAGAACCACGAGCACCTTGTCGAAGAGATGGCCGTTGAAGCGCCCCGCGACTTGATCTTTCTGGGCAGCGGTGAACCCATGCACCCCGAAAAAATCGAGCAGCATTTGGACAATGATGGTTTTGCCCGCCCCCTCTTTTGATCTCAGCACCAGCGCGACTTCTGGCTTCATCCACGGCTTCTGGACCAGCAGCGCCATCCACTTTATTACATATGCAAACTGCCTGACATTCCCGCCACACCAGACATTCAGGATATGATCGCGGATCATTCCGCACATGCCCTGCACGGCTTTAACTTGAAGCCCTCGCCATGTGTTGTAGGTCCCTTCAGGGCATTTGCCGGAAGGGTCGAACACAAGCGAATTATAGGTTCGCCGACGAGGAGAAAACAACCACGCCGCCGCAACAGATTTGCCATCGATTTGATGCCACCCGTTGAATTGCTGGAATGCTGTAAAGCTCATTGCATCGATCAAAATGTTATCATCCTGTTCGTCGAACACGAACACGCCACCCCCGACCTTAGCCACGAAGTGACGTTGGTCTAGGCTATGCAGAGCCGCTTCCATCGGCTTTAAATCTCGGGAGGAGCCGAGCTGGATTGGCGACTTGCACTTCTGCACGCACCCTTGGCATTTCGCATCCGGCGACGCATGGAATGTCTCACAAAGCGTTGGGCCGGCTGTCCAGCCATCAATCTTTCGTTGCGTTTCATCCTCGTCATAACGCGGATCGCCCTTGCTCCACTCTTGGCAGAGCGCAGCGCCCTCAGTAGTGAATTTAACAACGCCCAGCATATTCCGCCACAGCGGCTCGCTGACGGCCCCCAGAACCTTTGCGACATGTTCGAGTGTTGGGCAGTGCTTGATGATTTCAAGCGCGGAGGAAGGAGGATAATCTCCGACTTTCTGTGCTGGCGCTCCCAAGTTACTCACCAAGCACGCCACCGGCTGATTGAGCGCGTCGGCGAATGCCTTGAAATCGTTCGGCCTCGAAAAGCTTAAGATTTGCACTTGCTTCGGATTTTTTGGGTCTTTGAAATTCATAGTGCCGGGCACACGCAGCACGCTCGCGATGTCCGCAGTCCGCGTGGGATCAGCGCGCAGGCCGTGCTTGGCGGCGAGGGTCTTCAGTTTTCGCGCCAGCGCGCGCCACTGGTCGGCGGGAATGAAATCCTTGAAATACCAATAGGTGTGCAATCCATTCCCACTGTCCACAACGGCGGCCGGTTGTGGAAGGCCCACGGATTTGCAAAAATCTCGGAGAGCAATGAGCGCGTCTATCTTTGTCGCATAGCCCTCGTTCTTCGCCGCCTTATCGGGCCCGCAGTCGATATCGCAATGGAATTCGTGCGCCCCGGCGGCGTTATCGCCTTTTCGGTTAACTGTGGTCTCGAACGCAGCGCAGGCAAAATAAGCGTTGCGCCCAGCCTTCGAGATTTGAACGGCTTTAGCCGCTGCGTCGGCGACGGTGCTGACTGGGTGATGTTTCCAGCCGTGACGCATCTTTTCCGCGATGTAGTGCACCTTGGAAAGGTTACCTTGATCGTCCGCGCCCCAGAGCGGTGACAGGAAGTCAAGCGGCCCCATCAGCGCGCACCTCGTCCGGCTTTTTTGGCCTCGATCCACGCGGAAACTTCGCCTTCATCCCAAACAGTTGTCCCTGCGGAAAGTTTAAACGGACGCGGGAAAGACGCATCATCCCTCACCCAGCGCCAGATGGTAGAACGAGACGCGCCGACGCGATCGCAGACGCCGGGGAGGCGGATCACGCGACTGGGTGACGCGCCTTTGGTTTTGGTGGCTTGCATGAGAACCCCATGGGCTTGATTGACCTCGCCCACGAAAACACAAAACCGAAATTGGCACCCTTGGTGCTTTCCGATTATTTTTCCTTGAAATAATTTAGGACGGTTCTTTCCGAAATAGGATCGCCTGTATCACTTTCGGTCAATGCGATGTACTTCGCTCCACCGCGTTTGCCCCAGTGGTTTGGGTATTTGAGCCTTAGGTCATTAATTCTCTGGCTGCGCTCATCCGTTCGGCGGTCACCTGCCTTTTCGCTCAAGCGAGCAAGCGCCTCAGCATTCAACCCGGGACACTCATCGTAATCTACCATGTGAGATGGCGCTCTCTCCCAAGGGTTTATCGGCTCTGGTGGCTGCTCTGGAATGTTTCTCCCAAGCAACATCTCGAGGTCCCTTGGAAGCTCAGGCGCTGGCCCCATAGTTTCTTGCCATTGCCGCGCAAGTTCTTTTTGCTGGCGTTCACGGGCGCGCCGTCGCTGGCTTTTCGTTAGCGGCTTTTGTTCCATCATGCTTTCCTGATCGGCGTGATCACGGTGCCTTCCGTGCTGAAAATCATGGAACAGAACTCCGCCCAATCTCTCATCAGGCGTCGGCGCTTATCGAATAGGGTTCCGCGCGCGTAGGAGGCCTCGGCCTTGTCGGCGAGCTGATGGGCGAGAGCGTGCTCGATCACTTCGCGCGGATGCCCCGTCGTTTCGCCTGCCCAATCCCGAAACGTGCTCCGGAAGCCGTGCGCCGTAATGATTTTACCAGAGTTGTCACACCAGCCCGGCTCGCCTTCATCTACTTGCGATTGATGCATTCGGCGAATGACAGCGGTTAGCGTCATATCGGAGAGAACCTCGCCCTTTGCACTGGGGAAAATATACTCCGAACAATGGAGCCGAGGCATTGCGGTCAGCAAGGCTATTGCGGCGTCTGAGAGCGGCACTCGATGCTCTTTGTCGGCCTTCATCCGTTCAGCCGGGACGATCCAGACTTTGGCGGGTTCGTCGATCTCTGACCATCTCGCCCCCCTTACTTCTCCCGACCGGGCGGCTGTCAATATCGCAAATTCCAAAGCCCGCGCGCCAATGCCATCGACGCTCTTCAGCGCCGCCAAGAACGCGCCGGTGCGCCTGTAGTCTAATGCGGAGTGGTGCTTGACCCGTTTGACCTTGCTGGCAGCGGGCAGAATAACGCTTAAGTGACCTTTCCACTGGGCCGGGTTCTCGCCTTTCCGGTATCCACGCGCCTTGGCCCAATCGAGGACGGCCTCGATACGGCCACGAAGACGACCTGCCGTTTCGGCCTTTGTGGTCCAGATGGGTTCGAGAATACCGACGATGTGCGATGTCTCGATAGCCGAAACCTGAATTTTGCCGATGCTCGGGTAGACATATTTTTCAAGTGTCGCGGTCCACTGCGCGGCGTGCTTGGCGTTTTTCCAGCCGGCTTCCTTGGCGGCGATATATTTCTTCGCCGCATCCTCGAACGTGATCGATGAAGCGCGGGCTGCCATCAGGGCGCTGCGAGCCGCGAGGCGCTCCTCCACGGGATCAATTCCGTTGCGGATTTTTTCTCGCGCAGCGCGAGCAGCCTCTTTGGCTCCAGCAAGGGTTACGCTTGGATAACCACCCAAACCTATATCGCGGCGCTTGCCGCCAACCATTGCTCGGAGTATCCAAGTCCGACCGCCTCCTTCAGTGACTTGCAGGATCAAACCCGGCACGCCGCCGGCAAAATGATAGCCGGCGCGCTTTAGGCGGCTAACTTCGAGCGCCGAGAGTTCCTTTGCGGTTCGCGGCATTTTGCAGAACCCCTCAAACTACCCATCAACAACAATAACATTGCTTGCCACTGAACGAAACGGGCTGAGACGGATAATGTTGAATTAACAGTTAACTTCTGGGCTTTATGGGACTGTATAGGACGGCTTGGGTTATGCGGAGAGCGGACGCCTCCTCCGCCATTTAAGTCCGCCTCTGGGCGCGCCAAGAGCCGCCGATTTCTCTCCTCGCGCGGCCGCGAGGTCAGGACCGCTGGCCGCGGTTCGTCGAAGAGAACTGCCGCTGACGAAAACTTGCCGGCCCTTCCCCGGTGAGTTTCGTGAACGCATGGGCAAACGCGTTGAGCGAGGCATAGCCTACATCCGCCGCGACGTCCGTCACCCGGCGGCCTTTGGCGAGCAGCGCCATCGCCATCAGTATGCGCGCCTGCCAAAGCCAGGTCCGCCACCCCATTCCGGTTTCTTTCGCGAACAGGCGCCGAAACGACCTCTCGGATATCGCCGCAATGGCGATTGCGCCGGCCTGCGTCGCGGCGGCAAGATCGGTAGTGGCGTAGTCCATGGCTCGCAGAATCGCCGGATGGTTGGCTCCCGGGAGAAATAACGGCAATTCCGCCTCCAGCCATTCACCGCACATCAGGGCGAGCGTGTGCAGAAAGCTGGCGGCAAGCGGATCGGTTTCGCTGGCGCCAAGCGGCCAGCGCGTCGCATGCAGAACCATCTCCTGCATTAGTCGGCTCGCGACGAGTACGCGCGCGCGCCGCGAGGGATCAGGCAGGATATCCGGGGAGAAAAATAGCGAAGCCCCTTTCGTGTCCGAAATGAGCGTACGATGCGGCGTGCCGGATGGTATCCAGGCGGCGCGACCGGTCGGCAGCACATGGCGCCCCCGGATAGTTTCGATCTGGTTCGGCCCATCGATGGCATAGATCAACTGGTGATAGTCGTGCGTGTGCCAATCGTAGAAGGTGTTCCGCGCGCGATCGAGAAAGGCGAAACCGACGCCGGTCGGCTTATCGAGCCCATAGGCGTGCAACGCGTCACGGGTTTCTTCGCTGTTGAGTGACCTCATGACCGGAATCCGTTGAAGATTGACCGACTGTCGTTAGCAGGCCATCGCGCCAACCGCTACCTTCTCGTCCAGTAAGCAGGAGGGCGAGATGACCATGAACGCGCACAACCAGCGCATCGTCGACCAATTCACCCGCTGGGCGAAGCCCTTCGCGGAACTGCCGATTCATGCCGAGGCGAGCGCGATGACGCGCGCCGTCAACGCTTGCGTTCCAGCGCCCGACACCGAGATTCTCGATGTTGCCTGCGGCCCCGGCATTCTCGCCTGCGCGCTGGCGTCGCCGATGCGCCATGTCAGGTTCTCCAGGCCAGCGGCGGCTTGCCGCATCCGCGCTTGGTCGATCATCGCGGGTGTGATGTCGATTCCACTGACGTGGCGCATCGGCGACGCCGCCGCGTTGCCGTTCGAGGATGAACGCTTCGACAGGGTGTGCACGCGCTACAGCTTTCACCATATGCCCGATCCCGCGGCCGCTCTGACAGAGATGAAACGGGTCTGCCGGGCCGGTGGCCGGATCGTTGTTATTGACGCAACTCCATCCCCCGAGAAGCAATTGGCCTATGATGAGATGGAGCGACTGCGCGACCCGTCGCACACGAGCGCGCTCACTCTTGAGCAACTCCGAATGATTGGAAGCGATGCGGGACTGAGCGAAGCGCTGATCGACGGCTATCCGCTGGAGGCGCGCCTCGACACGCTGGCCGATGTTAGGGATATGCCAGCTTTGATCGCGAAGTTCGATGCCGACATCGGCGGCGGGGTTGACCGTATAGGCGTTGGAGCCTGGCGCGTCCACGACGGCATCCGTTTTCAGTTTCCCGTGTCGATCGTAGCTTGGGAACGATAACGCCCCTTTTGGGCTGTCCGCTTCGGAGAAGCCGAGACTGCCATGGCGCCGCCCGAAATTGGGGGTCGCCGCGCCAGTCTCGCAAGGTCCGTCAAGCGAAGGCGGCTCCGTCGACGCTGCCCAACGCCGTGGCTCGCAACCACTCTCTTCGCTGGTTCTCGCGGATTGGATTCGCCGTTACGCGGGGCCTACGTGGCGCGGACTCTTGGCCCCGTCACGTCGCGCAAGCGTTGCTTTAAGTTTCGGTGTCGCACCGCTCGCGCCCTATGCCGCGTGCGCCGAGCCGTCCTTCTGGTCGAAGCGCTCGTCGAGGGCAGGCAGTATCGCCCTGATCTTCGCGGCGCCTTCGGCGCCCACCGCCCCTTCGGCCCGCGCCAATATCTGGTTCACGAGTCCCTTGATCTGTGTCTCGTCGAGGCCGAGATTCATCAGCCTGCCCGCAAGGATATTCGTGTCCGCGCGGCCCCACCCCATGAAGCTCGTCATTCCCTCGATAGCGGCGGTGACGCCGCCGTCGCCATGCGCGGCCGCCGCTTCGACCGCCTCGTGAGCCCCCGGCATTTTGTCGATGAACTCGGCGACATGGCCTTGCGGCGCTTCACTGCGCAGGAACAATAACACCTGACCAATCGCCGCTTTGGCGATCGCCGGATCCAGTCCCGTTGCGTCCATCACGTTGGTTGTGAGCAACTCCATGAGAATTCCTCCCTTCTGTGATCGAAGCCCTAAACATGCGCTTTCGAAAGGAATTTTCAACTGTCCCGGCGCCAGAAAACACCCGGATTCCGCAGCGCCGATCAAGCCAGCGCGACGCTGGCCTTCCGCGCTTCGCGCACGCGCCGGATTCCCAATTTCACGCGTGATCTCTATCCAAGCGCGGGAATTTTATGGAACGGCGTCGCAGCTTCGCCGGAGGCTCAAATCAAGAGAAGCGACTGTCGCCAAGCGGACATGAAAATGGCGCGCGAACCCATGCGTCCAGCATTTATCCCTTTGCGGGCGATGCCGAGGTCGCGCGCCATAATAGGTTAGACTAACTTCTGTCGCGCAACCGTGACGGCTCCGCCGCGAAATAGAGGCGCGCGTCTCCGCGTCGTCCTCACCAACGGCGACCCCGAACAACGACGCCACGATGGTAATATCCGCGATGAACAACCGCGCCGCCATGGTAATAGCCGCGGCGCACGCCGACAGCGCCGCGCGGCCCAACGCAACCGGCACGGTAATATCCCCGGGCGCATACGACGGCGTTGGCGTCGGTCGTGGGCAAGGTCAAGCCGGTGACGAACACGCAAAATCCCAGTCCCATCATCGCTATAAATCTCATTGCAAACCCCCCCGTTCCAAGCCCGTCTTCATGATGGGCGTTCAGCATGGACCATAGTGGCGCCTTGACCGGTGGATGACAAGCAAGGGCCCGCTGGCGATTGACCCCGCTCGACGCTTAGCCGCCGCTATTTCGCAACAGAGACGTGTGAGACCGTCCCGTGACGCGCCGCACCCCTACGATACAGATGACGCCCCATGCAAAATCAGTGATCGCGAACAGCGCCGTCGGCAACACGCCGACATATGTGAAACCGTACGCGAGCAAGGCGGTCACCGCGAAAAAACGCAATAGCGCCTCCCAATAAATGATGGATGCGAATCGTCCCACGTCACGAGAACTCACGATCAGAGTCGCTGACGAGTACCAAAGAAATCCCGCGACGATCAAGGGCCAGAAGGGATTGGGAATTTGCACTCCGAGCGATTGCGCGGCCGGCGGCGTGACCAAAATTAATCCAAGACCAATATTCCAGATCCCGGACCAAAAAACCAATCGATCGAATGTCATTTGACGCCCTCATGAAGTTCGACTTGGCCCTATGGCGCGTTCCGCCGAGAGGCCGGCTGCCCGCTCGCTTCCATCACTCAATGCCGCGGAGGATCTCTTTCATCGTCTCGCGCCTCGTTTGGCTTCTTCTTCTTCAGCAGATCGCGCTGTCCCACTCCATATCGCGCGATGCTCTGGATCAATTCGATGAGTTTGACGTCGAGGAAGACGACCCTGTCCCGCGACACGACATGGACCATGCCAGAGAAGGCCGCTGGCGCCGAAGGAAGAAACACGGTCAAATTGCCATCTCCGTGATCTTCGATCACATAGGCCGGTCGTTGCATGCCTTCGGCAAGCAATAGCATCGCCGGCTTGAACCCTCCCGAAACCTCGGGCTGAAAGGCTTCCGACACGAGACCTTTTAGCGCCGCGTAGACAGGAAGGCGACCGAGCGTGTGGCTCTCCATCAAATTTACGACCTTTCTGATAAACGCCGCTCGCAGCAGCATCCCGAAAATGAACGATGCCGTAACCAGGACGACGACAGCCACCAGTTCCTTAAGTCGCGGCGCCTCCACCAAAACGCCACTTGGAAGAAGACGCACGAGAGGCGTCGCCATTTTGACGATGATGTCGAACGCCTTCGCGAGCAGCCCCCACGACAACAATAGCGGCAGCAGCACCAAAAGGCCCCCGAGAATCGTGCTCTTTAGAAATTCGACAATGGGCTTCATTGAACCGTCCGTTTTGTTGATCGCGTCATCCGCTGCGCGGCATCCTTACCATGGCGCGCGAGGCGCATTAAACTCGTGCCCAACAAACTCTTGCCCAACGCGCGGCGTCCTCGTGGAAGACGATGATTTTTGATCGTGGGCGCCGCGAAATTGTGGCGACGACCTTGCCGCGAGCGAGAAAATATCGTCTTATTTCGATGTTAATGCGCGATTTTAGGGGGCGGCCATGGTGGCGGGAACGTTCAAATCAACGATCGTCGGTCTGATTCTCGTGGGTGTTTCGATGTTCTGCGGCGCGCGTCATGCGTCGGCCGATTTAGCTAAGAGGCCGCACATCGTCATCATCTGGGGCGACGACATCGGCCAATCGAACATCAGCGCCTACACCAATGGCTTGATGGGTTATCGTACGCCCAACATCGACTCCATCGCCAAGGACGGCGTGATTTTCACGGATTATTATGGCGAACAAAGCTGCACCGCCGGCCGCGCCTCATTCATCACCGGGCAGAGCGGATTGCGTACCGGCTTGACGAAAGTGGGGATGCCGGGCGCCAATCTCGGATTGCAAAAGGAAGATCCGACGATCGCGGAGCTTCTCAAGGCGCAGGGCTACGCGACGGGCCAATTCGGCAAGAATCATCTTGGCGACAAGGACGAGTTTCTGCCGACCGCGCATGGCTTCGATGAATTCTACGGCAATCTCTACCATCTTAACGCGGAGGAGGAGCCGGAACTCCCCGATTATCCAAAAGCCGATGACCCGGAATTTCCTAATTTTCGTAAAAATTTCGGTCCCCGCGGCGTGATCCACAGTTTCGCGCTGCCGGACGGCAAACAAAAGATCGAGGATACCGGCCCGCTCACCAAGAAGCGGATGGAGACCATTGACGACGACATCGCCGCTCGCTCAGTGGAGTTTCTCGAAAAGCAGGTGAAGGCCGGCAAGCCGGTCTTTCTTTGGGTGAACTTCACCCATATGCATTTCCGCACCCATCCAAAGCCGGAGAGCGTCGGCCAATCGGGACGCTGGATGGGGCCTTACGCCGACGTGATGATCGATCACGACAAGAACGTCGGGACCGTTCTCGACAAGATCAAGGAGCTTGGAATAGACGACAACACGATCGTGATGTATTCGACCGACAATGGCCCGCATATGAATTCCTGGCCCGACGCGGCGATGACGCCGTTCCGCAATGAGAAGAACACGAATTGGGAGGGCGCCTATCGCGTGCCCGCCATGGTTCGCTGGCCGGGCAAGATCAAGCCAGGTTCCGTTTCCAACGAGATCGTTTCGCATCTCGACTGGATGCCGACTCTGCTCGCGGCCGCCGGCGTGCCGGATATCACGGAAAAGCTCCTCAAGGGCTACAAGGCCGGGAAAACAACTTTCAAGGTCCATCTCGACGGTTACAATCTGTTGCCGTATTTGACCGGCCAGGAAGCCAAGAGTCCGCGCAAGGAGTTCTTCTACTTCTCCGATGAAGGCGATCTGACCGCCTTGCGCTACGACAATTGGAAGCTGATCTTCGCCGAACAAAAGACTCCCGGCACCCTGGCCGTCTGGATGGATCCGTTCACCATGCTGCGCGTGCCGTTGATCTTCAACCTCCGTCTCGATCCATACGAGCGCGCGACCATTACGTCGAACACCTATTACGACTGGTTCCTGGATCACGCCTTCATCGCGCTTCCGGTGCAGACCTATGTTGGGAAATTCCTGACGTCGTTCAAGGAATATCCGCCGCGGCAGAGACCGGCGAGCTTCTCGATCGATCAGGTCATGGAAAGACTGAAGGGGCCATTGCAGCGCGATTGATCGAGCGCGCGCTCTGGTGACGAGGCGGACTCTCGGAACAGGGGCGCGGCCGCTCGCGAAGGCGCCCCATCGCGCGGCGCCCGGGCCGGCGGCGGTATCGCGTTCGCGTTCATCATTTCCACGAGGCTACATGCTCAACTTTACCGCCGCGATCAAAAATTTCGTCGCGACGGTCGTTCGTCGCGCGGCCCCGCGCGAATCCTGCGTGAACGCCTTGTTTCCGATCCTGGCGGCTTGCCTGTTATTCCATGCCGTGGAAGTCCGCGCCGCCGATGCGAGCTATGTCGGCTCCACGGCCTGCGCTAGCTGTCACGCCGCGCAATCGAAGGCTTGGCGAAGCTCTCATCACGCCGCCGCCATGGCCGTGGCGACGCCGGAAACAGTGCTCGGCGACTTCAAGGACGTCTCCATCGAGAGCCACGGGTCGAAGGGTCGGTTTCTGCGCGACGGCGACCGTTTCATCGTCGAAACGGAAGGGCGCGACGGCAAGACCGCGCGTTTCGAGGTTGCATGGACTTTCGGCGTCGAACCGCTGCAGCAATATCTCGTCGCCTTCCCGGACGGAAGAGTGCAGGCCCTCCCATGGGCGTGGGACTCGCGGACCAAAGAGTCGGGCGGGCGGCGTTGGTTCCACCTTTACCCCGATCGACCCATCCTCAGCACGGACCCGCTGCATTGGACCGGATCCATGCAGAACTGGAACTTCATGTGCTCGGAATGTCACTCGACGGGAGTCCAA
>Ga0187856_1001955_pt1 | contig 15686 bp, 15 predicted proteins | sample June2016WEW_8_40_FD_132443 | JGI IMG/M metagenome (GOLD analysis project Ga0187856, IMG submission 132443) | Peatland microbial communities from SPRUCE experiment site at the Marcell Experimental Forest, Minnesota, USA - June2016WEW_8_40 | ecosystem: Environmental > Terrestrial > Soil > Wetlands...
ACCCTGGCAAAGCTTCCACCGCTCGGAACGGTTGTCATTTCCGAACACTCCTTCTGGCGGCATCTTTGAGGCTAGATCACTTTTCCCTTCCCGCGCAATAACACGTTAGACGTGCAAAATGACAATTCGTGTCCGGGAGATTGCGGAATGTCTCGAAAAGCCACTCGCGCTTGCGGAAGGCAGCTTCCGCAAGATGCGCTCTCTTTTTGTAAGTTTTACCAGTTGAGCGGCGGCGCGCCTCGTCGATAGCTTCGAATGGCGAATTACGCAAAACCGAGGTACGGACAATGGGCTACCAGGCAAAGCCAAGGTTGCGAAGCGTCATGCTGGCGGCCGCGGCAGCCGCTGCCGTCGTGGCATGCAGCGTGATTGAGGCAGCCGCTGATGAGATTAAGTTGGGTGTACTGGCGCCGCTCACGGGTCCATCGGCATCCGACGGCGAGGAATACGTTCGCGGAGTCACCTGGGCGGTGGAGGAGGCCAACGCCAAGGGCGGCATCGCCGGCCATATGTTCAAGGTCGAGGTCGCGGATGTCGGCGATCAGACGGCCGCGAATGTGACGAGCGCAGCCGAGCGGCTGCTCGGCACCCGCGGTGTCGAGGCGATCTTCACCGGCTATGCCAGCTTGTCGATGTTCGAAGTCGACCTGATGGCCGAGGCGGGCATGCCGTATCTTTCCGCCGGGCCGACGCCGCCATACGCCGCCATCGTATCCAAGAAGCCGGACGACTACTGGTGCTGCTGGTCCTATTCGGCGGACTTCACAGGCTACGTGACCGACGTGCTGCCGACCGTCGAGAGTCTCGCCAAGGACGGCGCCGTCAGCTTGAAGGGCAAGAAGGTCGCGATCATCTCCTCCGACAACCCTTATTCCAAGGGAATCTCCGAAGGCATGAAGCCGCTGTTCAAGGCGGCCGGTTGGACCATCACGGTCGACGAGATTGTGCCGTTCGGCGAAGTCAGCGACTGGCGCGCCGTGCTGGCAAAAGTGCGCCAGGATCCGCCCGACCTGGTCATCAACACCGATTATCTGCCGGGCAATTCCGCACTGTTCCTCAAGCAATTCCTTGAGCAGCCGACCGCCAGCCTGGTGTTCCTGCAATACGCGCCGTCGGTGCCGGAATTCATCAAGCTCACCGGCGCGCAGTCGACCGGTGTGCTCTATGATCTCATCGGCGCGCCCATGGACTCGCCGAAGTGGCCGCGCGGCCAGATGCTGCTCAAGGCCTACAAGGACAAATACGGCGTCGAGTCGGGCCCCTACGGGGTGGGCCTCTACGAAATGACCCAGATTTATTTCAAGGCCCTCGCCGAGGTCGGCGATCCGCGCAATCACAAGGCGATCGGCCTGGCGCTGGGCAAGCAGAAGGCGGTGTCGGTCGCCGGCGTCATCGAGTTCAACCCGAAGACTCATGTGGCGCTGCAGGACGCCGACCACGTCCCGGTGACGTTCTTCCAAATCCGCGATGGCCGCCGCGTGCTCATCAAGCCCGACAAATACGCCAATGGGAAGTTTGAGCTGCCGCCGTGGATGAAGCAATGATCGAGCTTGTCGCGCTTGGCGCAACCAACGAAGGGATCTTGGCCCGGATGCGGAGATGACTCGACTGCATGTGTCGCGGCGGTAAACCGCCGCGGCGCATACTCTGCTTACTGCGGCCTCGCCGACGCCGCAATTATTTGATGCGCAATCAGACTGCCGTCCCGACATTGGAAGCCATCGGCCTGACCAAGGCCTTTGGCGGCGTGCGTGCCGTCGACGACGTCAGCTTTAGCGTCGCGGCAGGCGAGATCCTGGGCATCGCCGGACCGAACGGAAGCGGTAAGAGCACACTGTTCAACATCATCACCAATGTGCCGTTCCGCGCCGACGACGGCCGCACCCTGTTTGCGGGGACAGAAATCCAGCACTGGTCGCCGCATCGCATCTGCGCTTTCGGAGTCGCGCGCACGTTCCAACGCGAGAGCGTGTTTGCGGCTCTGAGCGCCATCGACAATGTCATGGTCGCTGTCGACGCGACACAGCCGACGCTGCCGCTTGCCGAGCGCGTGGATTTCGCCGAGGAGGCGCTCGATGTGGTCGGTTTTCCCGCCACCCTGCACAACGCCAACGCCGGCACGCTGCCGGTATTTCTGCGCAAGCTCGTCATGATCGCTTCCGCCATGGCGCTGCGTCCGAAGCTGTTCCTGCTTGACGAACCGGCCTCCAGTCTTACCGCGACCGAGATCGAGCGGGTCCGCCGCCTGGTATTGAAGCTGCGCGAAAACGGCGTCACCATCGTGCTGATCGAACACGTGCTATCGCTGCTGGCAAGCGTGTCCGACCGCCTCATGGTGCTCGACCAGGGCCGCGTCATCGCCAGCGGAACGCCGGCCGAGGTGATCGCCGATAAGGCGGTCATCGAGGCCTATCTGGGAAGCGCGGCGTGAGTGGCGCATTGCTCGAGCTGCGGGCGCTCAGCGGCGGCTACGAGCCGGTGCAGATCTTTCGCGATGTGACGCTCGCCATGGACCATGGCGCGAGCATCGGCCTGTTCGGTCCGAACGGTCACGGCAAGACCACGCTGCTGAAGACCATCAGCGGGCTGCTCGATCCGTGGAGCGGCGACATCCTGTTCGAGGGCGTCAGGCTCAATCGCGAGCGCGCGCGCGGCCGGCGGCGCTCGCTGTACTTCAACTACGAGGTGCTCATCCCACGCCGCATGAACCCGCAGCGCGTGGTCCGCGCCGGGCTGATCCATGTGGCGCAGAGCAATCTGCTGTTTCCCGAGCTGACGGTGCGCGAGACGCTCGCGGTCGCCCGCCTCGCCGGCCGTGGCAGGGCCGACGCCGAGGCGCTGCGCCAACAGGCGCTCGCACTGTTTCCGCGCTTGCGCGAGCGACTCGGCCAAAAAATTCGCTTCCTGTCGGGCGGCGAGCGGCAGATGGTCTCGGTCGCTTGCGGCCTGATCGCGGCGCCAAAACTCCTCATGCTGGACGAGCCGACGCTCGGCCTGTCACCGAAGCTGCGCCACGAACTTGCCGCCGCCATCCATTCGATCAGGCAGCAGGTCCCGCTGATCGTGGTCGATCAGGACGTGGATTTTCTGAAATCTCTGATCGACACGCTGTATCTGTTCGACCACGGACGCATTTCGGGACGCATCGAGCGTCAAGATATGCCGTCCCATGACCAACTCATGCGCATGTTGTTCGGGCAAACGCATTGACGCTGCAAACCTTCCTTTTCGTCTGCCTCAGCGGCGTCGTGCTCGGCGCCCTCTATGCTTTGATGGCGACGGGCCTCGCGGTGGTGTGGACGACGCTGGGCATCTTCAATTTCGCCCACGGCACCTTCATCGCCGCGGGTGCTTACCTCGCCTGGCAGCTCAGCCAGGGCGGGCACAGCGCCGGATTTCTGCCCAATGCCGCCATCTCGATCGCCTCATTATTCGCCGTCGGAGTCCTGTTCCACCTTCTGCTGGTCAAGCCGTTCGAGCGCAAGCCCAATGCCGTGCTGCTATCGGTCATGACGACGCTAGCCGGCGCCTCGATCGTGGAAGGCATCATCAATCTCGTCTGGGGCCCGCGCTCCAAGCAGCTGCAGTCGATCGTAGGCGACATCAGGTTCGCCGGGATCGTCATGTCCTACAACGACGTGGTCATGATCGCGGTTGCCGTCGCCATCCTCGCGGCGGTCGGAGCCTTCCTGCGGTATTCCACGATCGGCAGGTCGATGCGGGCGGTGGCGCAGAACCGCGAAGCCGCGCAATTGCTCGGCCTCAACGTGCCGCTGCTCTATGCGCTGGCCTTTGGGCTTTCGGCGGCGCTCGCCGGCATGGCCGGGCTGTTCGTCGGATCGATGCGCTTCATGACGCCGTCGATGGGCTCCGAGCCGCTGATGAAGGCGCTGATCGTCGTAATTTTCGGCGGCATCGCCCGCTTCACCAGCCCGATCTATGCAGCCTTCGTGGTCGGCATGCTTGAAGCGTTCTCCACCTACTATGTCGGGCTCTATTGGACGCCGGCCGTGCTGTTTGCCTTGATGATCGCGGTCCTGATGATCAAGCCGGAAGGACTGTTCGGGAAGTACGAGCGGTCGGTTTGATGCGCTACGACCCGCCTTTCCGCCGCACGCCGGGGTTTATACCGGCGCTCCTCGTCCTCGGCGTTCTCGCTGCCTTTCCGCTGCTGTTCACCGACTCCCATGCCCGCCATCTGCTGATCCTGGTGTTCATCTACGCGATCGTGGCGGCGAGCTGGGACCTGAGCCTCGGCTACGGCGGGCTGGTCAATTTCTCGCACGTGGCGCTGTTTGCGGCCGGCATCTACAGCTACGGCATCCTGGCGAAGACGCTCGGAGTCTCGCCCTGGCTCGCCATCGCGGCCGGCGGTGTCGTCGCCGTCGTCCTCGCCAGCGCCATTGCGCTGCCGATCCTGCGCCTCGACGGCATCTATGTCATCCTGGTGACGCTCGCCTTTTCCCAGCTCCTTTATCAGATCGTGATCAGCCAATCCGACGTCACCGGCGGCACCTCCGGCATGGTGACGCTGCCCGGGCTCAAGGTCGGCGACTACCGCTTCATCGGCAACAACAGGATCGGCTACTACTACGTGGCGCTCGCTCTGTTCGCCGCCTCGATCGCAGGCCTTCACGCCATCATCAGATCCCGACTCGGGCGGGCGATGGTGGCGCTGCGCGACAACAAATACTACGCCATGGCTCGCGGCGTGTCGGAAGCGAGGACGCGGCTCGCGGCGCTGGCGATCAGCGCGTTCTTCGCCGGAATCGCCGGCGGATTCTACGGCTCCTACATCCGCGTCGCCTCGCCCGACGCCTTCGGCCTCGGCCAGCTCACCCTGATCCTCAGCATGGTGCTGGCGGGCGGGGCGGGCACGCTGTGGGGACCGGCGGCGGGCGCTTTCATCATCACGCTGCTTTCGGAGGCGATCGCCGACTATGGGTCCTGGCGGACCATCATCATCAGCCTGATTATCATCGCGGTGCTGATATTCTATCCGGGCGGCTTCTGGGCCGGCATTCAGGATCTGCGCGATCTCGTCGACCGGCTGCGTACCAGCATGCTTGCGTTGTATCGGCGGCGATACGCCCGCGCGATCCGCGAGCGGCTGCTCGGCGCGACGGAAAAGATGATCACAACCCGGTACGGCAAGGTCGCCGTCGCGGACACCGGCGGTTCGGGTCCGCCGCTTCTGTTCATCCACGGCAACTCGGCCTGCAAGGAAGCGTTCAAGTACCAGTTTGCCGACTTTGCGGCGGATCACCGTGTCATCGCCTTCGATCTGCCCGGACACGGTGTTTCCCACAACATGGATCCGGAAACCGCCTACAATGTCCCGGCCTACGCGGAGATCGCCGAAACAGTTCTGCAATCACTCGGCGTTGACGCAGCGGCGGTGTTCGGCTGGTCGCTCGGCGGTTATGTGGCGCTCGAACTCGCCGCGCGTGGAAAGATTGCGGTGCGCGCGCTCGCCATCGCCGGCACCGCGCCGCTCAACGTGGTGCCGGATGATTTCGCCGCCGGCTACAATCCGGACTCGCATCTCGTGCTCGCCGGCAAGCGCTTCTATTCGCCGCAGGAAGCCCGCGATTTCGCCGGCTCGGCAACGGCGCCCCGTTCCGCCGACAGCGCCTTCCTGCATACCACGTTCCGCCGCACCGATGGGCGCACCCGCCTCTACATGATCAGCCGAATCGGCGTCACCGACTGGCCGAGGCAGATGCGCATGCTGCGCGAAGGCCGCATCCCGTTTGCGATCCTCAACGGCGCGAACGATCCGTTCCTCAATCACGCCTACATCCGCGATCTGACATACGGCAATATCTGGACCGAAAAGCCCCACGATATTCCGGACGGCAAGCACGCGCCGTTCTTCAATCAACCCGAGCTCTTCAACGCGGCGCTGCGGGCGTTCCTGCAATACGCGGCGTCGCTTGCGCGTAGGCCCGAGCCGGCTGCAGCCGCTACCGCGCCGTAGCTCCAGCTGGTCGTTGTGGCTAGTGTCCCGATTCCGAAGTTCGCATCATTATGCGGCACCCTCGTTTGCGAACTTCGGAATCGAAGGACACTAGCAACGTATTGATCTAGTGTGGCTTTGACATGGATCATGGTGCGGCGAGCCAAAGGGAGAAGATTATTTTGGGTTCGTTCGCCGAATTGGAATTGACGATTGCCAAAGCCACAGAGCGATAAGGCCAAAGGGGTACCGCCGTGAGCACTAGCCGAGCCGACATTGCCGGTAGAACCGCCACACTTCTCGGGACGATGCGTGCGGCACGGCCGCTCGTCCATAACATCGCCAATTACGTGTCGATGGATGTCGCGGCAAACGCCTTGCTCGCCATCGGCGCCTCGCCCGCCATGGTGCACGCCCGCGAGGAAGTGGCGGAATTCATCGGCCTTTCAGCCGCGCTCGTCGTCAATATCGGAACCCTGTCTATGCCCTGGATTGAGGCGATGATGATCGCCGCGGAGGCCGCCAGGGGGCATGGCAAGCCGTGGGTGCTCGATCCCGTGGGTGCCGGCGCCACAAAGCTGCGCAACGAAGCAGTGAGATCACTGCTGCCGCACCGGCCCTCGATCATCCGCGGCAATGCATCCGAGATCATGGCGGTCGCCGGCGGTGCCGGCGTTACGCCCAAGGGCGTCGACAGCGCCAACACGACGCAGGAGGCGCTGGCTTTCGCGCTCAGCCTTGCCGAGCACGAGGACTGCATCGTCGTCGCCACCGGCGCGGTCGACATCGTCACCGACGGCCGCCGGGTGGTGAAGCTCGCCAATGGCTCGCCGATGATGGCCAAGGTGACGGCGCTGGGCTGCGCGCTCTCCGCCGTCACCGGGGCATTCGCCGCGGTCGCGACCGACAAATTCGAGGCGGCCGTCGCGGCAGTCGCGGTCTATGGCATTGTCGGCGAAATCGCCGCGGAGCAGGCGAGGGGCCCGGGCTCCTATCGCGTGGCGTTTCTCGATGGGCTCGAGTCGATCGGGCCGAAGGAGATCGAGAGTCGCTTGAAGATCGTCGACTGACGCCCGGCAATGGCGGAAAAATACTACCAGCTCTGCCTCGTCACCGATAGCGCGCTCGCGAAGGGGCGCTCGCTCACCGGTGTTGTGGCGGCGGCGGTGAAGGGTGGCATCACAATGGTACAATTGCGCGAAAAGACCGCGTCGACGCATGCCTTCATCGAACAAGCCAGGGTTTTGCAACGATTGCTGGCGCCGCTGCGCGTGCCGCTGCTGATCAACGATCGGATCGACGTCGCGCTTGCTGCCGGTGCCGACGGCGCGCATGTCGGGCAGCATGACATGCCGGTCGCGCTGGCGCGGCAGTTGCTTGGACCCGCGGCCATTATCGGGCTGTCGATCACCGAACTTGGCGAGGTCCGCGACCCGGACGTGGATCTGGCCGACTACCTCGGCGTCGGTCCGATCTTTGCTCAGGCGACGAAACTTGACGCCACGCCGCCACTCGGCCTCGACGGATTGGCGGAGGTTCGCCGCGCCACCAGCAAGCCGATCGTTGCGATCGGCGGCGTATCGGCCGCGAACGCGGACGCGGTGCGGTCAGCCGGAGCCGATGGCATCGCCGTTGTCAGTGCCATCATGGGCGCCGACGATCCCATGGCAGCGGCCGCGGCGCTTGCCGCGCGCTAGGGACACTAGCCGGTAGGGCGGATTAGCGTAGCGTAATCCGCCTTTCTGTGTTTCGCGGAAGGCGTCGAATGCCTTCCTCAGCAAACGGCCGCCTCGATGGGCGGCGAATTAATTATGATCGCTCTCGACATAGGCGGCGTTGGGTCAAAACCGGATTACGCTGCGCTGATCCGCCCCAAGGGCTGTCGATGCTGCGCGGCGTCGCAGCGCGTGTGCGCGCTCGTGGTCAAATAGAAGCTGCGAGCGAAGTGACCAGAGTCTCGTCGCGCCACGTGACTTCGCTCTCGGAACATGGCGTCGCACCGCGGCGTAATATTAGCATGATAAAATCCGCGCGTCGGTTCGTCTGAAAAACCGGCGTAACAAATCACTCTATTGTGTTCCGAAAATAGCGCGTGCCTTTGACCTAAATCAAAAGTTGTTTGTGCGGCGGTCATAGCCTTTCAATAGTCTGAATTTTTTCACCGGAGAGAAAGCCATGGCGAACGCGTGTTCATCCGCCGCTGGACCGGCACACACATCACTTCCATCGCAAACGCGCCGCACGCTTCTGAAGGGCTTCGCCGCCGCTGGTGCCGCAGTATCTCTGAGCAGCAAGCTTGCCTGGGGTGACGGTGAAATCGGGTACTGGGCAAAAGATCTGCCCAATGAAAAATTGATCGACATGTATTCGACCATCCTGCGCATCAGATGGTTCGAGCGTACTCTGGCCGACAAAATGATCGACGACCGCAGCTTCCGCAATCTGATCCATCTCTACGCCGGTCAGGAAGCAGTCGCTACGGGCGTCTGCGCCGCGCTGAACAATAAGGGGCCTTTCGAGGAGATCGACGTCATCTACGGCACGCATCGTCCGAGCGGACATGCCATCGCGAAAGGCGTCGATATGAAGAAATTGGCCGCCGAATACAATTTCAAGGCGACCGGCCTCAACCGCGGGTACGCGGGCGAGATGCACGTCGCTGACAAGTCGGTCGGCTACATGGGCGGTGACGGAATCGTCGGCCCAGCCGCCGTGATTGCCGCCGGTTCGGCGTTCGGATTCCGGGCCAGAGGCAGCAAACAGGTTTCCGTCGTGTTCGGCGGCGATGGCACATACGCGACTGCCGCCTTCCATAGCTCAATGAACAACGCATCGCTGCTCAAGCTGCCCTTCATCTATGTGCTGGAGAACAATCTCTATCATCAATTCGCTCATTACTCGTATTCCTGTCCGATGAAGGACATCGCGACTGCCGCGAATACCTACCTAATTCCTGGCGTGGTGGTGGACGGCCAGGATGTGATGCAGGTCTACAACAAGATGAAAGAGGCGGTGGAGCGTGCGCGTGCCGGCGAGGGTCCGACCCTGATCGAAGCCAAGACCTACCGCTACTATAACCACTGGGGCGCGCCCGGAGCGAAGCCGGGCGTGCTCGGCGCCTTCGGCTACGACCCGGGCGCAATCACCTCGTGGCGTCCGGAACGGGAGTTGCGGGATTGGCTGCAGAGAGACCCGGTCGGTATCTGCCGCAACACTCTGATCTCGTGGGGTGTCATCGATCAGGCCAAGGCCAGCGCCATCGAAGCCGCCGCAAGGCAGGAGGTCAAGGAAGCCTTCGAGTGGGAGGCCAAACAACCGCTGTGCAAGCCCGAAGACGGACTGAAAAACGTGTTCGTTGAAGGCTCCGTTGCTGCGCGCCAGCTCGCCTAAGCGCAGGACTAGCCGCAACGCCATTCGAAGATCGGAGAAGGACAATGGCACGCAAGACTTATATGTACGCGGTGTACGAGGCCGTGCAGTACGAGATGCGCCAGCGCAAAGACATGACCTGGCTGTTCGAGCTCACGCCCGCAGTCGCTACCAACCCTGGATCGCCGGTCATCAATCTGGAGAAGGAGTTTGGCCGCACCCGCGTCAACAACACCGGCATCGATGAAATGTGGATGGCCGGCGCCACACTTGGCGCGGGGTTGGTCGGCACCACCGCCGTGACCTACATCCCCTATCAGGGAAGTCAGATTCCCTTCGAGATGCTGCAGAACCACGCCGGCAAACTGCATTACATGAGCGGTGGCGACTCCACGATGCCGGTGGTGTTCATCATCGAATTGTCGGGCCAGAGCCCCGGGTTTGCCGGACAACATTCCGATTACGAGTGCGACAGCTACTATGCCCATATCGCCGGGCTTAAGGTCGTCATCGCGTCGACGCCCTATGACGCGAAGGGCATGATGGTTTCGGCAATCCGAGACCCCAACCCGGTCGTTTATCTCTTTCCGGCGGGTTTGCGGCAGTTGAGCGAAGAAGTTCCCGACGAGCAGTACACCGTCCCGCTCGACAAGGCAGCCGTGCGTACAATCGGCAACGATCTGACGATCGTGAGCTCCGGCGCCGGAATGCCGGCGGTACTCGAGGCCACCGATCAACTGCAAAAGGCGGGAATGAAGGTCGAGGCCATTGACCTGCGCTCGCTCAAGCCGATGGACACCGAGACCCTGGTGAAGTCGGTGCAGAAGACGAAGCGCCTGCTCACGTTCGATCAGTCCTACTTCACGCTCTGCCCGGGCGCCGAGGTCATTGCGCTGGTGGCGGAGAACGTGGACGGCGCGCGCTTCAAGCGCATCGCATTTCCCGATGCGCCGCCACCCGCGTCTCCCGAGATGTTTAACTGGATGAAACCCAATGCCGGCCACGTCGTGGCGGCCGCCACGAAGCTGGTGAGCTGAAGCGTCGCAATCGATCAAGCCCCGGGGCTCTGCCATCGGGGACTCCTCAGACCATAGGAATGGTACAACGATGGACGCCACCCAACAGCTATCCGCTCCGTGTCCCGTTTGCGACAGCACGAACACGCGTCATGGCCGCGTGCGTTCGGCGTTTTGGCACGATGACCGCTTGGTCGTGATCGAAGACGTGCCTGCGCTTGTATGTAACACCTGTGGCGAGCAGTTCTATGACAATGCCGCCGTCTACATGATCGATCGGATGCGGGCCGACGGCTTCCCACCTGAGGACGCAGTCCGCGAACTGCGTGTGCCGGTATTCTCCTGCGGCACCGTCGCATCATCCGAGATGCCGTCAGAGATGTCGCTGTTTGCTGACCAGTGAGGTTTCGCGGAGCACGTAGGCTGAGGCAAGGAATGAGAGAAAGGACATTATCATGCGCTTCATGTCTCTAGCCGCCTGCGCCCTCGCTGGAATGTTCAGCGGTTACCTTGTTCAGCCGCTCGCCGCGCAGACTGCTGAGCAGTTGGCTTTCATCCCCGCGGGCGGCCGAACGCTCCTGACCGACATTGCTACCAGCAAACCGCCTGCTGACGAGCTCGAACCGTTGCTCACAGGCAAGCGCTCGCGCGAGGAATGGTCGAGCTACCTCAATGCTCACAGCCAAGCCATTCCCGCGTTACAACGCCTGAGCGATAAGCAACGGCTCACACTTGCCGACTATCTCTCGTTCCACATACCATTGCCGGCCAACCAAGTCCCGGCAAACCTGGCACGCACCGATTGGACGCGTACTCTGGCTAAGGACGGGCGCGATTTGGCGCTCGACAATTGCCAGGGCTGTCACATCATCACAGTGGTCGTGACGCAAGAGCGGAGCAAAACGTTCTGGCTCGGGACTCTGGGCACGCCGAGTCATGCCGTCATCAAGTTAACTCCCGAGCAGCGCGAAGAGTTGGCAAGCTACCTCGAGCTGAATGCGGGCATCCCGATCGAACAAGTTCCGGAGGAATTGCGGGCGTCCGGCGCGACTTATTGATTTCCGGCGAGCTCATCCGGAGCACTGACCGAAAAATAGCGCCGGCTAGGGCACGACATTCTTTGGTATCGGCATCGCGCACGGATTTCACGCGCGGCACCATTGGTTTCGAGGGCCGCGTCGACTACGCCGCTATCGGCACGGTATACAATGTTGCCTCTCGCCTTTGCGAGGAGGCCAAGCCGGGGCAAATCCTAATCACTCCGCATGCACTGAGGACGGTTGAGGAAGCTGTGACAGTCGAGCCGGTGGGCGAATTTGCGCTCAAGGGCATCCGTCTTCCTTTGGCGGCGAACAATGTACTGACCGCTAACTCCGCAAATTAGGGCGCGTCTACAATGCCGAGTGTGACGACGATGATCGGATCGCCGCTTCGGGCCGCGCGCCGCACTCCGATGTCATCAGCAGCGGCTTCAGGCGGCGCTGGAATAGCTGCGTCAGCCCGGCACGGTTCAAATGGTCGGTGTCGAAATAGAACTTCGGATCCTCCAGCTCGGCCGAAAAATCGCAGAGCGGTACCGCGCGCTCCGTCAACACGCGCATCAAGCTTTCATTAAAGGCGGCCTCATGAGGAAGCTGATTGCGGAATTGTGTCAGCATGGGCAACTTTACGGCCACTATGCGCATGTCATGCTGTCCGGCGATTTCAATCAATCTGGCGAAATCATCCAGATATCGTCCGAGCACGGCCGGCGCCTCGGGATCGGGATAGAGATAGGCAATTCGCTTCGTCACCGCCGAGGCGGACGGCCGATACACGCGGTCGAACTGGGCTTCGCCCTCCCAGGCGTCGCGCTGGAACCGGTCGCGGTTGTTGATCTTTGAAAATCCGGCGACATAGTCGAGCAACGCGCGGGGGCTGACGCCGTCATCGCGCACGTAATCCCACATGAGCTTGACGGTAGTGGGCGCAAACGGTGTACCGCGGATCAGTTTTGCGTCGGCGAAGCGGTCTTCGTTCCATGCGCGCGACCAGAACGCGAACGAGTCCACCACATAGAGCAGATTGCGGGCGCGATGTGCGCGCAGGAAAGAGGCGAGCACAAACCGATTGTAGAGCGAGCCGGTGCCGGGAGATGCGAGGTTGATGATCCGCAGCCCTGTCTCATGCTGCATGTAGGCGTTGAAATCGCTGAAATCGAGCGGCATCGCATGCGACGCGCCGAGGATGACCCAGTCGTAGTCCGCCACGGGAGCGGTCGCGATCTTGAACAGTGCGTTGCTGTGGCCGTTGCGGAACAGCAGGCGCTCGCAGCCGAACGACAGGCCCGCATAGAGCGCAAGACCGATCGCCACGAACAGGAGCGCTGATCTTTGCAGAGGCTTCATTGCTGCCACAGGTCCCTTGCGTCAGAACTGCATGTAGATGAACTCCTTCGCCTGCCACCGTCCGAGCAGCAGCAGGGCGAAGATCAGCAGATAATAGGCGCCCCAGCGTACGGCGACCGGCGCCGCCGCGAGGCGCTGGAAGACCGGCCGGCGTTCATCGATAATCTCGTATCCAAGCAGGAATGCGATAAGGCCGAAGCCCGTCAGTTGCTCGACGGTGAACGGATAGATCGCCAGCAGCGAGGGAAGTTCGCTCAACCGTGCGCCTATTTTCCGCAACACGAGCAAGGCGTCATGAATCGAAGCCGCACGGAAGAACACCCATGCAACGGCGATCAGGTGGAAAGTGATGACGGCGCGCAGCACGGCGAGCGTGGCACTGCCGCTGACGCGCGGCAGCGCCTCGCCCGCGCGGCGCCAAAGGCTTCGGGTCGCGAGCCCGGCCCATTGGTATGCCCCGTTAAGCGCTCCCCAGATCAAAAAGGTCCAGCCGACGCCATAGCCCAGGCCGGCATGCCAGAGCCCGCTGACCAAGAACACGATCATGACGTTGATGGCGCGGCGCAACGCGCCGGCACGGCTGCCGCCGAGCGGGATGTAGAGATAGTCGCGAAACCAGTGGGCGAGCGAGATGTGCCAGCGGTTACCCCAGAATTCGGCCGTGCTGCGCGACAGATACGGCCGGCGGAAGTTCTCCATGAGCTTGAGGCCAAACAGCGAAGACGTGCCAAGCGCGATGTCGGTGTAGCCGGAGAAGTCGCAGTAGATCTGGAAGGCGAAGAAATAGGTGCTGATCAGCAGCTCGACCGCCGGCGCGAAAGCCACGATCGAGAAGGTGTGGTCGACCATTTGCGCGAGGTTGTCCGCGATTACCACTTTCTTGAACAGGCCCCAGCCAATGAGCTGCAATCCGAGCACGATGCGCTCCGGATCGCTACGCAGCCCGGACCAGAGCTGCGGCAGAAACGTCATCGCCCGCTCGATTGGGCCGGCAAAGATCTTGGGAAAATACGCAACGAACAGCGCCGTACTGCCAAGCTGCTGCTTCGCTTCGAGGCGTCCGACATAGATGTCGATCAGATAACTCGCCGCCGAGAAGACATAGAAGGAGAAGCCCGCCGGTGCGGTGACGCCGAGCCGGGGTAAGCCGAGGTGGGGTATCAAATTCGCGCCCTCGATCTCACCGGCGACGAAATCATAAAATTTGAATGCGGTGAGCGACCCAAGCACGACGAGCAGGCCGCCGGCGAGAACGGCCGCGCGCAGAGATGCTCGCTTGCTGTGCGCCAGCGCGCGGCCGCAGAGGTAAATGACCAGGGTCACCGCGCCGAGGTAGACGAGATTGAACGGGTGCCAAAAGCCGTAAAAGACGTAACTCGCGAACAGCAGGACCGCCCAGCGCTGCGCGACCGGGACAATCCTGAACGCCGCCAGAACCAGCGGGAGGAAGATGAAGAACTCGAGTGACGTGAACAGCATGGCATCGTATCTCCCCGCCGCCGTTCATGTCTGCTCAGGCGCCGCCCACTCGTCAGTATGAGGCGCCACCCACCCGTCAGTACGAGGCGCCGCCAGCGCGCAATTCCTCCGGCACCTGGTCGATCGGAATGCCGGCGTTCAGCACCAGATAGCTGGCCAACTGCTCGCGTTGCGCCTCGGTGAGCTTGATACCGATGTGGCTCGGCTTGTGCAGGGTGCCAAGCCAGTGCTCTTTGGGACGGCTCTGCGTCACCACCACCGTGATAACGTGGCAGCCCTCGCATTTCTCGAGTGCGAAGTCGCGTCCGTCCATAGGCAGCTTGGAGGCATCGGTCGGCATTTGGTTCGCCGGCAAGGGCATGTTGAACGAAAGATAATCTGCCAAGGTGAGCAGTTCCTTGTCGGTCAGGGACTGCAGCGCGGTGATGGCCGTGGTATGAGCCTTCAGATAGCTCACCCACTCGTCTCGCGTGCGCTTGCCGGCAGCCAATGCTTTCATCTCATCCGCCGGCGGGTGACTGGCGATGACGTTGGCCAGCAGAGTACGGCCGCCGACCGGAATGAAGGCAAACACGTCGTCGCTTTGGGCATTCAGCGGCTGAGGCAGCCAAACAGCAACCATCGCCGCGGCCGCTACTGCGAGCAAAGGGATGAAGCGCATGATACGTTTCCTTGGCGATGCGAGCGGGCCGATGCGCGCTCACGTGATTAGAACCGAAGGTCCGCCGGTACGTCCTCAACTTTCATCGGCATGCTGAAGGCGGCATAGCGCGCGAAGGTTTCGCGCTCTTGTGCCGTCATTTTGATTTGGCGATGAAACGGGGACAGAAAAATGCTGCGCCATCCCTGCGCGTCGCGGTTCTGCATCAGGTAGCCGGAGAACAGCGAGTGGCAGGACTGGCATTGATTCCACGCAAGATCCCGCCCGTCCGCCGGCAGCGCGGCGGCAAGCGCCGCGCTATCTTGGGCCTTGGCGAGCGCGTCCTCCGGCACCGGCATGTTGATCGCCAGATACGCCGCGAGCTCGTTGACGTCGCGCTCGGTCATTGACGTCTTGCGCCCGGCGATGAACTCGTGCCACTCCGCCTCATTGCGCCGGGCCGAGCCGATCTCACGCAATTCGGCGGGCTTGGAGGTCAGCTCTAGCAGCAGTATCTTGCCGCCCTTTGGCATGAAGCCGAAGTCCTCTTGGCAGAGTACCGATGCCGGCATCAGAAAGAGCGCCACCGCTGTGACCAGGGCCTTGATGCCAAGCGGGCGCGGAACTCTCATGTCGACGTCCCAGCCAATTGCACGCCGGCGAACGAAAACACCGGCACGCGCACTTCGCGGACCGCCTGCTCGGCGGGGAACCCGTTGCCGCGCAGCAGGTCGAGCATGACGATGGTGTTGTCGTCGTAGTACTGTTCGCCGCAGGCATCGCAGACCAGCGCCGGGACGTCCTCGATCACGACCAGTCGATCATCGTGCCAGAAT
>Ga0187856_1001956_pt1 | contig 15685 bp, 16 predicted proteins | sample June2016WEW_8_40_FD_132443 | JGI IMG/M metagenome (GOLD analysis project Ga0187856, IMG submission 132443) | Peatland microbial communities from SPRUCE experiment site at the Marcell Experimental Forest, Minnesota, USA - June2016WEW_8_40 | ecosystem: Environmental > Terrestrial > Soil > Wetlands...
ATTGCCGATGGCCAAAGCCTGGCAAGCATCCGGCAGTGGCTCGAAGAGGAAGGTGGCGTCATCGTCACCGTGCAAAGCCTCGGCTCCTACCTCACGCGTATCCGGCGCAAGGAACTGGCCAAACCACTCGCGCCAACTCCCCCAGCTACCCCGATCTTTGCGGAAATGACGCCTGTTCCTATCCCGTTGGCGAAGCCTCAGGAAGGCGCCCAGCAAAGGCGCGGGTTCGAGTACCCTCCGGGCCTGCCAGACGAGAGCAAGCTGATCTGAGTCCGGCTTCGAAACACTCGTAAAACCTGCGTCCCGGATAGCCTTCGCCATTCCCTTATTAATAGAGGGGGTTGAACTCAACGAGAGACTATGCCACGGAATGCTACGGACCTCAGCGGACGAGACGGCGGGATATTGAGTACTGCCATCGGGTCTGGCGGAGAACCTGCCAAACCTGCGATTCACCTGACGTTGCAGGGGAAGGGTGGCGTCGGAAAGAGCTTGGTTGCCAGCATCCTCGCCCAATACTTCCGCCATCACGACGCGGAAATCCACTGTCTCGATACCGATCCGGTGAACCAGACTTTCTCGCAATACGCGGAATTGGGCGCGGAGCACCTGGCGCTCATGCACGATGGCAAGATCGACTCGCGCGGTTTCGATATGTTGATGGAGCGGCTTTTCACCGAAAACGGAATCTTCATCGTGGACAACGGCGCATCCACCTTCATCCCGCTCTGGAGCTACATCGTCGAAAACAACGTGCTCGAACTGCTCCGCGCCGCCGGCCCGGCGGCTGTGCGTTCACACGGTGGTGACGGGCGGACAGGCGCTCGGGGATACGCTCAAGGGGTTCAAGAGTCTGGCTGACAGTAGTGCTGAACGGAATATCGTGGTCTGGCTGAACGAATACTTCGGCGTCATCGAGCGCGACGGCAAGACGTTCACAAAGATGCTGGCCTACAAGGAGTGCGAGGCGAAAATCTTCGGCCTGGTTCGCATTCAAAAGAGAAACCAGGATACCTTCGGCCGCGACATCGAGGACGTAATCGCACGCAAGCTGACGTTTGAGGAGGCGATTTGCAACGGCAGTGCTTCGGTGATGAGCAAACAACGCCTCAAGTTGGTGCAGCGGGAGCTATTCGAGCAATTGGACCAGATGCCGCTGGTGTGAGGAGAAACGCCATGGAGAACGTAAAGCGATTGATCAGCGAAGTTGCGGCGCAAAACGGCATCCGCGTGGAGCCTGACGATCCGCTATTCGCACTGGTGACCATCAACCGGATCGTGTTGGAAGAAGCCACGCAGAAATTGCAGGATCACATTCAGGCGCGAATCGCAGAATTCGAAGCCTCAATGCACAAAGCAGAAGGGCGCGCCGGTAAGATGCTTGCGCAAATGGTGAAGGACTCGGCGGCACAGATGCAGCAGGGTTTGCAGAACGACATCCACATCGCAGGCCTGAAGGCCCGAGAATTTGTGCATCTGGTAAACGAAGCGCACCGCCGCCCTGCCTTAATTCGTTGGTCATCCGTCGGCCTAGCGGCCGGCGCCCCGGCTGTTTGGCGGTGGCGTTTGGCTCGGGACCCTCCTTCACTAGGGGGCGGGCCAAGAGATCATACCTGCGGTGCCCGGAGGATTTCATGAGCGCGACAATGAATGCGACTCTCACCACCATCGGTGACGAACTACCCATCCGTGTGCGCGAAGCTGCGGTTTTCCTTGGCGTCAGCCCGCAAACGGTGTATCTTTGGGTTGAGCGAAAGCAGATTCCCCATCTCCGCGTGATGGGCCGCAACATCCGTTTCTTGAAATCGGAGTTGGAGCCCTTCCGCGCAACCTTCAAACAAGAGGTGGGAAATGGCGAGACCTAGAAAACATGACGGAAGTCTCTTCAGAAGGGAGGAATCAAGAATCTGGTGGATGCAGTATCGTGACCGGGAAGGCAAACGCCAGCGAGAATCCACGAACACGGACGACTGGGACGAAGCCCAGCGGCGCCTGCGCGAACGGTTGCAGGCCAGGGACAGCAATACGTTGCAGTTGCTCCGAAAAGCCGAGCAGATCAACTTCGCGCAATGGGCGGAGTACTTCTTGGAAACGTTCTCGAAGTCACCGATTCGTGCGGCAAAAACACATTTGTCGTATGGCCGGGTGGCGAAACACCTGAAGGCCGCGTTTGGGGAGTGCGTTTTGGTGAATCTGACAGCGGACACAATCGAGGCGTATCTGCGCCATCGGCTGGAGCAGCGCGTCGAGATCAGGCGATCGACTGGAACGGTTGCCAAGGGATTCGTTAAGCCGAGTACGGTGCATCAGGAGTTTCGGGTGCTGCGGCGAATGTTAAACGTCGCCGTGCGCAAAAAAATGCTGGTTGCGAATCCGTGTTCCGGGGTAGAGTTCCCGGTTCGTGTCAAAGGTCTGTTCCGACCGCATTACATGACGTGGTCGGAGCAAGAGACGATCGAACGGGCTGCGCCGCAGTATCTGAGGAATGTGATCCGGATCATCGTGGAGACCGGTCTCCGAGTATATAAGGAACTGGCTCTGATGAAGGTGCAGGACGTCGATCTGGACAACGCAATTGTGTGGATACCGGATTCAAAGACGGAAAGCGGGGTGGGGGAGGTACCCTTAACGGAGATCGCCGTCGAGGCGTTCCGCAACCAACTCGAGGCGGTAGCTCCGTCCCCGTTCCTGTTTCCCAACCCGGACAACCCGGCTGGCTATCAGGCCAGCTTCAAGAAGGTCTGGGCAACGACTCTGCGGAAGGCCGGCGTACCGTATTTCCAGATCTACGATCTTCGATCCACTTATGCAACCCGGCTCAGTTCGGGTGGCGTGGCTGATGAGTGGGTCACGCAGATGTTGCGGCAGGGGGACGCAAAGGTGTTCAAGAAGTACTCGCAGATGAAATTGCAGATGAAACGCGAGGCCCTCGCAAAACTGAACCGCCGGGCCAATGATAAGGCTGGTTCTGACACAGGCCAGGCAGCATGACGGGGTTTTGACACAGTTTTGGCACAGTTGGAGCAAGAATGGACGGAGTTGGGAGTGGGGCGGTTGTGGAAGTGCTGTGTTTCCAGGAAGTTTCTGGAGCCACCCGCCGGGGTTGAACCGGCGACCTGCTGATTACGAATCAGCCGCTCTACCAACTGAGCTAGGGTGGCTTACCAAACGCGGTTTGCGGAGCAACCGGGCCGTGGCGCGGCCCGTCCTACGCCAGAATAACACAGGCGGTCGCAATGCTTCCAACCGCACGCGCGGGACCTGCGCTATTCCACTTCGCGCGGCGCCTTATATCCGGACTTGGTGAGGATCGCGTACTTAACCGGCTTGCCCTTTTGGTCCTTGATGGGCAGAGGGCGGCCGTTCGGGTCCACCAATTCCACTTTGATTTTGCGGAAAGTCCCGTCATGCGCCTTGTTGCTCGGCGAATAGGTGATCACATACTGATTGCCGAGAGTCTGGCGGATATCGTTAAACACTTCCCGGTACTCGGCCTCAAACTTGGGGAAAAACGCTCTACCCCCGGTTTCCTTGGCGAAGGTATTGAGCTCGTTGTCGGCTTGCAGCAAACCGATCGGCACCGTCATCATCATTTCCTGCTGCATGCCCAACAGCGAAATTGGGTAGATCGGCACGCCTGCTTCCTGCAACTTCTTGCGCGCCTGGTCGTAGGTGATCTTGCTAAAAGTGTCGACGCCGGTGGTGATGAGCAGAATCGCCTTCCTGCCTTGGATCGCCGACATGCGGTCCGCCGTGTCCGTCACCGCGTCGAACATGTTCGCTTCATGCCACGCCGGAATGGTCAGTTGCTGCAGGGCCTGCTGAATCTTCATTTTGTCCGTAGTGAAGTCGGTGAGGATTTCCGACTTCATATCGTAGGCGATGACCGCACAGTAGTCGTCGGGCTTGAGCGAGCTGGCAAACGTCCAAACCATTTGTTGCGTTACGTACCAGGTCCAACTGTACAGAGACTGGTACCGGTTGCTGAACTCCACCAGCAGAGCAACCGTTAGTGGCGCCTGCGCCATGTCGACTTTGCGGACCTGCTGCGGAACGTTATCTTCGAGCACGCGGAAGTTGCCTGGCGGGATGTGCGGAATGAACTGGCCGTTGGGCCCGATCACCGCCACGTCCAGAGTCACAACGTCCACGTCGCTCTTGAACATCGGCATCGGGCCGGCATCCGGGTTGTGTTTGTACTGGGAAGGGATGGGCGCCTGATCGGCGGGCTGTTCGCTCGTGTCCGCAGGCTTTTTCGGCTTAGCCACCGTCTGCCCCGGCCCGTTGAGCGGGCCCTGGTCCTGCGCGCTGACAAATCCGGCCAGCGCTGCAAGTGCGCTGACGCACACAACAATGTGAAGGGGTCGCATAGGCATTCCTGTGACGTAACTATAGCAGAAGACGCACAGGCGGTCGCGTTCGTTGCGGCGTCGATTGTTGCGTCGGCCCTGGGGTTGACAGGTGGAAAACTGCCGCACCCTGGCGCCGGTCGCCGCCCCGATTCCCGCGCTTACGGCTGCGGCTCCGCTATCGTGATGTTGCGGAACAGCAGGCCGCCGGTGTGGTCGCCTTGCAGATAGATCGGACCGGGCTGGCCTTCGTTGGAATCGAGTGCGCCACCGGTAGTGCCGGGGATTTCCTGCTTGTCGAGGATGGTGACACCGTCGCGCACCACGGTCACGGTCCGCCCCACCAGCGTCACGTCGAAGCTCTCCCATTGCCCCGGCTTGCGCGGCAAATCCACCGCAGGCGTGAGGAAGCCGTAGATAGAGCCGATCCGGCGCTCGGGTGGATTGAACGCGAGTGGCTCATACTCGATCTGGACTTCATAACGGCCACGCAGGTAAACCCCGCTGTTGCCGTCATCTGGGCAATTGAATTCAATGTGCAGCTTGAAGTCATTGAAGGTCCGCGTGGTTCGCAGGTTGGAGCCGTGCGCCTCATTAATCAGCTCGCCATTCCGCGCCACCCAGTGGTTGTGCGCCGGGTCGAGCGGCTCCCACCCCGTCAGATCCTTACCATTGAACAGCGGCTCGGGCGCGCCCCAGGTCATCGGCTCCCGTCGGATCAGCGCCGGTGCGCGCACGCCAATCACCTGACCGGTCGAGTCTCCCTGCTTCTGCGTGCCTGAAAGCTTGTCGCCGTTCGCGTCCACTTCCCACGTCATGGCGGGCTCGCTTCCGCTGGCTTCCCGCAGGACGAGGCTGAGGTGCGCTTCGCTCATTTTGAAGTTTTTCACCTGGTACACATTGCCTCCGGGCGGCTGATACCAGATCTCGAAAGCGCCATTCCTCTCGGTCACGCCCAGCCAGTCGACCAGCGTGCGGTGCGGCGTGGCGACGGTGATGTCCCAGCGCCCGACGAGCGGGCTGGCGCCCTGCAACGAGAGGCCGGGAACAACCAGCGCGGCGGCGAGAATCAGAGCAGCGTAGATCTGTTTCATACCCAGTAGTGTGGCATGAATCGCAGCCCGCGGGAACAGGCCTTTCCGCAGCCGCTTCGCCATTTGCGGCATACTCAAAGTCATGCCCGGCAGGCTGTACCTGGTAGCGACACCCATCGGTAACCTGGAAGACATCACCTACCGCGCCGTGCGCGTGCTCGGCGAAGTGGATGTGATCGCATGCGAAGACACCCGGCAAACGCGCAAGCTGCTCGATCGCTACGGCATCTCGAAGCCCACCATCAGCTACCACGAGCACAACGAGGCCCCGCGCGCAGCCGAACTGGCCGAGCGACTGCGCGCAGGAGCAACGGTAGCCCTCGTCTCCGACGCCGGCATGCCGCTCGTTTCCGACCCAGGCTACCGGCTGGTGCGGGCGGCGATTGAAGCCGGCATCCCAGTCGAGCCTGTGCCCGGCCCTTCCGCCGCCCTGGCGGCGCTAGCGGCTTCCGGCCTTCCCGCCGCGGCCTTTCACTTCGCGGGCTTTCTGCCGGCTAAGTCCGGCCAGCGAACCAGGGCCCTTCAAGCGCTGAGAGAAGAATCGGCCACGTTGGTTTTTTATGAGGCGCCGCATCGCGTGCTGGAGGCCCTGGAGGCCATCGCGCAAGTGCTGGGGCCCAGGCCGGTGGTCGCCGCGCGCGAGCTGACCAAGGTGCACGAGGAGTTTCTGCGCGGTACGGCCGTCGAAGTGCGCGCCCAGCTCGCGGCACGCGGCTCCGTCAAAGGTGAGTTCACTTTGCTGGTTGGTAAAGCCGTGGCGCCCGCGCCCGACAACACGCCGGCCGGCGAGGCGGTGGAAGAACTGGTACGCGCCGGCGCCGCCCGGATGGACGCCATCAAACAGGTTGCCCGCCGCCGCGGCCTCTCGAAAAGAGAGATTTACGAGCAGGCGCTGCGCGACCGGTAGTGTCGGACGGCCCCGCAGTTTCTATCCCCAAACGTATAGCAGCACCATCAAATACAGCCACACGCCGTCCAGAAAATGCCAGAACACGGCGGCGACGTCGATGGCGGTCCGCTTGGCCGGCCCCAACCGCAGGCGCAGCGCCTGGACGTCCACGTAGACCAGCGCCCCCAGGCCGCCCAGCAGATGAGCTGCGTGGGCCGCCGTCAGCAGGTAAAAGAAGGAGCTGCTAGGACTGCTGGCAATGAAGACGCCGGCGCTCGATAGTTGGTGCCAGACGATTCCCTGCCCGATCAGGAAGACGCCCCCCAGCGCGGTCGCGCCGGTCCACCAGAAGTTGAAGCTGTCGCGGCGGCCCTGCTTGAGCGCCACGCGCGCCCGGTCGAGAACAACGCTCGATGCCAGCAGCACCGCCGTGTTCACCCACAGCAGCGGCGGCTTGTGCATGCTGACCCAGTCGTCGGAGGTGCCGTGGCGCATCCAGAAGGCCATGCTCAACGCTGCGAACACCATGCCGGTGGCGGCCAGCAGGAGGAACAGGCCGATGAACGACGCGCGGCGGTCGGCGCCGCGTCCCTCGGGAGCGCCGCCGCCGCTGCCTCCCCCGCCCCAGTCCACCGGCGGCAGCGGTGGACCTTGAATCACGCCGGATGGAAGGGAGCTGCGCATGCGTTTTTTTCAGGATCGCACGATCGGTCGGCGGAGAGGACCCCCGCGAACGCGCCCGGTTCGCCTGGGCGGCTGGAACGGCGCCGCGCCAAATGCCCGCTTCAGGTGGGCGGCAGCAGCTTGAGCTCCGCCCTGGCAACCGCCCGCTCCAGAAGATTGGTGGCGTGCACTCCCGGAACCCCGCGCGCCAGCGAGATCTCCGAGACTAGCATGTGCTGTGCGCGCTCCAGCATCTTCTTCTCCCGGAACGACAGCGCCCTGTCGGCGTGCAGCAACAGCAGCGCTTTGAATACCTGTGCCGCCTGGAGCAGGCTGCCGCTTTGCATCTTCTCCGTGTTTTCCTTGTAACGAACCTTCCAGTCCGGATGAATCGGGCATTCTCCGTAAGAAAGGTACGACAGCACTCGCGAAATCTCGCGATCCTTGGTCACCCTGCGTAAGCCGATATTGGCGGCGTTGGAAAGCGGCACCAGCACCGTGATGCTGTTGTAGCCAAGCCGCAGCAGGTAGAACTTCTCGAAAGCGGATCCGAACGAGCGAGTGCTGATGTTCTCAATGATCCCAACACCCTGATTGGGATAGACAACCTTGTCGCCGATCTGGAATGTCATACGGGGTCCCCCACAAACCACCGTTGTCCAAGTGCTGTTGCTGACAGCCAACAACTCTAAGAATGGTACCCTCCGACTCCCGATCTGTCAAGGAGATCGAGTTACGCTGTCGCGGCCAGACCGCTCGCGTCCTTCACGCCCCGGGCGTCAAGGCGTGGTGGTTCGCGCAGGGGGCCGGAGCCGGTGCAGCAGCAAATCAGCCACGAACAACACCAAGGGTATGGCGGCGAACCAGATGACCGCGTAAGTGCGGTTGCGAACCACGGAGATGTGTAGCACCAGGGCCGCAATCGAAATGAGGGCGCCGGTCAGCCCCCACTTCCATGCCAGAACCATGCCGGCGGCGGCGATCAGCAGGAAGGCCACACCGGCCCATTCGACAGCGCTTACGGGAGGACCGTACTGGGGCGCCAGAAACTCCCGGACTAGGATGAGCAGGAAAACGCACGCGAAGAATAGCGCCGAAAGACGCGCCAACCAGCGAAGGATACTGGCCGCGAGTGGGGACATGAACCTCCGTTCAGATTATAGGCAGCCAGGACTCGGCCCGCAACAGGCAAGCTGCGGGCGAAAGGCTATCGGTATCGAGCAGCAGGCCGGAGTTGGTGTACGGATGCTGGCGCACCAGGCGCTCAACCAGCTTTTCGTTCAGGTCCAATCGCACGGCATCGGCGCCGCGCTGGCGGAAGCGCGCCACCGCCACCGGCGGAGACACCCGACACTCGATGAGCCTCGCGGAGACGCCAGTGCTGGCGGCCACCTGCGTCAGCTCCTGGCGATCCTCCGGGTGGCCGTACGGGGCATCGAGAATGACGCCGGCGCCGGCGCGTAGCAGCAATTCCGCCGCCCAGTGCATGGCGCGATAAGCGACGCGCCGGTCGGTGCGGGTGTGCGCTGCATCGGGCAGCAGGCGCCGGCGCACTGCGTCCATTGCCAAATGCGGCAAGTGCAGCCGCCGTGCCAGGTCGGCCGCCAGGGTGCTTTTCCCGGAACAGGGCGGTCCGGCGATCACGATCAACCACGGTGATTCCTTTTGGGCCTGCAATTCGTGTTCATTCTACGTCAGAATAATTGGAGGATGCGCTTTCCGATTGCAGCGTTATCGTTCCTTATGCTGGCTGCCTCGGTTGCGGCGCAGCCGGCATCGGAGAGGATTGGCATCATCGATTTCTATGGCTACGGGCCGCTTGACCCGGCACGACTGCGTGCGGCGCTGCCCTTCAAAGAAGGCGACGCCGTGCCGTCAAAGGAGGCCAAACAGGCCGCGCAAGAGGCGCTGGTGAAGTTGACCGCCCGGGCCGCAGCAAGGATCGAGGAAGTGTGCTGCCTGGAAGGCGGGCGCGTGACCGTGTTCGTCGGGCTCTCCGAACCGGATGCTCCGCCGGTGCGCTATAACCCCGAACCGTCGGAGGATATCAAGCTACCCAAGCAAGCGCACCGGCTTTTTGTGCAATTGGAAAAAGATACCCTCGCCGCCGTCAAGAAAGGCGATGCTGGAGAGGACGATTCCGAGGGGTACGCACTGATGAAAAACCCCGACGCGCGCGGCGATCAACTCAAGATCCGTGATTGGGTCCGCGCCAACGTAGCGACCACGCACCGGGTGCTGGAAACCTCGCGCTACTCCGACGAACGCGCCGACGCCGCCGAAGCGCTGGGCTATGCGGAACAGTCGCCCGAACAGATCGGCGCTCTAGTGCGTGCTTCCTTCGATGCCGACGAGGGCGTGCGCGATAATGCGATCCGCGCGCTGGAGGTCTTGTGCAATCTCGGGCCGGAAGTAACCAGGCGCATCCCCGCCGCGCGCTTCGTGCCGATGCTTCATTCGCTGGCTTGGACGGACCGCAACAAAGCCAGCGCGCTGTTTCTTATGCTCTCAGCATCGCGCAGCCCGGTCGTGCTCGATGTGCTGCGCGCCGGCGCGATGCAGCCATTGCGCGAAATGGCGCAGTGGCGGGACTGGGGTCACGGAGGCGCCGCTGCGGTGGTCTTGGCGCGCCTCGCCGGCATCCCCGACAACCAGGTCACCCCCGCCAAAGTTCCCGAGATTCTGAAGGCTGTTCAGTAAGGTTGGGCATGCTTTAGCTTGCCCGTGTGCCGCTTGACCGGGATCGATGGCGTTGGCTCTTTTGGATTAATTTGAGGGCAAGCCAAAGCATGCTCCACCGTAAGTTCACGCTTGTGAACTCCAAAATTAGTTGTAGATTTTTACGACAAACAGGTCTTATAATATGGCTTAAGGAAGCCAATTCCAAATCTGAAAACCCCGCAGGAGGGAAAGTTGTCCAGTACAACCGCCAACCGGCCAAAAGTACTCATCGACGGTAATGAAGCCGCCGCGTACGTTGCTCATAAAGTCAGCGAAGTCATAGCGATATACCCGATCACCCCATCATCCAACATGGGCGAATGGGCGGACCAGTGGTCGAGTGAGAACCGGCCGAACATCTGGGGGAGCGTGCCCACGGTGATCGAAATGCAGAGCGAGGGCGGCGCCGCCGGGGCGCTGCACGGGGCGTTGCAGGCTGGGTCATTGGCCACAACCTTTACTGCCTCGCAGGGCCTGCTGCTGATGATCCCGAACATGTACAAGATTTCGGGCGAATTGACTTCCACCGTGTTTCACATCGCGGCGCGGTCGCTGGCGGCACAGGCGCTTTCGATTTTTGGCGATCACAGCGACGTGATGGCGGCCCGGTCGACTGGGTTTGCGATGATCAGTTCCGGCTCGGTGCAGGAAGTTATGGACCTGGCCTTGATCGCTCACGCGGCCACGCTCGAAGCGCGCGTTCCCTTCCTTCACTTCTTTGACGGCTTCCGCACCTCGCATGAGGTGGCCAAGATCGAACAGTTGACCGACGACGACCTGCGCGCCATGATCGACGACCGCCTGGTGCACGCGCACCGCGCGCGGGCGCTTTCGCCCGACCGTCCGATGATCCGCGGCACCGCGCAAAACCCGGACGTCTACTTTCAGTGCCGGGAGACCATCAACCCGTTCTACCAGGCCGCCCCGACCATCGTGCAGAATACGATGGACAAGTTCGCGCGCATCGTCGGCAGGCAGTATCACCTCTTCGATTACGTGGGTGCGCCGGATGCCGAGCGCGTTCTGGTGATGATGGGTTCGGGCAGCGAAGCGGCGCATGAGTGCGTGGACGCGTTGAACAAGAAAGGCGAAAAAGTCGGCCTGTTGAAAGTGCGGTTGTTCCGGCCGTTCGCGATCGAGAAATTCGTCGCAGCGCTGCCCGCCTCCGTTAAGGCGATCGCGGTCCTCGACCGCACCAAAGAGCCCGGCGCCACGGGTGAGCCGCTGTACACCGAAGTGGTCACGGCGCTGGCCGAAACGGACGTGAAGAAAAGGGTCATCGGCGGGCGCTACGGCCTGTCGTCCAAAGAGTTTACGCCGGCAATGGTGAAAGGCGTCCTGGACGAGCTGGCAAAGCCGAAGCCGAAGAATCATTTCACCATCGGCATCGTGGACGACGTCAGCCACACCAGTTTGGATTTCGACCCCGAGTTTTCGACCGAGGTGCAGGGGACGGTGCGCGCCCTGTTCTACGGGCTGGGCGCGGATGGCACCGTTGGCGCCAACAAGAATTCGATTAAGATCATCGGCGAAGAAACCGATAACTTCGCACAGGGCTATTTCGTCTACGATTCCAAAAAATCCGGCGCCATCACCACTTCCCACCTGCGCTTCGGCCCCACTCCGCTGCGCTCCAGCTACCTGATCGCCAAGGCCAGCTTCGTGGCCTGCCATCAGTTTTCGTTCCTGGAGCGGATCGACATGCTGAAGGCGGCCGAGCCGGGCGCCACCTTCCTGCTCAACAGCATCTACGGGCCGGAGGAAGTCTGGGATCACCTGCCACGCACCGTGCAGCGGCAGATCATCGAGAAGAAGCTGAAATTCTACGTCATCGATGGTTACCGGGTGGCCGCCGATACCGGTATGGGCGCGCGCATCAACACCATCATGCAGACCTGCTTTTTCGCCATCAGCGGCGTGTTGCCGCGCGAGGAAGCCATCGCCGCCATCAAGCACACTATCGAGAAAACTTACGGCAAGCGCGGCGAGAGCGTGGTGAAGAAGAATTTCGCGGCGGTGGACGAGGCTCTCGGTCACCTGCACCAGGTGAAAGTTCCGGCGGCGGTGACCGCCCAATTCGACATCCGGCCCGCCGTCCCGGCCGCCGCACCCGAGTTCGTGCAGAAAGTCACCGCACGGATCATAGCCGGCGAAGGCGACGATCTGCCGGTGAGCGCCATGCCCATCGACGGCACTTTCCCCAGCGCCACCACGCGATGGGAGAAGCGCAATATCGCGTTGGAGATTCCGGTGTGGGATGAGGAGCTCTGCATCCAGTGCGGCAAATGCGTGCTGGTCTGCCCGCACGGCGTGATCCGCGCCAAGGTTTACGACGAGAAGCATCTCGCCGGCGCGCCGGCCACGTTTAAAGCGGTTCCGGCCCGCTGGAAAGACATGAAGGACAAGAAGTACACGCTGCAGGTGGCCCCGGAAGATTGCACCGGCTGCACCCTGTGCGTCGAGTTCTGCCCGGTGAAGGACAAGCGCGAGGTGAAGCGCCGCGCCATCAACATGGTCCCGCAGCCGCCGATTCGCGAAGCCGAGGCCGCCAATTGGGACTTCTTCCTGGGAATTCCGGAAACCGAACGCGGCGCGCTTTCCATGCATCAGGTGAAGGACGTGCAGCTTCTGCGCCCGTTGTTCGAGTTCTCCGGCGCCTGCTCGGGCTGCGGCGAAACGCCGTACATCAAGCTGATGACGCAACTGTTCGGCGACCGCGCTTATATCGGCAACGCCACTGGCTGCTCGTCGATTTACGGCGGCAACCTGCCCACCACGCCATATTGCACCAATGCGGAGGGGCGCGGGCCCACGTGGTCAAATTCCCTGTTCGAAGACAATGCCGAGTTCGGCCTGGGTATGCGGCTGGCGGTCGACTTCCAGAACCAACACGCGCGTGAACTGGTGACGCGCCTCAACGGAACGCTGGGCGATGAGCTTGTCGAGGCCATCCTCAAAGCCGATCAGACCACCGAGCCGGGCATCTTCGCGCAACGCGAACGGGTCAAAATTCTGCGCCAGAAGCTGGCCGCCGCCGGCACCGCCGAAGCTCGCGGCCTGCTGGCGGTAGCCGATGCGCTGGTGAAGAAAAGCGTGTGGGTTGTCGGCGGCGATGGCTGGGCCTACGACATCGGCTACGGCGGTCTGGACCACGTGCTGGCCAGCGGCCGCGACGTGAATGTCCTGGTGCTCGATACCGAGGTCTACTCGAACACCGGCGGCCAGGCATCCAAGGCCACGGCGCGAGGCGCGGTGGCGAAGTTCGCGGCCGGCGGCAAGCCGGTGGCCAAGAAGGACCTGGCCATGATGGCGGTCGCCTACGGAAGCGTCTACGTGGCGCGAGTGGCAATGGGCGCCGGCGACATGCACACGGTCAAGGCGTTTCTGGAGGCGGAAGCCTACCACGGGCCGTCCATCATCATCGCCTACAGCCATTGCATCGCCCACGGCTACGACCTGGCGCACGGCATGGACCAGCAGAAGCTGGCGGTGAATTCCGGCTACTGGCCTTTGTTCCGCTTTAATCCCGACCTGGTGGCGCAGGGTAAGAATCCGTTCCAGCTCGATTCCAGGGCGCCCAACATCGCGCTCAAGGATTTCATTTACAACGAAACGCGCTACACCATGCTGGTGAAGAGCAATCCCGAGGAAGCCAAGAGGCTGCTGGCTTTGGCGCAGCAGGATGTCAACCAGCAGTGGAAGCTGTACGACTACATGGCGCATGAGCCGGCCACCGCGGAGGTGAAAAAGTGATCGATCTGAGCAAGACCATCGACCTATCCACAACCTATCTTGGGTTGAAACTGAAGAACCCGCTGGTGGCCTCTTCCTCGCCCATGTGCGAAGAGGTAGGCAACGTCCGCCGCATGGAAGACGCGGGCGCTGCGGCCGTGGTGCTGCACTCGCTGTTCGAGGAGCAGATCGAAATTGAGAGCGACGAGCTCGACCGCTTCATCACCGAAACCTCCTCCATATCGTCGGAAGCTCAAACCAACTTCCCCGAGCTGAACAGACCGGTGCGCAGCGGCGACGGTTACCTGGAGCATATCGCCAAGTGCAAACAGGCGATCAAGATCCCGGTGATTGCCAGCCTCAACGGCACCACCAAGGGAGGCTGGCTGCGTTACGCGAAGCAGATTCAACAGGCCGGCGCAGACGCGCTTGAGCTGAATATTTACTACATCCCCAACGACGCCAACGTCACCGGCGAGCAGGTGGAGCAGCGGTACATCGAGCTGGTGCAGGCGATCCGCGCCGAAGTGCGCATCCCGCTCGCGGTTAAGCTGGGACCCTATTTCAGCTCGCTCGCCAACATGGGCCGCAGGCTGGACGCGGCCGGCGCCGACGGCCTGGTGCTGTTCAACCGCTTCTATCAGCCCGATTACGATCTCGAGGCGCTGGAGGTGGTGCCCAACCTGATCCTCAGCAACTCCCATGAGCTGCTGCTCAGGCTGCACTGGATCGCCGTGTTGTACGGCAGCATCAAAGCCGACATGGCCCTTACCGGCGGCGTGCACAGCGCCACCGACGTCATCAAGGCGATGATGGCCGGCGCCAAGGTGGCGATGATGACTTCCGCGCTGCTGAAGCGCGGCATCAGCTACCTGGATACGCTCTGCACGGAGTTGCTGGTCTGGATGGGCGAGCACGAATACGATTCCATCAAACAGATGCAAGGCAGCATGAGCCGCAACGCCGTCCCGCAACCTAAAGCCTTCGAGCGCGCCAATTACGTGAAGGTGCTGAGCTCATACGCCATGCGGTAAGTTGGACCTGTCCGCGGCGGAAACCGGTTCTTCGAAGGTCGGCGAACAGCAATGCGACGCACCTTTTCTACACGCTGACTACCGGGCACGGCGACTGGCGGATAATGGCGTAGGCGTTGGTGCGCAGGCGGCCGAAACCTCCGGCGGCGGAACCGCGTGCGATCACGACCACGCCAGCGTGCGTGCGGGCGGCGGCGTCACAGATGGCGTGGGCCGGATCGCCGGCCTGGAGCATGACTTCCGCCTGCGACCCCACCTGGGCCCGTAGCCGCTCCAGCGTCTGCTCCGCCGACCAACGCAGCTTGGCGCGCCACTCGTCGTCAATATGGTCCGGGGTCTCCGGGACGGCGGCCGTGGCATGCAGCAGGGTGAGCCGGGCGTCGAAGGCGCGGCTCAGCCAGTCGGCCCATTCCAAAGCGCGCACGCTTTGCGGGCCAAGGTCCACCGCGCAAAGCACGTTCCGAATCTCGACCGGCCGGGCGGCGGCCCTTGCCATATGAACGCCGGTCCACACGGGACACTCCGCGTCATGCAGCACCTTGGCGGTGTTGGAGCCGAGAATGAACCGGCGAAACAATCCGCAACCGTGAGTGGGCATCACAATGAGGTCTGCTTTTTCGGTATGCGCGAACTCCACGATGCGGCACGCCGGATCGCCGTCCACCACCAGGCGGCGCACCTTGCTGCCTGCCAGCTCCGCCTGCTGAAACTGCTCCAGCTCCAGCGTCAGACTCTCCATCTGGGCTTGGTACAGGTCACCCAACATGACACCGCCCATTTCGGTGTCGCCGAGATGGTACTGCATCGGCGCCAATACGTGCAAAAGGATGATTTCCGGGGAAAAGAGTTGGGCCAGCCGGTGGGCGCAGTGGACGGCTCCGATGGAGCGTTCCGAAAAGTCCACTGGCAACAGGATCTTCGCAAGCGACACCATACACTACCCCCTTGGAGCCGGACGGCTGCGCGCCGCAGCGGCCTCCATATATTAGGATAATCCGGTACGAAACACTGGTACAGGGGGTGGGGGATTAGCGGAGGGTCGTTTCCGCAGACCGGGTGCGGTGGCTACGGTATGTATCCCTAGGTCCTTGACCGCCTGAAAAAGTTATTTAAAACAATTCCAATCCAAGATGTTTTGGCCTATACTGGGGCATGCGGGCTTATCGGCGTCTTCGCGTGCGCTTGACCAAGGCTGATCGCGAA
>Ga0187856_1001961_pt1 | contig 15658 bp, 14 predicted proteins | sample June2016WEW_8_40_FD_132443 | JGI IMG/M metagenome (GOLD analysis project Ga0187856, IMG submission 132443) | Peatland microbial communities from SPRUCE experiment site at the Marcell Experimental Forest, Minnesota, USA - June2016WEW_8_40 | ecosystem: Environmental > Terrestrial > Soil > Wetlands...
ACGCCGGAGTTTGCCTATGGGATCACCGACTGGTGGGAGGGCGGCTTCTATCTACCTTTCGCGGTCGACGGTGAGGGCTAATTTCTTTCCGACGGCGCCAAGATCCGCAGCCTTTTCGTGGTCCCGGACGCCGCCAAGCGCAACTTTTTCTATGGCGTCAATTTCGAGCTCGGCTACGAGCTGCCGCGTTTCTCATCGACGCCGTGGGGTCTGGAAATTCGGCCCATCATCGGCGTCCGCAACACCGAGTGGGAGTTCATCGTCAACCCCATCGTCGATCTCAGCTTCGGCTCCGCTGGCGAAGCGGACTTCGCTCCGGCGTTGCGGCTCGCCCGCAATCTCGGCGAGGACCGGTTCATCGGGATCGAATACTATGCCGACTTCGGCAAAATCGGCGATTTCCTGCCAGCCGAACAACAGAGCCAGCAATTGTTCGCCGTCACTGATTTCAAAGTGAATACCGTCGACGTGGAGCTTGGCGCCGGCTACGGCCTTACCAGCGGATCGGACCGGTTCGTGGTCAAGGCAATCCTCGGTTACGCGTTCCCGGTGTCCGGCAAGAGCGGCGACTGCAACTCGCCGAACACGCAGTTAGGCCTGGGAACGCCAGCGCGGTCGATGCAGGAGCCCTGGGGCACGAAATAGCCAGCTGTTTTGTTTGGCAGCCAACGCCTGCGCTTGGCGCAAGCAATCTAGGGTGCTGGCGGCTCGTAACCATCGGTCAGCGTCTTGAGAAAGGCGACGATGGCGTCTTCCTCGGCATTGCTGAGGCCGAGATGACCCATCTGCGTCTTGTTGACATTGGCCGGCTCTTCCGGTGCCGGCCAGCATGTCACCTTCGCGCCGGGATCGTTCGGCTTGCACCGCGGCAGCACATCCCTCGTGTTGTAGAAATGCACGACCTCCTTCAGGCTCTTGAAATAGCCGTTATGCATATAGGCTTTGACGAAATCCGGACGCGGCCGCTTATCGACATTGCGCAGCGACGATGCCTGGAACTTGCCGCGGTATGAGTCCGCAAATTCGGCCCATTTCTTGTTCGGATTGTCCGGGCCCGCGAGGAAGGCGCCGACGCCGTCATCGACATAGCGAGCGCCCAGCCGGTTGACCGCATAGCCGGCGGCATCCGGTTGGTCCTCGACATAAAACGGCAGGGCTGAATTGCGCGGGACGCCGAGATTTGCGGCAAGGCCAATCGCGCGATCAGGGATTGCGCCCGCTAGGTTGCGGCAGCGTCTGCGCTTCGCCGCGAAGCTCCGACATTGAATGACGAATCACTTGCCAGCCGCCCGACAGCGCCAGCGCCGCCATGATCGAGGCGACGATCAGGTCCGGCCATCCCCTGCCCGTGCCAAAAACGCCCGCCGCGGCAAGCAGGACAGCGAGATTGCCGATGGCGTCATTGCGCGAGCAGATCCAGGCCGAACGCATGTTCGCATCGCCGCCGCTGAACCGATAGAGCATGACGGCGACACTTCCGTTGGCGAGGAGCGCGACGAGCCCGACCACGCCCATGACCTCGGCTTTCGGCAGGGTGCCGTTGTAAGCGTGCAGCGCCGTGGTTCCCGCCACCCATAGTCCGAGTGCGAACAGGCTTGAGCCCTTCAAGAGAGCGGCGCGGGCGCGCCAGCCGAGCGCCATGCCGGCGACGGAAAGGCTGATGGCGAAATTTGCCGCGTCGCCGAGAAAATCGAGCGAATCGGCCTGCAGAGCGCTGGAACCGGCGGCAAGACCGGCGCCAATTTCGGCCATGAACATCGCGGCGTTGAGCACAAGCGCGATCCACAGCGTGCGGCGCCAAGCCGGGCTGTCCAGCGAGCGTCCAGCCGGGGAACAACAATCGTGATCGCAGCAAGTCGCCATCAAACCAACCCTATTGTTTTGGTTGTTTTTGGTGCGGCAAAGCCTCATATGCACCCTGTAGTCACTACAGGGTCAAGACCGATGACAGGGGATGCACTGACGATCGGCGATCTCGCCAAGGCGACGAACGCCAAGGTCGAAACCGTTCGCTACTACGAGCGGATCGGGCTGATGCCGGCGCCCAGACGCTCGGCCGGCAATTACCGAAAATACGACGCCGGGCACGTCGAACGCTTGGGTTTCATTCGGCGCAGTCGCGCGCTGGGGTTCAGTCTCGACCAGGTGCGAGAGCTGTTGAGCCTGGCCGACGACCGCAGCCGTTCCTGTGCGGCCGTGGACGAGATCGCTCGCGAGCATCTGGCCGAGATCGATCGCAAGGTTGCCGATCTCAAAGTTCTGCGGCGGGAGCTTGATGCTCTGCTGCGACAATGCCGCCACGGCGTGGTTGGCGAATGCGGGATCATCCAGGCGCTCGCCAGCAGGTTTTGAGAGCCGCGCCAAAAACTGGACCAAATAACCGCACTTATGTCTGCGCTCGATCGTTCGCTTGGACAGGCCGCGGTTCGGCGGCGTGTTGATGACCTTTGCACTTGCACACCTGTCGCCGGAGCGCTCCGTCAGAACTGCGCGTGCATGCGGGCGCCGAGCACCGAAACCGGGCCGCGATCCTCGTTGTAGCCGGGGTTGACGATGAACTGATAGTCGAGCGTCATGGTCATGGCGTAAACGGGAAACTCGTAATAGGTCTCGACGATCTGTTCGGGACCGGGATGCGAGAGCATTCCGTCGCCGACTAAAATGCCGAGCCCGCCGGCATTGAGAAAGGCCTCGTGCTCGGCCGAGATGCCGTTGACGACGCCGGCCAGTCCGAAGGTGTCGTCTCCGGTCGCCCCCATTGCTTGCCCTTCAACGACAGCCCGGCCGCCACGGTGCGATCGATATCGGTGAATTCATAGAGTTCGACGTCGCCGGCGCGACCGGCAGCTCGATGCCGGCACCCGCGGTCCAGCCGAGCCGCCACAGCAGCGCCGATTCCTCCGTACCGGGATCGAGCGCGCCGCCCGCGATCTGCGTGCGCGTAATCTGGTCGTAGCTCCAGGCGAAGCCGCCGGTGGCGTAAAACAGCCAATGGTCAAACGCGTAGCCGACACGCCCGCGCACAGTCCCCGAATGCAGCACCGTGTCGTTGAAGCTCGCCTGGCCGGCAAACGCCGATGTCGCGGTCGCCGTGCCGGCGAGCGTATTGGGAAACGAGGCGTCGGTCTCGACGCCGAGCAGGAGCCGGGACGGCAGCATGATGTTGTAGCCGCCTTGAAAGCCGGCGAAGAAGCTGCCGGTGCCCGTGAACACGTCGAACCCATTATAGAGGTCGAGCGTGCCGCTCGATGCGCCGCCAGCCGGGGTCGGTGGCGGTAAAGGCCGATGAACCGCTGGCGTAGCCGGCGTGACCGCCGACATAGAACCCGCTCCAGTCAAAAGCAGAGGGAACGGCATTCGAAATCGGCGCAGCCTTCGTCGGCATGACGTCGTCGGCCGCGGCGCTCCCGGCAGACATTATGACGACCGCGGCTGTCGAGACGACCAGCAAGCGTTTCACCGCCGGGCGCGATCTGATCATCGTCCCGCAGCCTCGCCGCGGTCGCGCAACGCCGCGCTCGCGCTCCCTGCGCGTGCAGTGGTCGTCTCGATCACCCGATCCGGCCGTCCCGCGCGCCAACATTGCATCGCACCCGCCCGCTTATTTTACTTTAGAATAAAGTAAACATGTAGCGTCTTCGGTATCTTCCACTAGCGCGCAAAGTAAATCTCTGCAATGTGTCCGCTGTACTTTGGAATTATTCAAATGAATACCTGAATTCGCGCGCGACATTCTCAAACCTCGGCAGCGAACCCGGAAGAGAAATGCGATGCGGCATCCTCCGTAACCCTATGGAAGTGCGCCGGAGGCACCTGCGCAACCTGTACATCATTATGTAGCTAAAGCTACAATATCTAATATGGCTTCGTCGTCAAGAGGCGCAGCGTGGCCTAATTTGCCGTCCTCGCTGTTGGCCGCCGCAAAGGCAGAGCGGGGAGCTTTTCAAGAGTCGCAATTTCATCGCGCAGGGTGACGGGCCGGCGCATCCAGATCGGGATTTCAGATTTTGTGCAGGTTGATCTTATTCATTCAACCGCGACCGAGGGGACGAGTGTGTGAGCCTCATCACCTATACTCCGGCCCACACAGAGCATAACGTGGTCAACACCGGCGCCGAGTCATTGCAGTACATCTTCATAAGGGCGAAAGTCGATTGAAATAGCGTGCAACACCAGTAAAGTTGCGGCATACGAAAAGCTCAAGGCGAGGCACTCTGGATCAGGACACCCACGATGTCCGCAACCGCCAACGCCGACACCCTCGTCACGCTGTTCGGCGGGTCAGGCTTTCTCGGCCGGCATGTGGCGCGAGCACTCGCCGGGCGCCATTACCGCGTGCGCGTCGCGGTGCGCCGTCCCTATCTCGCCCTCCGGCAACTCGGCCGGCCAGGACAGATCGAGGCCGTCCGGGCAGACGTGCGCATCCCGCGCCTGGTCGAAGCCGCGGTTCGCGACGCCGCAGTCGTCATCAATCTGGTCGGTATCCTCTCCGAGCGTGGAGAGCACCGGTTCGATGCCGTGCAGGCTGAGGGTGCGGGCTCGGTCGCCCGCGCAGCGGCCCGAACAGGCGCACGGCTCGTGCACGTTTCGGCCATTGGCGCCGACGCGGATTCGCGCGCGGCCTATGCCCGGTCGAAGGCGCAAGGCGAAGCGCTTGTGCTCGCCGAGGCACCGGAGGCGACGATCTTTCGGCCGTCGATCATGTTCGGACCGGACGACGAATTCTTCAATCGCCTCGCGACGATGGCACGGATTTCGCCGTTCCTGCCGTTGCTCGGTGGCGGCCACACCCGGTTCCAACCGGTGTTCGTCGGCGACGTGGCAGACGCCATCGTCAAGGCGGCAGCCGGCGATACCAGGCCCGGAACGACGTACGAGCTCGGCGGACCGGAGGTGTGGACATTCACGGAATTGGTCGAATTCGTGCTTGCCGCGATCGGGCAGCGCCGGCTGCTGGTGCCGGTCCCGTTCGCGCTCGCCGAATTGCAGGCAGCCGTCCTGCAGTTTCTGCCCACGCCGCCGCTCACGCCGGGCCAGGTCGAGTTGCTCAAGCACGACAACGTCGTCTCTGCCGCTGCCGAGCGGGAGGGCCGAACGCTTGCAGCGCTCGGAATCGAGCCGGCTTCAATTGCGGCGATCGTCCCCACTTATCTGCGGAGCTTTGGCGATTGACGGCAATGTTTACGTCGCCTTTGCGGGGCCGCGATCTGGCGGACCCGCATTAAACAAACTCGCGATTTGCGTGAGTTGATCCGACAAAAAACTCTGGCTTCGCGGCCGGGTTTTATATCTGCAGACGGCGAATGCGATCAGTATTTCGCGTTGAGCTTTTGCCTTTTGCCGAGACTGCAAAAGCATTTCACATCAGCCCGCCAATCCCGCCAATCCGGAGTATACTGCAAAAGCCACTGTCGCCGCCACTACGACGGCAACAAGTACTGCATAAGTCCCGCGCAGCCGATAGGACGGCGGCAGTCGGCGGGCCAACAAATACAAGAATCCCAACACGATCGGCAGCAGCAGCGCGTTCATCACTTGCACGCCGACGCTGAGACTTATCAGGTTGATGCCTGAGACGATAAGCACCGCTCCTACAACAAGCGTTGCCGTATAGATGCCATAGAACCAGGGGGCTTCGTGCGGCTCGTCCTCCAGATGATGCTTGGCGCCGAGAACCTCGCTTACGGTTCGAGCGGCCGTCAGCGTCACGACGATCGTTGCCACCATGGCGGATCCCGACAGGCCGAGAGCAAACAGCAGCTTGCCGGTTGTATTGCCAAGGTACGGCGTGATCGCTTCCGCAATTTGTTGCACGGTGTCTAATGAACCTAAATGGTTGGAGCTACCGAGTGTCGCTGCGGTAGCAACCAAAACCGCAGCCATAATAATCTGTGTCAGCACGGCGCCAAACGCAGTATCCAGACGTGCTGCCGGCAAATCGAGCACCGTCAGCTTTTTCTCCACAACAGCGGATTGCTGGTAGAAAACCATCCACGGCATGATCACCGCGCCGATATTGGCGGCGACGAGGTAAAGGTATTTTGCCTCATGCAACGGAATGTCCACCGACCCGACCGCAAGAGCGGCAAAATCCGGCTTGGCCTGCCAGGCAACCACCACGAAAACGACCTCGAAGGCGCCGACCGCAATTGCGATTCGCTCAACCGACAAATATGAACCCTTATAGGCCATGAACGTCAGAGCGGTCACGACCAATATCATCGTGACCGGCGCCGGCACGCCGAAGAGCAGGCCGACACCTGCCAGTCCGCTCAACTCGCTCAACAACGCGCCTATGCAGGAGAGGACCAGAGTAGCGACCGATAACCATGCCCACGCTTGGCCAAAGTGCTGCTTGATGAGTTCGGCATGGCCCTTGCCGCTCACAATCCCCAAGCGGACGGTAAGTTCCTGGACGATGTAGAGGACCGGAATAAGAATCAGCTGCAGCAGCAGAAGCCGGTAGCCCCATTCGGCACCACTCTGGGCAGCGGTGATGATGCTCCCGGCATCCGTGTCGGCGAGCATGACAACAAGTCCAGGACCGGCCACTACCGCAACGTGGCGCCAATAATTATGGGACGAAGAGTTTGGTTTCGCCGCGCGAGAAGCATCCATGGAGTTTGATTAGACGATCTTTTATTGAAATGTAAGATGTAAGTTTCTCAGTGCGTTCTGGAATTAGAAGAATTCTAAAGGCGACTTCGCCACATAAGATTGGCTTTTCCGCACTTGCAAACCGTCGGAGTGATGTTCGAGGGATTGATCTGGCCATTTTTCCTGGCATTTGGACGTAGTGGAGGCGGCTACGGCGATGGCCGAAGCTACGCCAGCGCGGGCGCTCGAACCTCGACGGCAGCATCCAGACGGCAAGCTGAGCCCGGATAAGCCGCGTCACCAGAGTCGCATCTGCGGTTGGGTTGATCGCAGACGTGTCGATCCATCCTGAAAATGCAACGCTCCCTGACGTCGCGGCCCGCCGTCTTTCGCGCCTCAGATCTTCCTCGACACGCCGACGAAATAGCCGCGGCGCGTTTGATCATGGCGAGCGCCTCGGTATCGAGAATTGCCCAGCCGAAACTTTTCGCGATCCGACTGCTGACGACATTGCCCTGCTGAGGCGCCCTACCAGGCAACCGGCAACCGATAGTTCAGGCCGGCCCGCACCAGATTATCTTGAATTCTGCCGGTAACCGAAGCGAACGGCGGCCCGACCTCCGCCACGTTGATATTGCCGGTGTCGACGTAAAGGTATTCCACCCGCGCGCTGAGATCATTGGTGATGGCAGTTTCGAGGCCGCCGCCAGCCGTCCATGCGCCATGCGCGAAGGTCGTACTGGCGGAGCCTATGGCACCGACGTTCACGGTCGAAACAAGCTGGGTCGCCGCGCCGCCTGCCGTTGCGTAGAGCAAGAAGCGGTCGAACGCGACGCCGACCCGGCCGCGCAGTGTTCCGATCCACGGAATTTGATCCGTCCCCGACGTCGTGCCGCCCGCGGTCGCTATGGTCGGCGACGATTTTGTCGCCATAGTGCCGTCGAAGTCCGCCTCGAAGCCCAAGACCATGGGACCGATCTGGTAATTGTAGCCGATCTGCGCGCCGCCGATCCCCGCAGGTATGGCGACGCTGCCGGAGCCGTCCAATCCCCCGCCGGAGACAGTGTTGGCGACCGTGGCGGATGCATAGCCAGCATTGAGACCAATATAGAGGCCAGTCCAACTGAACGGTGCCGGCGCGAGCGGAGGCGATAAGTCAGCACCCCAGGCGAAATTGGTGACGGCGAAAAGGCCGACGACTGCCGCCAGCAGGCGCACGTTACAATCCGCGAGATCCTTCAGACCGCAGATTAGTTGAGATTGTCGGGAATTCTGCTCATGGAATTTAGCGGCGTTGCGTTCGATGGGAGTTAATGTTGACATTGGTCGCCTCCTGATCGCGAAACTCGCGGCGTTTGGGCCATAAGACGAAGTTCAACTTTTCTCACCGGTCGCATAGCGGATCGGCACGACGATGGAGAGGTCGTCGTCGACAATTCCGGCGGGCGGCGGCGGCAGCGGCGCGGCGCGCTTGATCATGGCGAGCGCATCGGCGTCGAGGACGGCAGAGCCGGAAGTTTTCGCAATCCGACTGCTGACGACGTTGCCCTGCCGGTCGATGCGGAAGGCGACGGTGACCACGCCCTGCGCGCCGCGCGCCTGCGCCGGATAGCGCTCAAAGCGCGCGAGATGCGCGACCAGGGATTGCTGCCAGCTTGCGATCGCCGGAGACGGCGCGGCGGGTGGTGCCGGTGACGGAGACGCCGGTGCCGCGGCCGCTGGCGGCGGAGCCGGCTGCGGTGGCGGAGTCTGCTGCGCCAAAACCGCAACGACAGACAAGGCGATTATGCCCGCAGCGGACGCTGCACGCACGGCGCCGGGCGCGAACTTGGACGGCGGCGGCCGCGCGTGAAGAAGCGTGTCGTAAAGCGGTGCCGTCAGAGTCTTGCTTGTGTTTGTGATGATCATAGACATGTCGATTCATCCTGGAAATTGAATACCCACATCATCTGACGTTCTGCCGCGTCCCGCGCCTCATATCTTCTTCGAGATGCCGATGAAGTAGCCGCGGCGCGGCCCGTATTGCGCAGCAAACTCGCCGATGCCGGTGCCGCTCCTGAGCTGATAGACCGTGTCGAAAATGTTGACGACATCGAAGCGCACCGTCAGCGGCTTACCGTCCGGCGTGGCGAATTCGTGCGAGATGCTGGCGTTGAACTGCGCGTAAGGCGGTTCGCTGCTGATATTGGCGTCGCCGGTACGCAGCCCTGAGCCGTAGATCATGTCGGCGGAGAGTTTTGTTCCGCACAACGAGTCCCACCACCGTTCGCCGGGGGTCGAAGCCCGGCCGCAAAATTGATAAGCGGCGCCGGCCGAGCCGGTCACGAGCTGGGTATGATCGGTGACGATCCAGTGCGTTGCGATGTATTGAAACTCAGTCAACCCGCCGAGATCGGGCTGTGACGCGGCATTGTCGAACAAATATTGGTTCGACACCACGTTAGTGGCTTTCTGCTGGGCCACGGCGAGGTTGCCGTAGGCCTGGAAATTGCCGCTTTTGAATTTGGCGCTGAACTCGATGCCTTCGTTGATTCCCTTGGCGTAATTGAATCCGCTCAAGACCAGCGCCTGGCCGAAAGTGCCGTTGTCGATGAGGTCTTGTGTGATTTTATAATAGGCGTCGATCCCGAGATCGAGCGTGGGGCAGTCTTTTGCCAAGGACGTATAGCATTTGAACGGAATCTTCTGGTCGACGCCGGCGTCGAAATAGTGCGACCGCTCCGGCAGAACCGGATTGCTTAGGGGATTAGTCACCGCCGCTGTCGTGTTGTTGAACAGCGCGAAATTGGCCGGCGCCGCCTCGACCGGAACCGGCGGCGTGAAGTAGCGCGCATAGCCGGTGTGGAAGGTCGTGTATTCGAACGGCTTGTAGGTGAAGCTCAAGCGCGGGCTCAATTGATTGGCGTCGACAAATTGCCACATCTGGTCGAAGCGCAGCCCGGCGTTCATTGTCAGTTTGTCGGTGATTTTCCATTCGTCCTGGCCATAGACGCCGGCGAGCCAGCCCAGCTTGGCGACATCGTCAGTGATCGCCACCGGTGCTCCGCCGTCGGTGCCGTTGCAGAGTGTGCACGGCTGGACCAACGACGTATTGTCGACCCAGATTTGTTCGGCACTGACGGTGAAGCCCATGCGCAGCGTATGCGCGGGGTTGATCACATACGAGCCGTCGCCCTGAACGCCGTTGGTATAGGCTTGCCGGCTGATGTCCGAGGCAACGCCGTTCAACAACAGGTCCCCGGTCGGGTCCGGAATAAAGTGCAGATTGTCGTAGCGTGTGAAATAGGACAATTGCCCATCGAAGCCGTTCACCGATCGCTGCAGCGCCAGCACGCCGTACTGGGTGTCCTCGGTCTGATTCTCGTTGAGCTTCGATGAATCGAAAGTGCTCGCTCCGAACACCGGCGGGGTGATAACGCCAGACAGCGATGCGTTGTATACGTTGGGAATCTGGAAAGCGTTGGTCGCGGTGCCAGCGATCAGGCTCAAGCGCGTATAGGGGTCGACGAAGGTCGACATATAGGCGAAGCCTCTCTCCTGCTGCGAGAAATCGTGGATGGCGTTCAGACTGGGCAGCGGATTTTCGATTCCCTCCGTGGTCTGCAGATAGCGGCCGGTGAAGAAATACTGCACGCCCGCAAAACAGTCGGTGGTCGAGGAAGACGGCGCTGCCTTTCCGACAACCGGTTTCGTGATCGAGGGACAGTTGCCGCCGAACGTGCCGCCATATTCGAAGCTCGGCTGGATGGTTCCCCGACTGCCGCCGTAATAGCTCACGCTGCCCGAATTGTTGAAGGCATCGGCCCGCGTCGTGATGTCGACGAGACCCGACGTGCGCAGCCCGAACTCGGCCGGCAGCGCGCCGGTGACCAGCGAGAGATTGCCGATCAATCCGGTGTCGAGAACGCTGCTGAACCCGGTGACGCCATCGGGCAGCATGATGCCGTTGATGCGGTATTGCACATTGGCGTGTTCGTTGCGGACATGAAGGAGGCCCGCCCCCGCGGTATCCTGCGCCACGCCGGGCGCCTGCAGCAGCACCTTTTCGACCGTCGTGTTGGTGCCTTGCGGCAGCGCCTCGATGGTGTCGTGGCTGATCGTGTCGGACGTGGTGCCGACGGTCGTGTAGAGATTGCTGCGCGCCTGGTCGAAGGCGTTGTTCTTGACAGAAGCCGCATTGGTCGGCGCGGCGGGCGCCGCCGGCGCAGCCGGCGTGGCTGGCGCCGCCACGGCGCGACGCGGTGCCGGCTTCGGCTTCGGTTTTGCCCCGGAGACGACGACTTCGGGAAGCGCCACCTGCGCGCGCGCGGCCTCGCCAAAGCCCATCAACGCCAACAGCGCCGAACCGCCGAGGAGATACGCGCGAGAGACGCGACAAAGACGATAAGCACGAGCAGACATGGACCTCACCCTGAATGCCGAAACGAAATAGCCAAACGGCCGGCGCGTTTGCGGTCGTGCTGTGGCGGCGGGTCGAGTTGTGAAGGAGATGCCGCACTCAATCCCGCGGACATCGCCAGCGCCTGCGCGCGGCCATGCCGAAGATCAGCACCGACCTGGGTCAGGCGAGCGGGGGCGCGCGGGATTGGAATGGCGGTCGTCGCGGCGCGATGAAAACGGCCGTAACGCCGTCGAAATGCTCGATCGGTTGCGAAGCGAACGGCAGCGGCAGCAATTGCGGCGGCTCGGGAACGGACGAGGACGCCAGCAAATACATCGTCGCGCAGATCGCGCAGTAGTCGTCATTGTGACTGGAATGCTGATCGGTCGAGAGCGGCCCGGAGTGATCCGCCGCCGGCACAGCGATCGAGGCGTCCGCCGCTACGCGCGCCGGACCGAAAATGTCCTCGGGATGGATGTGGCCGAACGACAGTGTGAGCTGCACCGCCAGCGCGAACAGCGCCAGTCGGCCGCCGAATTTCCTGTTCGCCCTCACCCACCGCATGACGCGAACTCACGCTTTACGGATGCACGCGCGGCTACGCCCTATCACTGTACGACAGAGGCGCGCTTGCGCAACGCAAGCGAACGACAATGCGCACGCCGCCGCAGCGAATGACGCGCGCTGTGGCAAGGAAGCGACAGTCTTTGGAAACCGGCCAAACCGGCCTGCTGGAGGTTTTGCGCGCGCCAACAATGCGCGAGAGTGCCCCGTCATCCCTGTCTCCCCTACCCGGCCGGAGGAGTGTAACGTTATAACGTTGCGTTAGGCAAGAGCGGCCAGCCGAGGAAAGCGTCGTCGAAACGCGGCGCTCGGCATGCTAAGGCGCCGCTGCAAAGCCTTGGCGAACGTCTGTACGCGCTTTGACGTCGGTTCGCCGGGCCGACCGTAGGTGCAGATGAGCATGTCGAGCACGACGACCGACGGAACAGACGGGCGGGCGCAAGCGCTCGTCGCGTCCTACGTGCGGGCGGGTTTTGCGCAAATCGAGCCGCCGATCCTGCAACCTGTGGCGACGTTTCTCGACCTCTGCGGCGAGGACATGCGCCGGCGCCTGGTTCTCACTAGCGAACCGGAGGGGCGCGAATTGTGCCTGCGCCCCGATCTCACCATTGCGGTCGCGCGCGCGTATCTGCACTCGGCCGCCGCCGGCAAGGCCGCGGGCTTTTGCTATCTCGGCGCCGCGTTCCGTCGCCGCGAAGGCGCTCCGCCTGAGTTCCTGCAGGCGGGCGTCGAATCCTTTGGCCGGCAGGACAAAGCCGCGGCTGATGCCGAAATGCTCGCGCTCGGCCTTGAAGCCACCGCGCAATATGGCTTGAGCACGCCGGAAATCCGCATGGGCGATATCGGTCTGTTCGCCGCCTTCATCGCCGCGCTCGATCTCGCCCCCGCCTGGCAGCGTCGCCTGGTCAATAATTTCAATCGCAAATCGTCGCTGGCGCAGGATCTCGAACAGCTCGCGCGCGCCGGCGCAAACACACCGCCGGAATACCAAAGCATGCTCGCTGCGCTCGCCGGCTCCGATCCCAAAGCCGCGCACCGGCTCGTCACCGATCTTTTTTCGCTCGCCGGCATCGAGCCTGCCAGCGGCCGCTCCGTCGCCGAGATCGCCGAGTGTTTGCTCGAACTGGCCATGCCGGCCGCGGCCGGGGCGCCGACGCGGCTGCCGGACGAGACGCACGCGCTGATCGAGCGCTACCTTAAGCTCAACGGCAATCCCGACGAGGTCGCCGGCGAGCTGCGCGCGCTCGCCGAAGACGCCAAAATTTCGCTCAACGCGGCGCTCGACCTCTTCGAGACACGCAGCGGATTTCTTGCCGCCCGCGGCGTCGACGTGCGCGCCATCCGCTTCTCGACCGCGTTGCGGTGCGGCTTCGACTATTACACCGGTTTCGTGTTCGAGCTGCACGATCCGCGCGCAAAACAAAACCCGCTCGTCGCCGGCGGCCGTTACGACGGCCTGTTGGCGCGGCTCGGCGCGCGCGAGACGATCCCGGCAGTCGGCTTTGCCGCCTCTATCGAAGAGCTTGCGGCCTGCGCGGGTGCGTCGTGAGCGCACTGCGCATCCTCGCCGTGCCGTCGAAAGACCGTCTGCAGAGTGGGCCCTGAATCAGACAACCTTCGACCCTGCATTGACTAGTGACGGAGATAGAAGCAGATTTTCATGGTTGCCGAGGCTGGCGGCTGCGCCCATGAATGAGCCGGGTGCCCATGCAGACGTTCAAGCTGTTCGTGTTCTCGCCCGGCGACGTGATGGTCGAGCGCCGGCGGGTGGAGAATGTCGTAAGCCGCCTCAACGGCGAGTTCGCCGGCGTAGCGCGCCTCGAAGCCATCCGCTGGGAAACCGAGTTCTACCAGGCCTACAGCACCTTTCAGGCGCAGATTCCCCGCTCCACCGACTGCGACCTCGTGATCGGCATCTTGAAATGGCGTTTGGGGACCGAGCTGCCACCCGACTTCAACGAAAAGCTTCCAAATGGCCAGCCCTTTCCGAGCGGCACCGCCTACGAAATCCTCACCGCCATCGAGAAACGGCAGAAAGGCGTACAGCTTCCCGACATTTATGTGTTTCGCTTCGCCGGCTCTTCGCCCTCCGTGGCGATCGACGACCCCAACCAGGCGAGGATCAAGCAGGACTGGCAGGCGCTCAAGGGCTTCTTCCAAGAATGGTTCTTGACCGATCGCGGGCACTTCAAGGCGGCGTTCAACCAGTACAGCTCAGAAGACGATTTCGAAGCGCAACTGGAAAAGCTGTTGCGCAAGTGGGTTGCCGACAAAGTAGCGGGCGGCCGGGTGGTGCGCTGGCCGATCGAAGTGAAGGGCTCGCCATTCCGCGGTCTCGCGGCCTTCGGCGCCAAGCACGCACCGGTCTTCTTCGGCCGCAGCCACGACACGACCCGCGCCGTCGATCTGTGGCGGGAGGCCGGGAGCCGGGGCTCGTCCTATCTGTTGGTTGTGGGTGCGAGCGGCTCGGGAAAATCCTCCCTGGCCCGCGCCGCCCTGGTCCCGCGGCTGACGACCCCGGGCGTCATCAAGGAGGTGGACGTCTGGCGAATCGCGGTGATGCGGCCGGGCGACAGCCCCGCAGGACCGTTTGCGGCGCTGGCCACGGCGCTGATGCAGGACGAGTCCAGTCTGCCGAAGGAGGAGGAGGGCCGCGGCCCGGCGCTACCCGAGATCGGCCAGGGGGATTCGCGGACGCCAGCGGAGCTTGCTTCCGTTTTGCGCCATGCAGATGCGGCCGCGGTCAAACCGATCGTCAATGGGCTCTCTCGCGTTGCCGCGGGCGAGCACGACCGGGAGCGGTATAGCCGCGAGGTGCGCTGCGATCTGGTCCTGCTGATCGACCAGTTCGAAGAGCTGTTTGCCGCTTCGGTAAGCCAAGAGGAGCGCACCGGCTTCATCGATCTCGTCGCCGCCCTGGTGGCGACGGGCCGCGTCTGGGTCGTGGCGACGCTGCGCGCGGATTTTTACGCGCGCATGCTCGACCAGCCTGCCCTGAAGAAGCTCAAGGAGCTGGGCGCGACCTATGATCTCGCCTCTCCGGGGCCGGCCGAACTGGCCGAAATCGTGCGCGCCCCCGCCGAAGCGGCCGGCCTGGTCTTCGAGACCGATGCGGCGAGCGGGGAAAGCCTCGATGCGCGGCTGTTACGGGACGCCGACCGGCCCGACATGCTGCCGCTCGTGCAGCTCGCACTAAGCCGCCTGTTCGAGGGGCGCGAGAGGGTTGGTGACGAGACACGGCTGCCGCTGAAGGTTTACGAAAGTCTTGGCGGCCTGAAAGGCATCGTCAACGAGGCAGGGGAAACGGCGCTCGCCTCGCTCGGTGAGGCCGAGAAGGCGCGACTACCGCGCTTGCTGCGCCAGCTTGCCGTCCCAGCGCACGGCGAGGACGGGATAGGAAAGGGCGCGCTGACCATCCGCTCGGTGCCGCTGGCGCAGGCCGCGCCAGATGAGGCCGCGCGCAGGCTCCTCGATGCCTTGGTGACGGCGCGGCTGCTGACGACGAGCGGGATCGAGGCCGATGCGCAGGTGCGGCTCGCCCATCAGCGGGTGCTGGAGGATTGGAGCCGAGCCCGCACCATCGTGGCCGAAAGTGCGGACTTCTATCGCATCCGGGCCGATCTGGAGGAAAGCCGCCGCAAATGGGAAGCGGGCAATCGCCGGGGCGAGCTGCTCCTCGCCCGCGGCCTGCCGCTCGCCGAAGCCGAGAGCATTGTCGGCAAATACGGCGATGAGCTGGCGCCCGAGGCGCTCGCCTATGTCAGGGCCTCGCGCAAGCGCGCCCATCGCGCGCAGATGATCGGCTGGGGCGTGGCCGCCGCCTTCGCACTCGTGGCCATCGGGGCCGGCATCGAGGCCAAGGTCGCCTCTGATCAGCGGGCGGCTGCAGAGGCGGCTCGCGCTCGAGCCGAGCAAGAGACGCAGCGCGCGGATCGCAACTTCGCCGCCGCCAAGCAGACGGTGGAGGGGCTCATCTCCAATATCGCCCAGGGCCTGAGCTTGACTTAGGCCTATTCAGGCTGCGTGAGCGAGTGCATTTTCCATGCGCTGCCAGATATGTCGCGGAATTTCTATACTGTCTCGGCTTGGCCGGGACATGAAAGAAATCTGATGATG
>Ga0187856_1001968_pt1 | contig 15635 bp, 11 predicted proteins | sample June2016WEW_8_40_FD_132443 | JGI IMG/M metagenome (GOLD analysis project Ga0187856, IMG submission 132443) | Peatland microbial communities from SPRUCE experiment site at the Marcell Experimental Forest, Minnesota, USA - June2016WEW_8_40 | ecosystem: Environmental > Terrestrial > Soil > Wetlands...
GATGGGTGACGGCCAGAACCCCGCCCAGCATGATGAGCAGGGAAAGCACCCAGGCAAAAATCGGGCGGTCAATGAAAAATTTCGGCATGGCGATGTCCGGTTAATTTCTCCGGGCCGAAACGGGCGAAGCGGAGTTGTTATCGCCGGCTGGATTAAAAGGAACGGGTTTCACCACCATCCCTGGTTGAACTTTTTGCAAACCTTCGACAACGACCTGCTCTCCCGCTTTCAATCCTTCCGTGACGACCCATTTGTTGCCCACAGCCGAACCGATTTTAATCTCTCTGCCTTCCACCTTGCCGTCCGGGCCAACCACCATCACGCTGGCAATGCCGTTCGCGCCGACGCTGACGCCGCGCTGGAGAACGGTGATGGCCTTGGCGTCAACCGCCTGTTCCAGCACTCCCCGCGCAAACATCCCCGGCAGGAGCAAATGATCCGGATTGGGAAACTCGGCCCGCAGCGTGACCATGCCGCTGCTCGGGTCCACCGTGACGTCGGAGAACAACAGTTTGCCGGGTTCCGAATAAGTCGTCCCGTCGTCCAGCAACAACGTTACCTTTGCCTCGCCGGGCGCGGCGCTTTTGAGCGCGCCGCTGTCCAACTCGCGCCGCAGCCGCAGGAGTTCGGTGCTCGATTCGGTGAAATCGCAATAAATCGGGTCCAGTTGCTGGACCACGGCCATTTCCGTCGCGGCGCTTTGGCTGACCAGCGCACCTTCGGTGACCAGCGCCGCGCCGATGCGCCCGTCAATGGGCGAGGTGACGGTCGCATAACCGAGATTCAACAACGCCGTTTCCACCGCTGCTTTGGCCGCGAGCACGTCGGCATTCGCCTGTGCCGCCGCCGACACGGCGTTGTCATAATCCTGCTTGCTCACGGCGTTGATGCCGACCAGCGGCTGGTAGCGATCCGCCAGCGCCTGGGCTTGTTTCAAATTGGCCTCCGCTTTGGCCTGCGCCGCCGCCGCGCTGTCGTAAGCCGCCTGGAACGGTGCGGGATCAATCTGGAACAACACCTCGCCGGCCTTGACCTCCGCGCCTTCGCGAAATTCGCGGTGAAGCACAATGCCGTCCACCCGCGCGCGCACCTGCGCCACGCGCACCGGATCAATGCGCCCCGGCAATTCAGTCGTCAGCGCCACCGATTCCGGCGCGATGGTGACCACGCCAACCTCCGGCGGCGGCATATTGTAAGCGCCGGCACCGGCCTGATTTCGGCCACAGCCCGTGAAAAATGGTGTCGCGGCAATGGCAACCAGCAGCGCGCCGGCAATTTTTGTCATTCTCCTTGTTTTCACAATTTCCCCTTTCGTTTTTTCTTTGCGCCCGCGCCGGTCAGGAACAGGTCCACGATGCGCTCCGCGGCCCGGCGGTTCAGGCGGTAATCCGGCATTAACAAATGCGCCGCGATGTAAAGGTGTGCCTGCCCGTAAAAACCATACGCCAGATCCCGGCTGTCAAACCGGTCGCCCAATTCGCCCTCCACCTGCGCATGTTTGATGAGCGAACAGATGAATTCGAGGTTGCGCTGGCACCGGTCGAGATAACGCAGGTCCGCCGGCACCTCCCCCGGCGCGGCGAACGCCGTGGCGAACGCGATGCGCGTCAGGCCCCGGTTTTTGTGGAAGTAATCGAACAGCGCCGCAAGGATTTCGATCAGTTGTCCGCGAACATCCGATTTGCGGGCCGCGGCCTGCTGGACGACCTGCAGCCGTTCATCGTGCGCCTCGTTCACCAGCGCCTGGAACAGGTCCGCCTTGTCGCGGAAATGATAATACAACGCCGGCTTGGACACCTTCGCGTCGCCGACGATCTGCTGGACGGACGTGGCCGCGTAGCCGCCGTTGGCAAAACGCCGGAGCGCCGCCCGGAGGATCTGCCGCCTGGTTTCGAGGCCATGCTTGGACATAAACCTACCGAACGGTAGGTATAAACCGGCCCGCTGTCAAATAATTTTTTCCGAAGGGCTGGCCGGGGTGCAACTCGCCACGGCCACCAATTTTGGCAGGGCAAAGCTGCCGCTTCGCCCTGATATTCGCCGCCAGTGGGCACAGCGATGCTGGTGGCAGAACGGGCAGGAACATTGCTTCGCTTGTTCTTGCGGGAGTTTGGGCGGCGCGGCTGAGACTGTCTCAAAAGTATCGGAGGGGCGAGTTATACGAGCCCCTGACTCATAGAATGCCTCTGAAAATGGGGGCTCGTATAACTCGCCCCTCCGACGAGGAATTGTTTTGAGACAGCCTCGGCAGTGCCGCCCCAACATGGGGACAGTGCATGCTCCTTGGAATTGGCCATCCGGCGCGGCAAGTCGAACCTCAATCCGGCTTGGTTGGGGCCGCCGGTTTCCGCAACTTGGAATGGTTGCGCCCGTAAGCGAAGTAAATGACCATGCCAATGAGAAACCACACGAGCAGCCGCATCCAAGTCATCAGCGGCAGGTATAGCATGAGCGCGAAGGCGGAAAGAGCGCCCAGGGGAGCGACGAACCAAATGGCCGGGACCTTGAACTTCCGTTGCAATTCCGGCTCGCGTACCCGCAACACGAGCACGCCGACTGATACGATCACGAAGGCCAGCAACGTGCCGATGTTGCACAGGTTCCCCGCATCCCGCACCGGCAGGACGGCGCCAAAGAAGGCCACCACAACTCCGGTTACGATGGTGATGAGCCAGGGCGTTTTGAAGCGGGGATGAACCCGGCTTACAAATGGAGGTAGCAGGCCATCGCGGGACATGCTCCAGAAAACGCGCGTCTGTCCCAGCATCATCACCAGGATGACGGAGGAAAGGCCGGCGATGGCGCCAAGCTTGATGATGCGTGCCATCCAGCCCAAGTTCGCGTGGTCGGCGGCCAACGCAATCGGCTCCGGCACGTCCAGTTCCCGGTAAGGCACAACACCAGTGGCAATGCCGGAAACCAGAATGTAAAGCACGGTGCAGACCAGCAGCGAACCGATGATGCCAATGGGCACGTCGCGCCGGGGATTTTTGGCTTCTTGTGCGGCAGTACTGACGGCATCGAATCCAATGTAGGCGAAAAAGACAAGACTGGCGCCACGCATGACGCCCGACCAGCCGAAGGCACCCCACTTGCCGGTGTTGACTGGGATGAAGGGATGCCAGTTGGCGGGATTGATGGCCCTGGCAGCGCCAACAATGAAGAGCAGCACGACCGCAATCTTGAGAAAAACAATGAGGTTATTGAACCCCGCCGATTCCTTGATGCCAATGACCAGCAGCACGGTCACGATGGCGACGATGATCACAGCGGGCAGGTTAAAAATCGCCGTTACTTGATGCAGGCTCGCCGGATCTGTTCCAGCGGCCTTGATCTGGTTCGCCAGTTCGCCGCCAAATACCATCCATCCTGCCTTTATTTTCAGGGCGGCAGCCAGGGCGGCGGGGAGTTCAATCAGGTGGATGCCCCGGGCCGCGGAAAGTTCCAGAGGGATTTGAATCCCAAAATCCCTGAGAAACGAAACCATGTAACCGGACCAGCCCACCGACACCGCAATGGCGCCCACCGCATATTCCAAGGCCAGATCCCAGCCGATGATCCAGGCGAACAACTCGCCCAGTGTGGCATAGCCATACGTGTAGGCGCTGCCGGACATGGGGACCAGCGAGGCAAATTCGGAATAACACAGCGCGGCGAACGCCGAGACAATGCCCGCCAGCGCAAAGGAAAGGACCACCGCCGGTCCGGCGTTTTGGGCGGCCGCCGTGCCAGTCAGCACAAAAATGCCCGTGCCGATGATGCAACCGATGCCCAGCATGACCAGGTTGAGCGGCCCTAGCGCGCGATGGAGACTGTTGTCGGTCAGCGCCTCCGCTTGCAGGTCGGAGACGCTTTTTCGGCGAAACAAATTCATGCGGGGAATTTCAGCTCGTTTTGAGCCTGTTTAATGAAGCGCCGGCCATCGGAAGTCAAGCAAACGTCACTGGTTCCCCGCGAAATGGGCCGGTTTTCCTGTCACGCCGGCGGCGACGACTTTGGCAACAGACGGGAGATAATCACCAGCAACACGACGACGACCAGCGCGAGAATGCCCCAGAACACCACGCCGCCTTGGCCGGGGATTTCATGCTCGCGCCACGACGATTTCCGGAGTTGCTGCTCGGCGCCGGGCGAAGCGATGGTCCGATCCGCCGACAACAGTTGCCCGGCAATCAGGCTGAGGTCGTAACGCGGCGCGTCGGCGCGTGGATTGCCGTAGTAAAGGAAGAGTTCGTCGTCCGGCCTGGCTTTGAACAGAATGCGGGTCGTGGGATAAAAGAGTTGAAACTTCTCCAGTTCAACCGGCGGATTGTCGCCATTGTGCGTTTCCAGAAACAACGTGTAGCTTTGAGGAGGGCTGTCGAGGGTCAGGAAAAATTCCCGGCTCTTGCGGTCGGGCTTTTGCACCCAGGAGGCGCCGCCCAGATTGTGCCGGTATTTTTCCCCGCGTTCGTCGGCCAGTTCCTCGTAAAGCGTCACCTCGCGCTGGAACAGCGCCGTTCGGGTGACGCAACTCAGGCGGGTGACCGGCAGGCGGGATTGCGGCAGCTTGATGATCCAGCGGCTGAGTTTGGGATCTTTCGTGTCGTTGGTGGCGGTCACCGCCGGCGCCAGCGAACGGCTGATGGAGGTGTGTTCGAGAATGTAAGGCACCTGGTTGCTGCCGTGCAAAAGCCGCAAGTCCTGGAAGCCCGGTTGCACATGCGCGAGCACATCCGGATCAAGCTCCAATTGCTGCGCGCCGTCGCGGGGGAGTTTCACCAGCTGGCGGAATTTCCAGGCCGTCACGTCGAGCGCCGCGCCGGTTGCCTCGATGCCGGGCAGCACTTCCGGCGGGCGATAATCCGGGTTGTTCGCCGGCGGCGGGAGCTTGAGCGGTGCGACCGCCACGGATTTGAGGTTCATGTCCAGCGCGGCCAGGTCGTAATGCGGTGCGGCGCATTGACCGTTGCCGGTCAGCAGATGATAGGTGCCCGCCTGTCGCGCAAGAAACACGAGATAAACCGGGCGCCGCTCGACACGCACCACCGTGATGGGCAGCGGCGGGCTGTCCTGATTGTGAATGAACAAGAGCAATTCCCGCGAACGGACCTGACCTTCCAAGGGCGCCAAAAGGCTTTCCGCCGCAGGTTGGCCTTCGACGGCGACGCGATAGATCACACCCTGGCCGATGGTTTGCTCGTGAATGGTGTCTTCCGAAATCTGCGGCACCGCAAACATCACATGCCGTGTGAAAAGAGGCTCGGCGGTTTCAATTTGGACGGCGGTGAGACTCAAATTCGCCGCCCCGAGATTCAATGCCAATCGCGTCTCGCCCGGGTTTTCGTTGCGTTCGGCAATGGCCACCGGCAGCCACCCGGTCGGGGCCGGTTCGGTCACGGCCACGCGGATGTGCGCGCCGGTGAAAGGGATCGGCGGCGTCCGTTGATCGTCCACCGTCAGTCGCAGCCACGGCCACGTGCCGGCGGGGAAGGAAACATGCAGCCGGTTCACGCCGTCCGGTTGCCGGAAAACCGGCTGTCCCTGCTCCAAGGTCTGCCAGCGTTTGAGGTCGGTGGAACCCTCGATGCGCACCGGCTTGAGAAAACTCCCCGCCGGCGTTTCCAGCGTGACATCATCGAGCGGCTGGGTCAGTCCGGTTTCCAGCACAATGATCGTATTGCTCGGGGTCAACGAAATGTGAAATGATTTTACGTTTTGAACGACCTTTACCACCGGGACCGGCCGTTCAATCAAATAAGGCACTTCGTTGCCCGCGTTGTCATAGAGCCGCAGGTCTTCGAGCGCGGGGCGCGCGACATCGAGCGTTTCGACCGGCAGATTCAGCTTTATCAGGCCGGGCGCGGGCGCGGTGAATGGCTGCTCGTGCTGCCAGTCGGCGGGCAGGCCGGCGGCGTTGGCAGAACTGGCAACGGCCAGCGCGAAAACGCAAAGCCAATTCATCCACCGACCGAAACCGATTTTGTGCGGTGGGGCGAGTGTCCCCGCGAGCCGTTTGTACATTCCCGGATAAGGCTCGCGAGTACGCTCGCCCCACCAGAGCAGATTTCCCGAGTTGCTGCTATTTTGCCGTTTCATTTTTGGTTTCCTTGTCTTTGAGACCGGCGGAAAAAAAGCGTTGATAGGCAAACGACGCCAGCATGGCAATCACCGCGACGCCGATGAGCGCGCCGACGCGATAAAGCTGGCCGATCCGGGCGAGGTCGTGGAAGAAAAGTTTGAGCAACGTCGCGCTCAACAAGCCGATGGCGCTGTACCGCGCCGGCGGGATCTTCCTGGCAATACCGACCACCAGCAGCACGAGTGCAAATAGCGCCCAAGCGATGGAATAGGTCATGTCGCGCGCGAAGTTGCCGCTGAACTGGAACGTCAGCGTCGAGCCGGGCGCGCTGAAATAATCCGCGATTTCGATGTTCAGCAGCAGAAAGGCCAGCACCGTGCCCAAACCGGCAAGAATGGGCGGCGCGTTGGATTGCAAAATCAGATTTCGCGGCGGTGCCAGCAACCGCGCGCCGGCAAACAGGCAGACCGTCACGATGCCGTAGGCGTAAAGATACCATTTGAGAATCGGCGTGGCGCTGCGCGCATGATATTCGAGCACGGCGGGATTGAACGCGAGGCGGACGAACGCGGCGACCAGCAGCCCGGCACCCACCAGCCGCAGACCCGGATGCGGTATCCGATGGAACAGCCACAGCAACGCCGCGCCTTCCAGCGCCCAGCCGATGGTGATCCATTGGCGGTCGAACTGGATCGGGAAAATCAGCGTGATGAAGAACAACGCCACGCCGCCGAACCAGGCCAGTTGCGTCATGCGCGCCGCGTTTGCCGCTGGAATTTTCTTCAATACCACGATCAGGCTCAACAGCGGCGGAACGGCAAATGCCGCGGGCAGCAGACCCATGACCTGGTTCGGATACGCTGCGGTCACGAGCCGGTGGATAAGGAAAAACTGGGGCAGGCCGGTCATCGCAGCGGTGGCCCACGGGACAACCCGGGCGCCAAACTTTTTCAGAAACAGGAACGGGAAGAGCGCAAACACGGCAAAGAACACGAGATACCACGTCAGCGGCAGGTTCGGCGATACGTTGGGGCTGGCCGCATCAAACCGGTTGAAGTGCCACGCGCATTCCAGCGCCGCGACGCAGGCCAGCCCGATGGCGGGCAGCCAGTCCTGTAGAAACATCTTCGCCACACCCAGCAACAACACGATCAGGAGCAGGGCCAGCCCGAAGACCGGCGACGGATTCGCCAGTTGCAACCGCAACGTGGCCATGATGAGCAGCAGAAACGGCAGCACGGCCGAGCAGGCCGGCAGGAGCGCGGCCAGGTTTTCCGATTGCAGGGCATCCTCGTTGAACGGAATGGCTTTGGCGAGCAAATCGGGTTTCAGTTTGCGCACGGCCCAGACACTGACGGTGACGAAAAAGACCGCGAAAGCGCCGAGCAGGAAAAAGGAGGTGGACAGCCCGGTAAGTTCCGCGGGGATTTTGAAAATCAACGCCCCGGTGGCGGCGAGGGTCAGCACCATCACGGCCAGCACCGGCAAGAGCGAGGCCATCACCACGGCCAGGCCGATGGCCAGCATGTCCACCAGCAGCACAAACGGCCAGACGATGAATGAAACTTCCGCGAGTTGGAAAATGGGGATGAGCACCAGCACGAGCGCCAACGGTGGAAAGATCTGGCTCCCCCACAACGACGCCGTGATGCCGCGCCGGCGTTGCAGCAACACGGGAAAAACCGAGTGAACGACAGCGAAGATGAAATAGAATGCCAGGGCTGCGTTCAACAACTCGTTGTTCAGGGATTTGGCCGTCCACGCGGCGAGCAACCCGAAGACCGCGAGGCCGGCGATGGGTTGGGCGGGGGCTATTTCGTCATCCAGCAGGACGAGCGCGGTAACAACGAGGTCAATCAGGAAAACGAAACCGAATATCAACCACGGCCTTTGCGCCAGCGGCGCGAAGGACAGGAACCATGCGGTAAAGACAAAGGCAACGGCCACCAGTCCAAAGGTGGAACCCGAAAGCCATTTGTTTGTCAGTCCACGAATTTTTAACCACCCGGCCGCCGCGAAATACAACACATTGAATCCGAGCAGGACGGCCAGGGCGACCAGGATTTTGTTGCCTTCAAAATATTTTCCCGTCTCGAAAAATTTCCCCGCCCAGCCGATTTGCATGAACGCGGTCCCGGCGGCGGCCAGCGCGGTCAGGAAATGCCAGCGCCGGTTCAGCGCCACCACAACGAGGCCGGTGTCGAGGATGGCGATGTAACCGAACAGGCCCAACGGATTATCTTGGCCCGTGGACAGCAGGATGGGCGTGAGGAAACCGCCCAACATGCCGAGAACGGCAACGACCATGGCATCGAGGCGCGCGGCGAGCAGGAACGCCGTTGTGGTGATGAGCGCCATCAGCAGGAAGGTGGGAATCACGTCAAAGAACTGAAACTTGTAAATCGAATGACATGCGAACGTGACGGCATAAAGAATCACCACGCCCGTCGCGCACAACGTTTGCGAAAGGGCGGGATAATTTTTCCGCGACATCACCACGCCGCCGACCAGCAAGCCGAGGCCGGTAAGAAAACCAAGCGCCACACGCAATTCGGGCGGGACGAGATTGTTGTCGAAGGAGTATTTTACGAAGAACGCCACACCGAGGAACAACGCCAGTCCGCCAATCCACGCGAACAGTTTCACGCCCATGAACTGTTCCCAATTGATGGCCGGAGCGGATGGGCGTGGAGCCGCCGGCGCCGGCCTTGGCGGCGTGGGCGCCGCGGATACGGGCGGCGGCGCAACGATGGGCGGCGGTTGGGGCGGAACAACGGGCTTGGATACGGCGACCGGTTTGGGCAACGGCGGAATCGGCGGCACTTCGGCAACTTTTATCGTCGCTGCGACCGGTGCGGGCGCCGGTTTTGGGGCTGGTTCGGCTGGCTTTGCCGGTTCCTGTTTCAGCCGGATGACTTCTGCTTCCAGTTCGCTGAGACGAAAGGAAAGTTCCTCGAGGTGTCCCCTGGCCTGAACGGCGCGCACAATCAGCCAGACGGCCAGAGCAATGGGAACGCCGAGAACCACCAAGACGACGACAGGTATCATTTCCATAAAGTTTCCTTTCTGCGGGCGGAACGACTTGGTTGAACGCAGTTTGCGCCCCCGTGCGAGGTCTTGGCAAGCAGGAATGACCAAGCTTGCCTGACAACAGCGCGATGGGCGGAACGGCGTTGATTCCGGTTTGTTTTCACGCCACAACCATGGTGGGCGAGGTGCGGGAAAGGTTAATTGATAAAAAATGCGGTGGCTTCGTGAAAATCAATACGGCAAAGTCCGCAGATAAAGAGCGTTTTAGGCGGGTAAACGCGGATAAATCAAGCCGAAATGTCCTGTTGACTTCGTCCGAAAGTTTGATATTTTTTCTGCTCCTTTGCCCAGTTTTAAGATGAAAACGTATTTGCCAAAAGTGAATTTGGACCAGCGCAAGTGGCACGTCATTGACGCCGACGGCGCGGTGCTTGGCCGGTTGGCCGTGCAGATTGCCGACATTTTACGCGGCAAAAACAAGCCCGTCTTCACGCCGCACCTCGACGCCGGCGATTTTGTCGTGGTCATCAACGCCGAAAAAGTCCGCGTCACCGGCAAGAAGGAAACCGCCAAGGCATACATGAGCTACTCCGGCTGGAAAGGCGGCGAGAAATACACCACGGTTGCCCAGGTGCGCGCCCGGCATCCGGAAAAACTCATCCTGCACGCGGTCAAAGGCATGATTCCGAAAAACCGGCTCGGCAGCCAGTTGCTGACCAAACTCAAAGTGTTCAAGGGCGCGAAACATCCGCACGCCGCCCAGAAGCCTGAACCGCTCAAGGCCGCGGCTTGATTCTCCCAACCCTCAACCTCAACTGACAGATGGCTGAAACCAAAATTCCCGAATATCTCGGCACGGGACGGCGCAAGACCGCCATCGCGCGGGTCCGGCTCGCGTCCGGCAACGGCAAAATCACCGTCAACGGACGCCAGTTTGAAAATTATTTCACGCTCGAAACGCAGCGGGTGACTGCGACGCAACCGCTGACCGTCACCGGCACGGCGGAAAAGTTCGACGCGCGCATCAACGTCAGCGGCGGCGGGCCGAACGGCCAGGCCGGCGCGGTGCGGCACGGCATCGCCCGGGCGTTGCTGCAATTCGACGCGAACCTGCGGGGCGCATTGAAGGCCGAAGGCTTGTTGACGCGCGATTCGCGCATGAAAGAGCGCAAGAAGTACGGCCAGCCGGGCGCGCGCAAACGTTTCCAATTCTCAAAACGTTGATCGCACTGGAAATTTCCAAGCCCCGCTGGTTCAATCCGGCGGGGTTTTTTGTTGGAGTTCAAGCTTTAGCTTGTCTGGGTGACACGCTGAAGCGTGAACTCCAGCGCGATGCAATTTTTTCCTCTGCATTTTTGCATCCTTCCGGTAAAAGAAAGACAGAATGAACTTAAAGAGAGTCGCCATCATCGGCGCGTCCGGTTACTCCGGCGAGGAACTCGTCCGGTTGCTGCTGAACCATCCCCACGTGGAATTGGTGGCCGCGACCTCGCGCCAAAACTCCGGGCAAACGCTCGCACAGGTGTTCCCCAAATTTGCAAGCCATTCGCACGCAAAAACATTGTGTTTCACCGAGCCGAACACCGGGCTGCTCGCAAAGCAGGCCGACGTGGTGTTTCTCGCGTTGCCGCATGGCGTCGCCGCCGAATATGCCGTGCCGTTGCTCAATGCGGGCTGCATTGTGATTGACCTCAGCGCCGATTTCCGGCTCCGGAGCGCGGAAGTGTACAAGGAATTTTACGCGCACGACCATCCCGCGCCGGATTTGCTGGGGAAATCGGTTTATGGTTTGCCGGAAATTTACCGCGATGAAATCAAGAAATCGGTGCTCATTGCCTCCCCGGGCTGCTACCCGACCAGCATCCTGCTGCCGTTGATTCCGCTGCTGATGGCGGAGTTGATCAAGCCGGCCGGCATCGTTGCCGACTCATTGAGCGGCGTGAGCGGCGCGGGCCACAAGGCCGAGGTGGATTACCTGTTTTGCGAATGCAATGAAAGCGTGCGGCCTTACGCCGTGCCCAAGCACCGGCATTTGTCGGAAATCGAGGAACAACTTTCACTCGCCGCCGGAACCAAGGTCACCATCCAGTTCACGCCGCATTTGATCCCGGTGAACCGGGGCATTTTGACGACGCTCTATCTCACGCCGGAAAAGCACTTTTCCAATGCAACGGAAATGAATGCGCTGAACGAACAGATTGCGGCGTGTTACGCGGAGGCTTACGGTGACGAACCGTTCGTGCATTTGCTCGAAGGCAAGGCGCTGCCCGACACCAAAAATGTCGCCGGCACCAATGTCATCGAAATCGCGTGGCGGCTCGACCCGCGCACGGGCCGGCTCATCATGATGAGCGCCGAGGACAATCTGATCAAGGGCGCGAGCGGCCAGGCCATCCAGAGCATGAATCTGGTCTGCGGTTTTCCGGAAACGGCGGGATTGGTGTAAATCAGCCGTCGCCGCCGACGTAAGGAGGCTCATTTCAAACCCGAAATTCAAAATTCAAAATGGATCGGAGCCTCGTGACCTCGGCTGCTACAAAGACGAAAAAGGATTTGCATTGGAACGCGGCTGAGTACGCCGCGAATTCCGCCGTGCAACAAACCTGGGCGCGCGAACTCATCACGCAACTCCAGTTGCGCGGGGACGAGCACGTTCTCGATGTCGGCTGCGGCGACGGCAAGGTGACGGCGGAAATTGCGCGGGCCGTGCCGCGCGGTTCGGTCACCGGCGTTGATGCTTCGCCTTCGATGATCCGGTTCGCGCGAAAGGCTTTTCCACCGGGCCGGCATCCGAATCTGGAATTTCAGGTCATGGACGCGCGGGAAATCAAAACCGCCAATTTTTCTTCTCCCTCTCCGCCTCAAAAGGAGGAGAGGGCTGGGGCGAGGAGGCTGGTGGCTTCAAATTCAAAACCCCTCGCCCCAACCCTCTCCCCGCTCGGGCGGGGAGAGGGAGTCAAAAGCATGCCATTTGACATTGTATTTTCCAACGCGGCGTTGCATTGGGTGGACGATCATCGGACATTTTTGCGGGGTGCAGCCTCGGTTTTGCGTCCGGGTGGGCAGCTCGTCGTTTCCTGCGGCGGCAAAGACAACGCGCACGATGTTTTCGTTGTATTGCGCTCCGAGATGCGGCTCAAACGCTGGCGCGAATTTTTTCGTCAACTCGAAGCGCCGTATTTTTTTTACTCGCCGGCAGACTACGAAAAATGGCTGCCGCGATTTGGCTTCAGGTCGCGCGGCGTCAGGCTGTCACCCAAGGACGCGGTTTACGACGGGCGCGATGGTTTTGCCGCGTGGCTGCGCACGACGTGGTTGCCTTACACGCAACGCGTGCCGGAAGATTTGCGTGAGGAATTCATCGCCGCCGTCACGGACCGCTACATTGCGAAACATCCGCCGGACGATGCCGGGCGCGTCCACGTCCGCATGGTGCGGCTGGAAATTGACGCGGTTAAGGTTTGAACATTTGCTACCAACCCGGAGCCAAAATGAAAATCCCCTATTTTGAAGTGGATGCCTTTTCCAGCAAACTGTTTGGCGGAAATCCGGCAGGCGTTTGCCTGCTGGAACAATGGTTGCCGGATGCGGTGATGCAGAACATTGCCGCCGAGAACAATTTTTCCGAAACCGCCTTCATCGTGCCGCGCGGCCCGGACTTTGATCTGCGCTGGTTCACGCCGGTTCTCGAAATCGATCTTGCCGGCCATCCCACGCTGGCATCCGCGTTTGTGTTGTTCAACGAGGGAAAGTCCTCGGGCGATTGCATCCGCTTCCACTCGCGCAGCGGAGAACTGGCGGTCACCCGCAAAGGTGATGTGCTGGAAATGAATTTCCCCGCGCGACCGGCGGTGCCGTGCGCGGTGCCGGAAGCGTTGGTGCGCGGGCTGGGCAAAAAGCCGGATGCTGTGTTCAAGGCGCGTGACTACCTCGCCGTGTTTCCAACGGAAACCGAGGTGCGTTCGCTGCAACCTGATTTCGAGGCGTTGCAAACGCTTGACGCTCTGGGGATCATCGCCACCGCTCCCGGCAACGATTGCGACTTTATTTCGCGCTTCTTCGCGCCGGCGGCGGGCATTGCGGAGGATCCAGTGACCGGCTCGGCGCACTGCACCCTGATTCCGTACTGGTCGCAGCGGCTCAACAAGACGAAACTTTTCGCCCGCCAGATTTCAAAGCGCGGGGGTGAACTATTTTGCGAACAAGCGGGCGAACGAGTATTGATCGGCGGAAAAGCCGTGCTTTACCTGCGTGGCCAGATTGAAATAAATGAAGTGTAGCGTGTTCAACCATGAATTCGAAATTCAAATCCATCAAGGGTTCCATCGTCGCGCCTAAAGGCTTCCTCGCCAATGGCGTGTTTTGCGACATCAAACGCCTCGGCACCGGCACAGGCTCGAACAAGGGCCAAAAGCGCGATCTCGCGCTGATTGTGTCCGAGGTGCCGGCAACGGTTGCCGGCATGTTCACGACCAACCAGGTTTGTGCCGCACCGGTGAAGGTTTGTGTCGAGCGCGTCAAGAAAGGATCCGCCCGGGCCATCGTTGTCAATTCCGGCAACGCCAACGCCTGCACCGGCAGGCAGGGTTTGCAGGACGCCCGGGAGATGGTTCGCTATACCGAGCGCGCGTTGAACTTTCCGCAAGGCTCGGTTCTGGTCGGCTCGACCGGGCGCATCGGAGTCCCGCTGCCGATGGATAATGTTCGCGCGGGAATCATTGAGGCGTGCGTCGAATTGGGTTCAACCGCCGCCCACGCCGCCCACGCCGTCGAAGCCATCATGACCAGCGACACGCGGCCCAAGCAAATCGCGGTTGAATTCAAGCTCGGGGGGAAAACCGTCCGCCTGGGCGGCATTTGCAAAGGCGCGGGCATGATTCAGCCCGGGATGAGTACAAACGGCCAGCGGCCCGCTGCGCTGTCCAACGTCGGACTACACGCGACGATGCTTTGTTTCATCACAACGGACGTGGTGGTTGAAGCCAGAGCGCTTCAAGCCGCATTGCAAGAGGCTGTCGCGCAAAGCTTCAATCGCATCACCGTGGACGGCGATATGAGCACGAACGACACGGTGCTGGTACTGGCGAATGGGCTGGCGGGGAACCCTTTATTGGGAGGGCGAGCGTCCTCGCGAGCCCAAATCTCAAAAAGCCAGGGCTCGTCAGGAGCCTCGCCCTCCCGCGACTTGGTGGCGTTCCAATCTGCTCTTAATCACGTCTGCCTGGAACTCGCCAAAATGATTGTTCGGGATGGTGAGGGCGTGCATCGCGTCGTGACGGTGCGTGTGAATGGTGCGAAGACGGTGGCGGATGCCGATGCCGCGGTGCGCGCGGTCGCCAACAGTCCGCTGGTCAAAACCAGCTGGCATGGCGGCGACCCGAATTGGGGCCGCATCATTGACGCGCTCGGCTATTCACCGGCAAAAATCGTCGAGGAAAAGGTGGACATCGGCTACAGCATGCCAGCCAGCCAACAGATTTTGTGGAGTCTCAAACGCGGCCAGCCAACGAAGACGACGTTCAAGCAACTTTGCGCTGCCGTCGCGCCGAAGGAGTTTGATCTGCACATCAACCTGAATCTCGGCAAGGCCGGCGCGGTGATTTACGCCGCCGATTTGACGGAAGCATACGTGGATTTCAACAAGGGCGACGTGGGCGATCCGGGTTCGCTCGGCGGCTGAATCATTTCGGAGGGACGAGCTCCGCGAGTCCCTGACTGAAGCGCCCGAGAAATTTGGGGCTTGTGGAACTCGCCCCTCCGATATTGAAACAAAAAAGCCGCTGGATTGCTCCAGCGGCTTTGAATTCTCTCCGTGGCCTTAATTTGCCGTGCGTCCCGAGACACCTTTGGTGCCTTTGGCGATAGCTTTGGCAGATTGCTTGGGACGCAACTCGCGAGAAGCTGCCCCGGCGCGCCACATTTCGGAGTTGTGGATCTGGCCCAGCTCCTTCTGCAACTGCACCTGGTAGTTGCGTGCGCCGCAGGCGGAGAGCACGCGGGCGCATTCCTTGCCCGATTTGACGCGCTGGTAAAGTTCCTTGAACACCGGCAGGGTGGCCTGCTTGAACCTGGGTTTCCAGTCGAGCGCGCCGCGCTGGGCGGTGGCGGAGCAATTGGAATACATCCAATCCATGCCGTTTTCATCCACGAGCCGGATAAGGCTCTGGGTGAGTTCCTCGACGGTTTCATTGAACGCTTCGCTCGGCGAGTGGCCGTGGGCGCGGAGCACGTCGTATTGCGCCTCCATGATGCCGGCCAGCGCGCCCATCAACACGCCGCGTTCGCCGGTGAGGTCGCTGAACACTTCATGCTGGAACGTGGTCGGGAACAAATAACCCGAGCCGATGCCAATGCCGACGGCCAGGCAACGCTCTTCTGCGTGACCGGTGGCGTCCTGCTCAACGGCGAAACTCGAATTGATGCCCGCGCCGGTGAGAAAATTGCGGCGGACATTCAGGCCGGAACCCTTCGGCGCGACCATGATCACGTCCACGTTCTTTGGCGGGATGACGCCGGTCTGTTTTTTGTAGGCGATGGAAAAGCC
>Ga0187856_1001973_pt1 | contig 15607 bp, 19 predicted proteins | sample June2016WEW_8_40_FD_132443 | JGI IMG/M metagenome (GOLD analysis project Ga0187856, IMG submission 132443) | Peatland microbial communities from SPRUCE experiment site at the Marcell Experimental Forest, Minnesota, USA - June2016WEW_8_40 | ecosystem: Environmental > Terrestrial > Soil > Wetlands...
GAGTTTCTGGAGACTGGTTGTGTCAAAAATGGGGGCAAGTCCATTTGCGCTCTAGGGTCTCGACACGCCTCCCTAACGCTATGACTCTATCTGGAGTGATTCGGCGCGTGAGTGTTTGGGGAGCGGCGGGATCGGGGCCGCCGGATCACTGCGGATAGAGTCATAGCGTTTATCGCGACTGATCCTCCTTTTGGCCTTAAATTACGGTGTAAAGAAGACCCCGAGACAGACGAAGCGGAGCCCTGCAGTTCCGCCGACGAAAGGTTTCCACTGCCAGCGGAGCGATGAGGGTATGACTTAAGTCACTGACAGTTTACGCCGCCTGACTTAATCTCATCTCAGAGGCGAATCCATGACACTTGATAAAGACCAGACAGTCCGCGAGATCGCAATCAACCATCCTGCGACCATACGGGTATTCGAGAACCTGGGAATCGACTATTGTTGCGGCGGAAGGCGCCCGCTTGAGGAAGCCTGCGAGAAAGCGAGCGTGCCGATCGCGAAGGCGATGCAACTGCTGGGCGAATTGGTTGCGAAAGATGTTTCTGCGGGAGCGCGGGAGTGGAACGAAGCGTCCCTGTTCGATCTAACGGCGCACATCATCAAGCGCCATCATGGCTACGTGCGCGACGAGACTCCCCGGGTGAAAATGCTGCTCCAAAAAGTGGTGAGTCGCCACGGAGAAAGTCACCCCGAACTTAGCTCGATCCAGGAAACATTCGCTGTGCTGTCAGAGGAATTGGCCGCGCACATGATAAAGGAAGAACGTGTTCTCTTCCCGTTCCTCCAGCAAATGGAAGCAGCGCGGCGCACTGGTGGACCGTTTCCCGCAGGGTGCTTTCCTTCCGTCGAATTCCCCATTGCCCGGATGCTGGCGGAGCACGACGACGCAGGCGCGTTGACCGCCAAGATCCGCGAACTGTCCAGCAATTATCAGCCGCCGGACGGCGCATGTCCAACCTATCGCGGGCTCTATTTCGCCTTGGAAGAATTCGAGCGCGACCTTCATCATCACGTCCACCTGGAAAACAACATCTTGTTCCCCCGCGCGGTGGCGCTGGAGCGCTCGCTTCAGGAGACAACCCATGTCCGCAATTGAAGTACCCGTGCCCATCGAAGAGGGTGCTGCCACTTTCGTGCAACGGGAACGACGGCTACAGCAGTTGGTGACCACCTACATTGCAACCGGTCTGTGGTTCATGCTGCTTCCGGGCACGTTCCTGGGCGTGTGGAATCTGCTCTCCATCAGTGCCCAGCACACGGTAGACACTCTGTCTCCGGCGTGGTTGCAAGCCCACGGCCACGCCCAGATTTTTGGATGGCTGGGGACGTTCATCCTGGGCATCGGATTCTACTCGCTTTCCAAAATGGGGAATTTGCCGGCGTTTGCAATCTCGCGCGGGTGGCTCTGCTTTGGATTGTGGACAGCGGGCGTCGCTTTGCGGTGGGCAACCAATGTCACAGCTTGGGAGTGGCGGTGGCTCTTGCCGCTCTCCTCGGCGTTCGAACTGGGCGGGTTCCTGCTGTTCTACCTCACAGTGTCCAAGCATCGCGCGGCCTCCACATCTGGGACACCTCGTAAGAAGGAAGCATGGATGACCGTCGTCATCGCGTCAACCTTCGGGTTTCTTGTTACGCTGCTGGTGAATTTTGGCGTTACAATTTACGTCTCGCTGCTTGAGAACTCCCCGGCGGTCCCCTCGACGCTGGATCAACACCTGCTCATGCTTCCGACGTGGGGATTCCTTGTTCCCACCGTGTGGGGTTTCAACGCGCGCTGGCTTCCTACGTTCTTGGGGCTGCGCGCCGTTCGCCCAAGGCTGTTATACGCCGCCGTGCTGACGGCGTGGGCGGCCGTCGCCGCGATGCTATGCGGCCTTGCGATACTTTCCACCGCGCTACTTCCCGTTGCTGCCGTGTGTGCCATTACCGCCTTCGGGATCTTTGAGCGCTCAGTGCAGCCAGCCAAGCTCAACGGCGTCCACCCAAGCTTCCCCATCTTTGTCCGAAGCGCCTATGTCTGGCTGTTGATCGCATCGCTCTTGTCCATCGCAGCGGCCTTGGCTGATCACGCCGGCGGCATCTGGGGCGCATCGCGCCATGCCTTGACTGTGGGCTTTCTGGCGGTCATGGTTTTTTCGATTGGTCCCAAGATCTTGCCGGCGTTTTGCGGAGCGCGAGTTCTTTTCAGTCCCAAACTTATGTTCCTCTCGCTGATTTTGCTGAATGCCGGTTGTTTGATGCGCGTTTGTTCGGAGATCACAGCCTACGAGGGATACGCGCGGCATGCCTGGTCAATACTTCCGATCTCGGCCGTGATCGAGCTCAGCGCGGTGACGGTATTCGCTCTGAACCTTGTGGTGACCTTCTTGCGCCCGCCGGCGCACCTGATGCAACACGCCCTCGCTCACTCGAAATGAACCCGTTATGACCAGGGCGAATCCGATCCATCGCAGAGCCACTGATCACTCACAGCGGCTGCGCCAAGCCACTCAATTCGCCTTCGCTGCCCTGAATGTCTGGATTGCCGCCAATTTCTATCTGTGATTGAAGCAGTGCGAAAGTGGCGGCCCATTGATCCACGGTCGTCCGCCAGGCGTAGTAGGTTGGCTCCCCATCGCGGGCCTGCTTAATCTGAAGGCGTTCCTTGCTACTGGGCGCGTTCCGTTGATTCACCCGGCCGCGATGGTTCTACTGATCGCGTTTGCTGCAATGGCCCTGGTGTTCCGGCGCTCGTTTTGCAGTTGGTTCTGCCCGGTTGGAACAATCTCGGAACTGCTTTGGAAATTCGGCCGCCGGATATTCCGGCGGAACTGGAGCATGTTTCGATGGCTCGACGTCACTCTGCGGTCCGTGAAGTATCTGCTGCTCGGTTTCTTCCTGTTTGCCGCCGTTACGATGTCCGTGGAATCGATTCAAGCGTTCCTGAGTTCACCGTACGGTGTGCTGGCGGACGTGAAGATGCTCGATTTATTCCGCCATATGAGTGTTACCAGCGCCGTCGTCCTCGGCGCGCTGATCCTGTCCTCTATCATGGTGAAGAACTTCTGGTGCCGATACGCATGTCCGTACGGAGCGCTGATGGGTCTCATCGCGCTTGGCAGTCCGCTTCGAATTCGCCGTCTGACCGACAAATGCATCGATTGCGGAAAATGCGCGCGGGCGTGTCCGTCTCAACTTCCCGTGGACCGATTGGTTCAAATCCGCTCAGCGGAGTGTTTGGGCTGCATGGAATGTGTATCTTCTTGCCCGGTCGAGGGCGTGCTGGACTTACGCACGTTCTCACGAAAGCGCGTCCCGGCAGCATGGGTGGCCGTGGGCGCCTCCGCGATTTTCGTCGCGGTAGTTGCACTCGCGCAGGCTACGGGGCACTGGCGCAGTCCGATTCCCAGCCAGGTTTACAAGGAATGGATCCCCTTAGCGCGGGAACTCTCGCACTAACGGCTGTCACTAATGAGAAGCTTCGAGCTTTCGCAAAACGGTGTCCGGGTCACTCATCTCCGCCAGAGGCAGCACCTGATACTTCGCGAAATTGTACACGGGCGCAGCAGCCAGCAGCATGTCGAGTGCCCATACCGCAATGAGGTATCAAACAGATTCGAGGTCACATGTTTTGGGCGTGTTTTTGCCACGGCCTGCTAGCGGCGTTTCAGCGGGAAGCCGACGCACCGCTTCAAGCAAGCTCTCCATTTCCCGGGCGATCTCGGCGGCGACGGCACCGCCGTGATCGACGGTCAAGAATTCCGGCGACTGTCTAAGGTATTTACCGATGTCCGCGGGGTGCCTCATGGCCATGTTCGTCATGCATCGCCTTGCCATGAAATTCCGCCCGGTGTTCAGCCGGACGCTCGCCGCGCGCCGGCATAGGCCCGCGGTAGCCCTTACGGAAGTCGAGACGGTGATCGACGTGTCCGTAGAAATGACCCGATCCGTGATACCAAGGACCCACGCCGATGAATATACCGCCTGAGAACCACTCCGGGCCATAGTAACCGTCCGGAGCGCAGTTATAAGGAGGAACCTCGTAATACCCGTAAGGACAAACGGGTGGCTCTCCGATATTGATCGAAACCTGCGCCTGCGCACGATTACCGGTAGACAAAACGATGCCAACACCAACGGTCAGGAAGCAGAGACTTTTTAACATATGCGTAACCTTCTTTCCCGTTAGTGAGACGAGCTAGTGCCATTCATGTTTCAAACGGCCCTCTGAATTCCTGATCAGTCATGGACTGTCGGTCAATCCTTGCGCCCAATGCGTAGAGAGAATATGTCACCGCGGCCCAAACCTCTGGCCCGAAGTGGCTGCTAAGGCTGCAAAATAGCGTCGTACACAGCGATGGAGCCGAAATATGCGACGAAGATGCGATGTGTGGCCGGGTCCACGACAAGCGAGTGCCCGCCGAAGCGCGTCGGAGCGTTTTCCAAGATATGATATCGATCCGCAGAGTCCTGCTGAATCACGGTCATGCTACCGATGCCGTTTGCGGTATAAATCCGGCGCAAGCTGGCGTCGTAGTCCGCGCCGTCCGTACCGGCGCCGATCGGCAGTACCGTGATGATCGCTCCCGTATCCGCATTCAGGACGATCAGCTTGCCGCTACAGGTGCTGAACAGCCGTCGATTGGCAGCATCGAAGGCTAGCCCGGTTGGCCCTTCGCCAGGAGCAAGCGGATAGCGCTTCATCACAGTCCGCCTCTGCGGATCGACCACCACCAGTTCGCTGGTGTCCTCCAGGTTCTGGTAGATCAAGCCAGTCTCGGGATCGGCCCGAGGGTATTCGGGCTCGCCTCCAAGCGGGATTGTAGCAACAACGGTCTGTGTGGCAGGGTCGATCAGAGTGGCACTCTTGCCAGCGTGGTCGCTGACATAAACTACGTGCAGCTTCGCATCAGAGATGATGGCGTCGGGTCCGTCGCCGGCGGGAATTCGCTTCAGCAGCCTGTTGTCCGCAAGATCGAACACATTGACGTTGTTATCGCCACTGGAACTGGCAAAGCCGAGGTTACGCTCCGGAACAAGGGCGATGCCGTGCACGCGGCCCAGACCTCCGATCGTGGCGACGGTGCGGTTCGTCGCTGTATTGATGACGCCGACCACGCCGTGGCTGGCGTAGCCTGCATAGAGCGAGGAGCCATTCAAGGCTAGATAGTCGATGAAGGGGCGCGTTATCCGGAACGGCGCGGGGATGGAAACGGCCACCACCTCCCGCACAGTTTTCGCGGCGGGACGCATAAGAGGATAGATATTTAATGCCACGATTGCCAGAATGACAATAGCGAGCAATGCCGCTAACGCTTTCAGCAAAAGGCGGCCGAATCGCATGATTTGCATCTCCCTAACGCCCTTTGGCGCCGAACGCTAATGCGCTCGGTTTCGTGCCGCAGATTCGCGGCAATCATTCGCCCGTCCAAGGCGGTCTTCTATTGCACCCACTATATTATCCTCACGAATTGCACTTCAACGCCTAGCCGTCTCGTCCAAGTGCGAGATAGCGTGCAGTAGAATGCTTGCTGGGCGAGTTCCACCGAACCAGAGCGCCCCAAAAGGAGAACTTCGATGAGACGGCGTTATTGGATCGGTATCCTCGTGGTGGTTGCGGTACTTATACCCGGCGCTGAAAGAGTTCGCGCCCAGCAGGCCCCGGGGCCGCAAGGCGGCGCGACACGAACGCCCACAGCGCCGCCGGCAATCATCTGGCCTTCACCGCCCCTTCCTGATGGCCCCATCGTTCTGGATACTGGTATCCAACATCAGATCCGGCTGATCGTCACCAAAGGACTCAATCAGCCCTGGAGCATGGCCTTTCTGCCCGACGGCGGCATCCTAATTACCGAGCGCCCTGGACGATTACGCATCGTCCGAAATGGCGTGCTCGACCCGAATCCAATCGCCGGCGTGCCGCAGGTGCAAGCGCAACGCCTGTCCGGTTTGATGGACCTGGCGCTCCATCCGCGCTTTAGCGACAACAAGCTGGTTTACTTCACTTACCACAAGCCGGCCGGCGACGATACCGCGAAGAGCGAGAACAGCGCCGGGATCATTACGCTTGCTCGTGGGCGATGGAATGGTACCGCGCTCGTCGACGTCGAAGACATCTTCTCCGCCATTCAAGGCGCCAACGCGTCGCGGATTGTCTTCGGCAGAGACGGTATGGTGTACATGACCGTCGGCATCGGCGACCCGCCGGGTGCGGCGCGCGCGCAAGACCCGAACGACCTCGCCGGCAAGGTGCTGCGGCTGCGCGACGATGGAACCGTTCCCCCGGACAATCCCTTCGTCGGACGCCCGGGCTACCGGCCGGAGATCTACACGATGGGCCATCGCAATGCATTGGGCCTAGCCGTTCAGCCCGACACGGGCACGATATGGGAATGCGAGGATGGACCCAACGGCGGTGACGAGATCAACATCCTGCAGCCGGGCAAGAATTACGGTTGGCCGGTGGTGAGCTACGGCCGGTTCTATCTCGGACCGCGCGTGTCGGAGAATCCGTGGCGGGAGGGTATGGAACCGCCGCTGGTCTTCTGGGTGCCGGCGATCGCCATTTCAGGCATGACCTTTTACACCGGCGACAAGTTCCCAAACTGGAAAAACAACGTTTTCGTAGGCGGGATGCGCCAGGGCGAAGTTCCGCGATCCGGCCATCTGGAGCGAATCGATTTCAATGACAAGTGGGAAGAACTGCACCGCGAATCGATGCTCCGCGAGCTCGAACAGCGCATTCGCGACGTGCGCCAAGGTCCCGACGGCTTCCTGTACTTGTTGACGGCAGAAAACGACGGCGCGCTGATACGGATCGAACCTTCGTCCGAGCGCCCGAACGTCCGGTAACATTCCGAGTCATCGACACCAGAAGACCAGGCCGCCTTGGATCGCTTTTGCCGCGGAGCACGGACGGGCGTTGGCATGCCTCCAGTTTGATAATTAGATTTTGCCCCAAAATGTAGTCCGATCCGGAGTGATTCGGATGATCGGTGCGTCATCAGCGAGCATTCCGCGGGCATACTGCGGGTATTTGGCTCTTAACTTGCGAATCGCCCCGGCATGCTCTTTATGCGCCCACTTCGGAATCAGCTTCGCTTTCCCACGTATCAAGATATACCAGAGCTGTGTCCAGTCCTCGTCGTATTCGTCGATCAGAAGCGCCACGCGGGGTACTGCCCGGATGTTTCGCAAACGAGCGAGCCGTTCTGGTGTAACGCGCTTCGGTTTTTCGTCGATCGCTGTGTAGAAAAGCTTGCCATCATAAGCAAAACAGACCGGCACGATGTGTGGTCGACTCTTGGCATCCAAAGTCGCGAGCCTCGCAACTCTGGCCTCCTTGAGCAGTTTCTGAACCGCACGGGAAATCTTTGCCTTCACGCTACCAATCGTGTGTAATTGTCGAGCACGCGCAGAATTTCGTCACGAGTTAGATCAGGAATCGCCAGAAACACGCGTTCGATACCAACCTCACGGTATTCGGCGAGAACCGCTTCGTCGGCCGGCGCCCCGAACACATTGATCGAGAGCGTCGAGAAATCCCGCCCAGCCGCGGATGCCGCTTGACGTAACCGCGCGACTGCTTCCTTCGGGTTGAAGCCCGGTCTGGCGATGGGCAACCAGCCATCACAAAATTCCACGACACGCTTCACGGTATGGTCGCTAGAGCCGCCGAGAAGTATCGGCGGGTGGGGTCGTTGCGCGGGCTTCGGATAAAGCCAGACGGGATCGAAGTTCACCATTTCTCCGTGGAAGGCCGCCTCCGGCTGTGTCCATAGGGCCTTCATCGCCAGGATGCGTTCGCGCATCAGCTTGAAGCGCGTTTCGTAGCGCGCTCCGTGATTCTCCATTTCATCGACATTCCAGCCACCGCCGATACCGAAGATGAACCGGCCGTTGGACAACTGATCCAGACTGGCCACGCACTTTGCCGTCACGATCGGGTCGCGCTGCGGGATTAGGCAAATGCCAGTGCCGAGCAAGATTTTTGTTGTTGCAGCGGCAGCAAACGACAGCGCAACGAACGGGTCGTGCGTATGAGAATAAGCTTTGGGCAGTTCCCCCCCGCCGGGATATGGAGTGCGGCGAGACTTTGGAATGTGCGTGTGCTCCGGCAGGAGCAACGAATCGAAGCCGCGCTCCTCAGCCGCGCGTGCCAGTTCGCGGATGTCGATGCCGTAGTCCGTTGGAAAATAGAAAACTCCCACACGCATCATCATTTCTCCTGTCCACAACTTTCGGAGTTTAGACGACGTCTTCTCTGAAAGTCAACCTAGCGTCGCACGGCGACGGCGCTGCGCGCCAGGAAGCGCGATCGGACGCATCCGGCATGAAGTGGTCATTATGACAGCAAAATCTACCTCAGCCTGATTTTTCGCGAGCTGCTTATTCAGCCGGGACTGGAACTGGTAGTACAAGCCGCCCGCCACAACAGTACGTTTTTCATCTCTGGGGTATTCCTTTGCCGCCGGGACAGTGGCATGATCGGTTCCGAGCCGCGCAGAGTAATCATCGAACGAGGGACGCGCCAAACCTCCCCCGCCTCTCTCGCGGCTCACCAATCTGTTTAAACCCCCGAGGCGAAGAGGAGGCGAATCCGGGAGATGCGTTGCCGCTACCGGGCTTTTTCAGGCACAACAACGTCCTCGGATATTGGCTGCGGATCGCGATCCGGCGCCGCCACGATCCTGCTCAACTCCCCGCAGTCAAGCCAGAGCACCCCGCAAGGCTCACACGAATCGACATTCATGTTGCCCCCGCCCCCGTAGAGATGCTCGTCCATCTCGTTCTGGCACAAAGGGCAGTGCAGGATTCTGCCAGCGTCAAAGTCGCGCGGCGCCTGCGAGCTTCTGGACCAGTAGCGGTACTCGCGCAGAACGTCGAGCAGTGGCAGGAACTTCTCCATCTCCAACAGCATCCCGTGACAGCGCGTGCAGTATAGCAACTCCTGTGACTCGATCGACGCGTTCGCCAGCGCAGTCTTGCACGCTGGGCAAACGTGTGAAGTGGCGTCCATCACGACCACGCCGTCTTCATCCGTCCGAGGCGTAGCCTGGCTGCCGCAATAGTCGCAGAGCATCAAGCCCTGGTCACGAGATAAACGCATGGGAGCACCGCAGTTTTCGCACGTCATAGGAATGCAATCGGCAGTGCGGTGACAGCCGTCCAGGGTATTTTCACAAAGAATTGGGCTCCAGCCCGCGGATTACAAAACTTTTTCACTGTCTCCAACCTTCGTAACAAAGCGTAGGTTTTGAGACGCGTGCGAACCTTAAGAATTAAGCTCTCGAATGCCCCAGAAATCAGTCTCAAGACTGATCCTCCATAACCCACGCCCATGGGAACCGCACGTAGCGCAACGGCCCCACTACGAGCCGCCTTCGGGTTGACTGCCGTGGCATCGCAAGTCCAGCGTAGAGTTCCAAGTCGCGAAGCGCTTATCGCAAAAGAGCAACATGGGGCTGGGATGAATCCAGCTATGGTCATCGGACGACGCACAGAATGCCTACGTGAGCCGTGATCTGTGCCGCTCTTATTGCGCCGGTTCTATTCGCAGAAGGGCGCCGTCATCTTCGTCCGTAAGCAGGTAGAGGTACCCATCCGGACCCTGCCGGACCTCGCGAATCCTCTGCCTTAACTCGCCGAGGAGCGATTCGCGCCGTAACTCCTCGGTACTCTGGTTGAACACAATGCGTTCCAGATGACCGGTGCCAGGGACCTCGCCAGTGCGCATCGAACCAACAAAGACGTTGTTCTTCCACTTAGGAAAACGGTCGCCGGTATAAACGGTCATTCCAGCAACCGCGATGGACGGTATCCACACTACGAGAGGATTCTCCATGCCTTCCCGCGTCGGGTTCTCCGAAATGCGTGGGCCTGAGTAGTCGCGCCCGAAGCTGACAACCGGCCAACCGTAGTTACGGCCGGGGAGAATAATGTTGATCTTGTCGCCACCGTTGGGGCCATTTTCGTTGTTCCACAAAGCGCCGGTCATCGGATGGACGATGAGACCCAAGGAATTGCGGTGCCCGAGCGTGTAGATCTCGGGCCTGTAACCCGCACGGCCGACAAACGGATTATCAGGTGGCGCGGAGCCATCATCGCGCACACGGAGAATCTTGCCCCGTAGGCTGCTTGGCTCTTGGGCGACCCATCCCACGTTCCCTCCGGTCGCCATGTAAAGCATCCCGTCGCGTCCAAACGCAATGCGCGCACTCAGTCCTCCAGTGCCTTCATAAGCGTCGGTGACCAAAATATCGCGCACATCCGCGAGTGCGCCGCCTTCCAGCGTTCCGCGAGCAACCGTTGGGGCGCCTTTGTCCTTTTCGACCGGCTTGTCGTAGGTGAAGTAGACGAGATGATTCTCGGCGAACCGGGGATGCAACGCAATATCCATCAGGCCCCCGTTTCCCTTCGTTCTCGCCTCCGGCACACCGCCGATCGGTTTCGGGTCCAGTACCCCATCGCGCACGACGCGAATCCGGCCCGGCCGCTCCGTGACGAGCATGCTCCCATCGGGCAGGAATGCCAGGCTCCACGGGTGCACAAGACCTTTGGTCACGATTGTGACTCGAATCTTGTGTTGCTCCGCCGTATCAAGGACGAACGGACCAGCGCCCAAGGGAGGGACCGGGACGCCGATGGGTTGCTGCTGGGCCGCGGATGGGAAAGGTGCGGCGAACAACATCGGGATCATGAACCAAGCAGCGGTTCTTATCAAAAGCGCAAAGGGTGCGGCGCGCACCAACAAGCCAGCCAGCAACTGTTTCGCGCCGCGCTCCGTTTTGCGCGTGTTCCTCAAAAGTGGCGATCGCATCATGAACGTCATCGAGAATCACCTACCCCATGTCGGCCCACGCTTTACCGTGCCGAAGAAGTCGCTTGTTTCTTAAAAACCGCGTCGATCGCCGACTGGGCGCATTTCTCGCCGTCCACACCGGACACGCCCATCGCCCCTACGACCTGGCCATTGACCACGATGGGAAGTGCGCCCGGTTGTGGGAAGTCGCGCATGAAGGTCGGCGCCAAATTTTCACCGCTCCGCACCATCCTGTTAGTCTCTGAGGTCGGACGCCGCCAACGCAAGGCCGACTTGGCCTTCAACAGCGCAGTGTCGATTGCGTTCATCGGTGCGCCTTCCATGGCGTGGGACTCGATGAGATTCCCGCCCCAATCCAAAATCGCCATTGCCACGATTTGTTTGTTCTGCTCAGCCCAAGCAGCACAGGCGTCCACCAAGGCACGCGCGCCGGCACTCGATATGACCTTGATGTCCCTCGTGGCTTGTATCACGGGTGTCGCTGGCATCGCTGGCTCTGGGCGCGCCTGCTCCTGAGCGGGCAACTGCACGAAAAACGACAGTGTAAGTACTATGACCGTTCCAGAAATGGCAAACCTTTTTTTCACGTCAATCCTCCTCACACCCCGCAGCACTGTCGCTAGCTGATCGGCCTGCCCATTTCCCGGCGAGAAAACGGGCCGAGCTTATCGCTAGCGACATAGGGCGTCCACCGAGTTTATCGCAGCAACGTGGAGCTTTCCTCCCGGACCGTGGCAGCCTCATCTCGCGGCACGCCCCTTACGGAAACTTTCCGTCCCGTCACTTCTTCGTCAAGCTCAATCCAGTGACAAGGACCTCCGTGTTGTGAGCGAAGCGAAGGCCATAAATGCCATCCGTGGACTTGAGCTTACCTTCGGTGACCAACGCAGTCTTGTTGTAGCGCGCAACGACAGTGCCGTTGATCGAACACTCAACGTGGTCACCCTTCACGGAAAGAGCGATCTCCTGAGTCACGGGTTGTCCTACGCCAGCAGCCTGATGCACCGCAACGTTCGCTTCACCCTGAAAGCCATTCATCTGGAACGGGCCGGGACCGAAGCCGCGCACGATGAATCTTCCGTTGCCATACGCGGCGCAGTACAGATAACTCTGCTCATCCGTTCCCAAATATGTTCCCCCGATGACGATGCCGTATGGGTGCGGATGACTATTGAGATTCATGTACTTCGGTTCATTGAACGTGGCCTTCACGGTGTAGTCGCCAGTCGCCTGATTCGCTGGATTCCAGTACGTCACCGCAGGACCGGTAATCACGTGAAGCGCACTGCCCTCTTTGGCAAGTTTTGCGTCACCAATCGTCTTGCCCTGCCTCTGCTCACCGGCGTCCACCTTTCCCGTCCAGCCTGACACCGAAATTCCACCGCCCGCAATGCTGCGAGAGGATTCGTCTTGAGCATGGCTCATCGACGGGATCAGCAAAAGGATGGCGATGGCAAATATGGACCGATCATCGAAGCGCATTGTTATTCCTTTCATTTCGACGAATCTCGCAGACCAGCATCATACACTGCGACTGATTCCACACCAAGCATACTATCGAGCAACAACACTTGGTTCGGTTGTCGTTCCGCTCGAAGTTCCACTGTAAGTTCTTGTGAGAGTGGATGGGTTCCGCTAGTTCAGAGGTCTACAGAACCAGCGCGCATTACGCGGACCCGGTGGGGTGCCCGCTCAACCATGCAAACCTTCGCACGCGCTAATTCTGTTCGCTTGCGCTTCTTTGCTTGACGCTCGCGTTCGAGACGTTCCGCCGTGCGCTTCTTTCCCCCGGCCGTGGCTGCGATCTTCGCTCTCGCCGAGCGCTCCTCCGGCGTCATAGTGTCAAGATTCTTCTTGCCGCCTCTGGAGCCACTTGGGTATTGACTACCTAATCCGCTTAGGTGTCTTCTGCCTGCGTTCTGGTGTTCGATTAGTAAAGGGAATGGTTTTCCTTTGTACTCTTCCAACTTTGTTTTCGTCTTTGCCCTCCAAGGTGGGATCATTCATCACTTTTCCGAATTTTCCTTCGTCAGGCCCTTCGATGCGTGAACCTTGGCCTTGTTCGCAACCTCGGCACTTGATTTCATGCTATTCTCCTCCATGAAAATTGCTCTCAAACGAACGTATCAGGTCAGCATCAGTGCGGTCTGTTCCAGAATGCACACCCCCGATGAGCGCGCAAGAGGGTCCGTCGTTCCCATGCTTCGATTGTGCAAGGCAAATCTACGCTGCTATTGACACGCACCGCGCTCTCAGCGATTATGAGGACACATTTTTGATCGCAGGAGTGTGCCATGGCCGAACCGGCAAGTGTCGAGACGATCTCCAACAACTTCTCGCGGCGCGCTTTCGTGGCGACGGCGGCGGGGCTCGGCAGCTTCGCGATCGCGCCAGGCACGCCCGCGCGTGCCGCCGTCGTGCACACCGATTTTTCGACGCTTCCGGCTTACGGTAACGGCACGATCCCCGCCGGCATCCGTTCGCGCCACATCGCAAACGTGAATGGCATGACCGTACATATTTTGGAGGCAGGTTACGAAACGCCTGGCCGGCCGGCAGTTTTGCTTCTGCATGGTTTCCCGGAGCTCGCCTATAGCTGGCGCAAGGTGATGCCCTCTCTGGCGGCTGCCGGCTATCACGTGATCGCCCCCGATCAGCGCGGCTACGGCCGCACCATCGGCTGGGATGATTCCTACGACGCCGATCCCGATCCGTTCCGCATTCTCAACATGACTCGAGACGCCATCGGGCTCGTCTATGCGCTTGGCCACCGCTCGGTCGCGATGGTGGTCGGCCACGACGCCGGCGCGCCGGTCGCCTCGTGGTCTGCGCTCATCCGGCCCGATATTTTCCGTTCGATTACGATCATGAGCTCGCCATTTGAAGGCGCACCCTCATTGCCCTTCGACACAGGGAACGGCGCTCCCCTGCCGCGTCCCGCAGTCACGGACGACGAGCTGGATGCCGAGCTCGCAAAGCTCAACCCGCCACGGAAATACTATCAGAATTATCAGCGCACCCGCGGCGCCAACGACGACATGCTTCACGCGCCGCAAGGCCTGCACGCCTTCTTCCGCGCCTATTACTTCTACAAGAGCGCCGACTACAAAGGGAACAACCCCCATCCCCTGAAGGCGCGCGCCGCCGAGGAGATGGCGCAAATTCCGACTTATTACGTGATGGAGAAGGACAAGGGCATGGCGGCGACCGTTGCGCCGTTCATGCCGCCGGCGGATTACATCGCCAATTGCAAATGGCTGACCGAAGCCGAGGTCGATGTCTACGCGACCGAATATGCCAGGACTGGTTTCACCGGTGCGCTCCAGGGCTATCGCGTGCGGCGCGGTTCCGATCCGAGAAGTATCGCCGAGATGCTCACCTTCTCGGGCCGCACCATAGACGTGCCCTCTCAATACATCGCGGGGAAGAGCGATTGGGGCGTGTATCAAACGCCCGGTGCGGTCGACAAGATGCGCAATAGCGCCTGCAAAAATATGGCCGGATTTCATCTTCTCGATGGTGCTGGACATTGGGTGCAGCAGGAACAGCCGGAACTGGTGAGCACCTTGCTCGTTCAATTCCTGCGCGATTATGCAAAGCCCTGATCGCACGCGATGCGCGCTATTCCTGCGTCGCCGTAGAACAAGGCGACGGATGAGGTCGTTTTGAGCATCGGGGGCGCCATCGCGACCTAATCCGCCCCGAACGCATTCGGTGCATAGGATGCGGCTGGCAGCCGCACAGCACATCGCTCGGACGCGTTACTCAAAAAACGTACTTGACTGCGAATTGCATGATCCGGGGTTGAACGTCAGATTGAATCTTGCCGAACGTGCTGCTGTTCAGGGCCGAATTGGCGCTGCCGCCCGCGATACCCACCGTACCCGGATTCAAGAAATTGGCGCGATTTTGAATGTTGAACGACTCTGCGCGGATCTCGAAATACTGCTTTTCCCTGACGCGGAATTGGCGTGACAGGGAAACGTCGACGTCGAAGTAGCCCGGGCCTTCCAGATTGTTGATGCCGAGGTCTCCGAGAGTGCCAGGGGCAGGCGAACCAAACGCCGCCGCACTCATCCAGCAATTGATGGTCTTGTTGGTGCAGTAAACGCTCGGCAGAATCTGATTCGGACGCTGCGCGCCGATTCCGGTCAAGGCGTTGTCCACACCCGTAGTCACCGAGAAATAGCTGCCCGAGTGAGCGCTAACGATCGGCGCAAGCTGCCAATCTCCGGCAATCCATTGCAGCATCCGCGACGAGTAATGAGGCGATTGAAGAATCCCGGAAAGATTGAAGTTCTGGTGGATGTCCACGGACGTGCAATTTCCGCGGTCAAACCGGCGATCGGCGGTATCGGTGTATATGGGGCCGGACAGCTCTGACGTCACCAGGTCGCCGATGCAATGCGAAAAGGTGTAGTTGGCCAGAATAGAGAAGTGATTCGACAACCGGTGCTCGGCCGAAACGATCAAAGCGTTGTAGCTCGCCGTACCGCCGTCATCGAGATATTCGAGGGTTCCGTAATACGGTCCCTGGCTCGGATTCAATTGCGTGAGGAGGCGCCGCGCTTGAGTAGTGGATGTGGTGGAGCACAGGCCGGGCTTCGTCAGGCCATATTGTCCGGCGGCACAGGTTCCCGGGACGTAGACTGCGGGATTCAACTCCTGGTCAGTCCAAAGGTGAGCGGTTTCGCTGCCCAGGTAGCTCGCCTTCAACAACCAGCTCGATCCCAACTGCTTCTGAAGCGTCAAATTCCACTGCTCCACGTAGGTGTTCTTCACGTGCAGTGGAACGGTCTCGTA
>Ga0187856_1001981_pt1 | contig 15531 bp, 14 predicted proteins | sample June2016WEW_8_40_FD_132443 | JGI IMG/M metagenome (GOLD analysis project Ga0187856, IMG submission 132443) | Peatland microbial communities from SPRUCE experiment site at the Marcell Experimental Forest, Minnesota, USA - June2016WEW_8_40 | ecosystem: Environmental > Terrestrial > Soil > Wetlands...
CCCACATCGATGCCATGAGCCTGATAGCCGCTACGGACAAGGCTCGCCAGCACTGCCGCCCCGCTTGCCAGCGAAATCCCGCGCTCCGAAGAGAGACCCCCCATGAGGACACCTATCCTTTTCCGCATCAGGGCGTCACGCTCCATCATCGAACCCCCACAATTCCACCTCTTCTTCCAGGGCAACGCCTGTCGCCTCAATCACACGTTTTTTCACGGTCTCTATCAGGCGCAACACGTCCGACGCTGAAGCACCGCCCATATTCACGATGAAATTCGGATGCTTGTCCGAGACGGCCGCAGCGCCGACGTGTGCGCCTCGCAGGCCCGCCCGGTCTATGTAGCTCCAGCAGGGGCCGCCGTTTCCGTTCTTGAACACAGAGCCGGCAGAAGCCATCTCCATGGGATGTTTTCTCAGTCTTTCATGCCACACGTAGTCCATATCCGCCTGTATCCGCGAGGGCTCTGCGTGTGTAAGCTCAAAGGTCGCCTCTACCACACAGTGACGATCGAGGATGGACGAGCTTCTGTAGCCGAACCTCATCTCATCCTTTCGCCGCTTTTGCACCGCGCCTCTCTCATCCATGTACCGGAGCGAGCTCAGGCAATCGGAGATGGCGGCGCCGAAGCTGCCCGCGTTCATCTTGAGCGCGCCGCCCACGGTCCCGGGAATACCGAAGAGCTTTTCCAGACCTGTGAGCCCTCTTGCCGCGCAACTTCTGATAACGCTTTTCAGGGGCAAGCCGGCCCCCGCCGTAACGAGCGCGCCCGTTTCCGTCGTGGTGAACCGCAGGCGCCTCATCCTGCTCACCCGTATCAACCCTCCCGCGAATCCCCGGTCCGCCACGATCACATTCGTCCCATTTCCGAGGAACCGGTAAGGTTGCCCCGCCTCATTCAGCCAGGCAATCGCCAGCCGCAAGCCCGCCTCATCTTCCGGGTAGAACAGATAAGGGACCGTACCTCCCACTTTCATGGACGTGTACCTCTTCATCGACACGTTTCTCAGAACCCGTCCCGTTATGCCTTGCGGCTCCATAGCGCGGAAAGCTCCTCTCCTACCTTGTATATGTCACCCGCGCCGAGGGTGACTACCATATCGCCTGCCACGGCGATTTCGGCCACTCTACTGACCGCCTCTTCTTTCGTCGGGGCAAAAATAACGCGCCGATGCCCCGCCGACCGTATGCGCTCGGAGAGAGCCGCACCCGTGACGCCGTCTATCCGCTCCTCTGACGCCGCATATATCTCCGTCACCAGAAGCACGTCTGCATCGGTGAAAGACCTGACGAACTCTTCCTGCAGCGCCTTTGTCCTTGAATAGCGGTGCGGCTGGAAGGCAACGATTATCCTGCCCTTCCACATGGAGCGCAGGGCCGAGAGGGTGGCCCTTATCTCGGTAGGGTGGTGGCCGTAGTCATCGACGAGTTTGATCTCCCCGTCCCATGTAAGCTCCAGCCTTCGATGAATGCCCGCGAATTGCCCGAGGGCGTCAACCATCACCTCGAACCCTATATCGAGCTCCACCCCGACAGATATCGCCGCAAGGGCATTCACCACATTATGTACCCCGGGTGTAGCGAGGTTGACCGCTCCCAGCACTCTGTCCTTGTACAACACGCTGAACCGGGTATTGAAGCCGTTATGCCGCAGATCGACGGCCCTCAGGTCTGCCTTTTCCGAAAGACCGTAGGTCATAAATCTTCTTTTGAGGGAAGGGATGAGGCTTGCAAGGTGCTCATTGTCGATGCAAAGGATAACAAGCCCGAAGAAGGGCACCTTGTTCATGAATGTGAGAAAGGCGGCCTTGATCTCTTCCATGCCGCGGTAGAAATCGAGATGTTCGAGGTCGATATTCGTGACCACCGCTATTGTCGGAAAGAGCATGAGGAAGGTGCCGTCACTCTCATCCGCCTCCGCAACAAGGTACTGGCTGGAGCCAAGCTTTGCATTGGTCCCCAGGCTGTTCAGTTTTCCACCTATCACGCACGTCGGGTCGAGGTTTGCGCTGCGGAGCACGGACGCGACGAGGGAGGTTGTGGTGGTCTTGCCATGAGCGCCTGCCACCGCCACGCTGTACTTCATCCTCATCAGCTCCGCGAGCATCTCCGCCCTCTGGATCACGGGTATAGCCCGCCTCCGGGCCTCCTGCACTTCCGGATTATCCGCCTTCACTGCAGACGACGTGACCACTACATGGCTATCCTGCACATTCCCTTCCCCGTGGCCGTAAAAAACCCGCGCCCCGAGCTTTATGAGCCTCTCGGTGATGTCCGTCTTTCTCACGTCCGATCCGGACACCTGGAATCCGAGGTTCAGCAGCACTTCGGCTATACCGCTCATTCCTATGCCGCCAATACCGACAAAATGGATCTTCTCCACTTTATGGAACACGTGCTTGCAGCCCCCTTACCACCTTCTTTTCCGCATCTTCTACATAGATAGTCCCGATATTCTCCGCCATACGCGCACGCTCTTCCGGGTTCTCCCTCAGCTCGGTGATCGCAATGTAGAGTTTTTCCCCGGAGACCTCGCTGTTCCCTATCACGTAGCCGCCCCCTATGCTCTCTACGTAAGACGCGTTTTTCCATTGATGAGCGCCCGCCGCAAAGGGGTAGGGGATGAAGATGGCCGGCTTCTTAAAGTAGGAGAGCTCAAAGATAGTGGAAGCGCCCGCCCTGGATATGACGACATCGGCGAGGTTGTAGTAGTTTTCCATATGATCCGTAAAGGGAAAGACTTCGTGGGTGGTACCCGAGCCTTCGTAGCCCGCGCGGATGCGGTCGAAATCCTCGCTGCCCGTCTGGTGGCACACCGCCGTATGCCTGTACGCCTCAAGGTAGGGCAGCAGCTCCAGACCGGCGTTGTTCACGCTCCTCGCCCCCCTGCTCCCCCCGAAGATGAATACGGTGAAATCGGAACCCTGTTTTGCGTCCCGCGTCCCCCGCATCGCCTTGCGGATCGGATTGCCCGTATGAATCACCTGCTTCGCCTTCACGTACCGCGCGGTCTCCGCGAAGCTGACAAAAACGGCTTTCACCCGGCCCGCAAGGAGTCTGTTTGCCAGCCCGGGAGAGATATTCTGCTCATGTATAAAGCAGGGCACGCGCAAGGTTAGACCTGCCAGGACGACGGGGACGGAGGCGAACCCGCCCATACCGAGTATTGCGTCAGGCTTCTCTGCTTTGATGAGCTTTCGCGCCTGGAGCGTTCCGCGCAGGACGGCGAGCATCGTCTGCACCTTCGCTCCGACGCTCGCGCCTGAAAAAGGTTTTGCCTCAATCCTGGCGAGTCTGTAGCCGTTTTGGGGGATAAGCTTCTCTTCGAGCCCGTATGGCGTCCCGGCAAAAACGACCTCGCCCGCCCGGTCCGCCATAAGCGCCTCGGCCACCGATATGCCGGGGAAGATGTGACCCCCGGTCCCTCCCGCTGCAATAAGAAGCTTCATCGGCGCTCTTTCCCTCCTTTCATCACCATCCCCACAAGCGGCCCGACGATGAGGAGCGCGAGGACGGGTTGGTAGAGGAGGATGGCCCTGAGCCTGAAGCCGACCGACATGAGGAGATCGACAGAGACATAGAGGAGGCCGAAAAAGGCAAGGACCGTGATCAAATCGGTCCTCTTCAAAAAGGCCACGAAGGTAATAAGCAGGAGGGCGAAGGCACATGCGAGGAGCACGTAGCGCTCGCCATCGTGGAGCAGGACGTCGCAGCCGGTCAGAGGCATACCCTTCAGGCTGAAGAAGATGATGCACATGGCGGTATACGCCGCGACGGCCGCCATAATCGTGATGCGGTTGATGATGAAGAGGAAGAGAAGCACCGAGATGGAAAGGGGGAGTATCAGCTCGGGGTGACCCGTCAGGAACAAGTTGAGGGACGATGCCCCGTAGAGCAGGGACAAACCCGTAATCTCCTTGTACACCTTCCTGCCCTTTTCTTCAGTGGTGACGAGAAAAAGTGCGATGCTGTAAAAGGCCAGGAGCATGGCCGCACCCGCAATCGCCGGGTAGGGCCTTAAGGCCGGATATATGATGAGCACGGGGGAAAGGGCAAGACAAAGTCCTATGAGGGGATATTTGGAGGCAAGCAGGTATCGCGGATCGATGCGCGATATGGCGTATGCGCCTGCCATGACAAGACAGCATATGAGCGTCTTCATCATGGTCATCTCCCGGAAGAGACAAAAGAAGAAGAGGGATGAGATCACAAGGACGACTATCCTCCTCACAGGGCCTCCACGATATGTCTGAACGCATTTCCCCGCATCTTGTAGTTCTCGAACATGTCGAAGCTTGAGCACATGGGAGAGAAGAGCACCGTATCGCCCTTCTTTGCCACACTTTGGGCGCGCTCTACCGCCCCTTCGAGGTCTTCCTCTCCGTAGGTTTTTACATAGGGGCCAAGCTCGGCCTCGATTTTTTTTCTTGCCTCGCCGATAACCACGAGGGCCTTTATTCTGTCGGCCAGAGGGACAATAAAACCGTAGCTCCCCCCCTTGTCTTTCCCGCCGGCGATGAGGACGACATTTCCGTCCATGCTCTCCAGCGCCTTTCTCGTGGCGTCTACGTTCGTCGCCTTGGAATCGTTGTAAAACTTGACGCCCCTTATCTCTCTGACGAGCTCCACCCTGTGGGCCAACCCCCTGAACGCCTTGAAGGTCTTTTCGATTACCTCCCTGTCGATGCCGTAAAGGTGAGCGGTGAGCAGGGCGGAGAGCAGGTTTTCGCTGTTGTGGACGCCGACGAGGGGCGAAAGGTCGCGCCTGTAGGAGAATTCCTTATCTGCAAGCCGCACATAGAGCAGACCCTCCCGCAAGAAAGCGCCCTCTTCGAGCATCGAGCGGGTCGAGAACGCATATCTTCTCGCCCTGACGGCGCCGGTCGTCTTGATCTCGGCCGAGACAAGGGCCTCGTCGTCATGGGTCTGGTTTTCGAATATCCTCATTTTTGCCGCAACGTAGTCGGCAAAGGTTGCGTAACGGTCGAGGTGGTCCTCGGTGATGTTGAGCAGGATCGCTGTGGCCGGCCTGAAGGTCTCTATGGTCTCGAGCTGAAAACTGCTTATCTCGACAATCAGCAGGTCGGCCTTCCGGCCGCTCAGCACATAATTGACGAGGGGCTCGCCTATATTGCCGCCGACAAAGACATTGCGTGAAGCCGCATTGAAAAGACGGCCGACGAGCGTGGTGGTCGTCGTCTTGCCGTTCGTGCCTGTAATTGCGATGATCGGCTCCTCTATAAAGCGCGATGCGAGCTCGATCTCTCCGATGATCCGCGCCCCGTGTTGCCTTGCCTCCTGAAGATGTGGTAGATCGCTCGCAATCCCGGGGCTTATCACGATCAATTCATGGTCCAGAAAGTCCTTCCGGACGTGCCCGCCGAACCGGCCGGTAAAGGGCGTCGCCTCAAGCTCTTTCAAGGCGCCCGATAATTCGCCTTCCTGCTTCATGTCGGTGACGGTCACGTGCTTCCCCTGGCGGGCCAGCAGTTTCACGACGGCGACACCGCTTGTCCCAAGGCCGGCGACGAGCACCCTATCAGGAATATTCAGGTCGTCACGCATGCGATTTCTACCTCAATTTCAGCGTGCTCAGGGCCAGAAGACCCAGTATTATCGAAATGATCCAGAAACGGACCACAATTTTTTCCTCGTTCCATCCTTTCAGCTCGAAATGGTGGTGAATGGGCGCCATGCGGAACACCCTCTTCCCTCTGCATTTGAAAGAGAGTACCTGGATAATCACCGAAAGGCTCTCCATCACGAATATGCCGCCCACGATGACCAGGAGGAATTCCTGCTTGATCATCACGGCAATCGCGCCAAGACCGGCGCCCAGGGAGAGGGAGCCCGTGTCGCCCATGAAAAGCTCCGCGGGGTAGGCATTATACCACAGGAAGCCTATACCCGCGCCGAGCATCGCCCCGCACAGTATCGCCAGCTCTCCCGCGCCCCTCACATAGAAGATCTGCAGGTACTCAGCGAACTTTATATTCCCCGCCAGGTAGGCGAAGAGGAGAAAGGTGGCGGAGACGGTGATCACCGGCCCGATGGCCAGGCCGTCGAGCCCGTCCGTCAGGTTTACCCCGTTTGAGGCGCCCACGATAATGAGCACGCAGACCGCGACGTAGAAAATACCCAGGTCGGGGGTGGCATGCTTAAAGAAGGGTATGGAAAGCTGAGTCAGAAAGGACCCTTTGAAATAGATGAGCAGGCTGACCGCCAGTCCACTCGCGACCTGAAGGAGAAGCTTCGTTTTCCCCGAGACGCCCTTGTTCTTCTGCCCCCTGAGCTTGCTGAAGTCATCCATGAACCCGATGGCGCCGAACATGACGAGCGTCGCCATGGCGAACCATATGTAGCCGTTCCTCAGATCTGCCCAGAGCAGTGTCGGAATGATGGCAGCAATGAGGATGACGGAGCCGCCCATCGTCGGCGTTCCTTTCTTGGCCTCATGCCGCTCGGGCACGTCCTCCCGCGAGCCGTTACTGACCTTCCATTTCTGGAATTTCTTTATCGCCCGCGGGGTGATCAGGAAGCTTATCAGAAGCGCGGAGAGAATCGCGAGCACCGTCCGGAACGTAATGTAGCGGAACACGTTGAAGACGGTAATCCTCGTATGGAGCAAGAAGAAAAGATGGTACAGCATTAACCCAGGGCCTCCACCACTTCATCGAGGCCAAGCGCCCTCGATCCTTTCACCAGCACTATATCGTCGCGGTCCAGTCTTCCCCTGACGAAATCGACGAGTCCTTTCTTGTCATCGAAAAGATGCACGCGGCCGTTTCCTGCCTCGCCTGCGGCGGCCTTCATTGCCTCGCCGACGGCCAGGACCAGCGACAGGTTGCTCGCCCGTATGAGACGGCCCAACCCCCGGTGGTACTCGTCCGATCTCGCGCCCAGCTCCTGCATATCCCCGAGGATGGCGATCCTCTTGCCCCTGCACGGAAGGGAGGAAAGCGTCCTGACGGCCCATTCCATGGAAGCGGGGTTCGCGTTGTAAGTATCATCGATAATGGTGTAGCCGCCGCCCGAGCTCACAGGTCTGAACCTGCCTTTGTACGGCTCGAACGCGCCAATCCCATCCGCGAGCGTCGCGCCTTTCACCCCCATGGAAAAGGCGAGCGTCGCGGCGGCGAGCACATTATAGAGATTATGGCGACCGAGGAGGCGCGTCCTCGCCCTGACTTTTTCTCCTCTCAGGTTGAACGTAATCTCAAATCCTTCGAGCCCGGCGTCTGCCGCCACCTGGAGCATGAAGTCCGCGCATCCCTCCATGCCGAAGGTGTAAAGGGTGCAATCCGCCCTTTTATATGGCGCGAGGGATGGATCGTCCGCATTGATAAAAATGGCGCCTCCGGGCAGGGTCCCCTCGAAGAGGTCCAGTTTCTCCCGGCGCACTCCTTCCAGGTCCGCCAGACCCGCAAGGTGTGATGGCGTGATGTTGGTGATGAGGGACATGTGGGGCCTGACCATGCGGGTCAGCGTGCGAATCTCCCCCCTGTGGTTCGTGCCCAGCTCAAAGATGCAATAATCCGGGCTCCCCTCGATGGCCAGCATTGTTTTTGCCGCGCCTACCTGATTGTTGTAGTTTTTTTCGTTGGAAGCGACCGGGATGACGCCCCTCACGAGATGGACGAGCAGCTCCTTGGTCGTGGTCTTGCCGTTGCTCCCGGTTATGGCGACAAATGCGGCCGGGGTCTGCCCCCTCTTGTGGGACGCGAGATCGAGGAGCGCCTCGTTCGTGTCGTCGACGAGGATGACCGTCCCCCTTGCATTGGCGTACACCTCCTGCCTCGTCCTGTCGCAGAGGCTGCCTCCGCCGGAGCGGCCGTACGCCGCATCGATGAAAAGGTGGCCATCAAAATGGGGCCCCTTCAGGGGTATGAAGAACTCACCGGGGGCGATGGTCCTCGAATCGGTCGAGATCGCGGAGAAGGTCGTCCTCTCGACCCGGTGCGCTGTTCCGTTCACGCCCTGGATGATAGTCTCAAGCGGCCACACGTAAACACTCCTCGATCACCTCCCTGTCGTTGAAAGGATAGGTGACCTTCCCGATAATCTGATACGCTTCGTGGCCTTTACCGGCTACCAACACCACGTCCTTTTCCTTTGCCATGGCAATCGCCCCGGCAATCGCCGCCCTCCTGTCTTCTATGACCTTGAAGGAGTTTCCGGTAATGCCCGGCTTGATCTCCCCGATAATGGAGAGGGGCTCCTCCGTGCGTGGGTTGTCCGACGTGATGATCGTAAAGTCCGCCAGCTTCGAGGCGATCCGGCCCATAAGGGGTCTTTTCGTCCTGTCTCTGTCGCCGCCGCATCCGAATACCACAATCAACCTGCCCTGACGGACCCGGTTGAGCGTCTCCATCGTCTTTTCAAGCGCGTCGGGTGTGTGGGCATAGTCCACGAAAACATGAAACCCTCTCTCTGTCGCGACCCGCTCCAGCCTTCCCGGCACCCCTTTGAGCGATGACAGTCCGGCGCTGATTATGTCAGGCGACATGCCTGCAGCAAAGCCGAAAAGCGCAGCCGCGAGGATGTTCGAAACGTTGAAGTGGCCCATCAGGGGGGTGGCTACCCTCACCTTTCTGCCTTTGACGGAAAGCTCCAGGATAAGGCCGTCAATGCTTTCACGAAAAGAGGTGGGGTATGCATCCGCTGCGCCCCGGCTGCTGTAGGTCAGCGTCATTATCGGAGGCGCGGGGATGAGAGAACGCGCGCTGGGATCATCGATGTTAATCAGCGCGGACTTCTTCTCCTTTGCGCTCTCCTTGAGGCAGTGATGAAAGAGGAGGGCTTTTGCCTGCCTGTAGTGCTCGAAATCGCCATGATAATCGAGGTGGTCATGGGTAAGGTTCGTGAATATGGCGCAATCGAAATCGACCCCCTCTACCCGGCCCTGATCAAGGGCATGGGAAGAGACCTCCATCACCGCGTAGCCGACGTCTTCCGCGCTCATGTCAGCCAGGAGCGATTGGATCTCCACGGATTCGGGCGTCGTATTGGCCCCTTTCCGCACATGGTGGCGATAGCGGTAGGAGATGGTGCCGATCACGCCCGCCCTTGCCCCCGAAGCCCGCACGATTGACTCTATAAGATAGCTTACGGTCGTTTTCCCGTTGGTGCCCGTGATCCCCGTGACATTGATCCGCCGGGAGGGGAAGCCATAGAACCTGGCCGCTACCCGCGCGAGGAGCAACCGCACATCGTTGGCGACAACAAGGCAGGGTATGTCGCCGGGCAGCGGCTCCTCGGAGACGATAACCGAAGCCTTTTTGTTCAGCGCATCCTGAAGAAAAGACTTGCTCGAGCCCGTAGCGAAAAACATGGCGCCTTCCCGGACCTCTCTGGAATCCTTGGTGATCCCCGTTACCTCCTGCTTCCCGGAGAATCCGCCTCTGACCATCGTCACCGGCATGCCGGCCAAAAGCTCCTGGAGGTTCATTCGCTTTCGATCCTCCCCTGAATGACGCACTCCTGCTCCCCTTGCAGCCTTTCGAAGGCCCTCGGCGATTGGCTCATGACGTGCCCGTTGCCGTACACTTTGATCCTGCCGGTATGGGCGGAGAGCTTGCCGATGGCGAGTCTTATGGGCAGGTTCGCGAGATTCGGCATCATCCACTCGGCCTCGGCGATTTTCTTGTCGTCTTTGGGCCCCTCCTTACCCCTGGTAATCTCGAACCCGTATTTTCCCTTCATAATCCCGATCTCTCTCAATGAAAAGGGGAAGATCTCGTCACACATGGTCCCCACGTGCTTGTTATACACGGCAATCAGTTTTTCCTCGTCCACCCGGTACCCCTTGCCGAGGATGATGTCGTCAGCGCTCAGCTCGGACGCAGGGCTTAAGCCTTCTTTCCTTACAAACTCGACCACACGTTTTTGTCCTATTGTAGTAAGAATACTCCTTACGCCGTCTTCGTCGTGATCCTTAAGAATTTCAATAGGTTTTTTCCAGATCACATTATTGTATGCATCCTTTTTTCCGAAAATCAAACTCTCCTTTTCTATCCACCCCTCCTTTATCGCGTAGCAGACAACAGGGATGGAAATAAGGAAGGAGGGCTCTATCCCTGACCGGTCGGCAGCGGCGGATTGGTCATCTTTCATAGCCGCAGGCTGGTTCTTGACCTCCGGTCTCATCATTGCTTCATCTGTCTCTGGCGATGCAGGAGAAGCAGTGGAAGGGGATAGAGCCCTTGGGGATGGAGAGGCGTTGCGGTCAGTGGTATCCATATGGGGAACCGGTAAAATCATGCCCTTTGATGGTGGCGTCTGTTCCTCCGATATCCTTCTCATACTCATTTTTTCTGGAAATCGAAACGTCACGGAAACATAGAGGAGGCATATGAGCACGAAAACAAGGGAAGCCCTTTTTTTGGACTTCTTGTTCATCTCAAGACCACCACCTCTTTATCATCCGGCCGTTTGAGGCCGAGTCTTTCCTGGGCGGCGAACTCAACGTACCCCTTTTGGGTGACAGCGGCAAGCTCCATTTTCAAGGCCTTATTCATCTCGACAATCTCTTTTTCCTTTTTGAGCCTTTCCATGAATTGGCCCCTGGCTTCTTCGCAGGCGCTTGCCAGGAAGGAAAAGAGCAGGGCCAGGACGATGCAGGAGACAACTGCTGCAATAACAACCGGAGGCGATACCCGTGAATGTCTGTACCGCCCGCGCTCGACCCTGATACACATGCTTCTGCCCGCTGCCTTCGTGATCATAGCTTCTCTGTTATTCTCAGCTTTGCGCTCCTGGCCCTCCGGTTCATCCTGATCTCCTGACCTGCGGGCCTGATCGGTTTTTTCGTCACCGGCGTCAGGAGGGGATTATCCCTGAAAAACGTCTTCACGATGCGGTCTTCGAGGGAATGAAAGGTGATGACGCCGATTCTTCCCGAACTCCTGACCATATCGGTCGCGTCCCGCAAGCCATCCGCCAGGTTCAAAAGTTCCCTGTTCACCTCTATCCGTATAGCCTGAAAGGTCTTGGTGGCGGGGTGGATTCTCCCCCTTCCTTTCTTTGCCTTTGCGACAATATCGGCCAGGTCCTTCGCATTCGTTACCGGTCCCTTCTTCCTTGCCTCCACAATCGCGTGCGCTATCCGCGCGGCATCGCCTTCTTCTCCATACTCTTTGATAATGCGCGTCAGGGCGGGATAGCCGTACCTGTTCACCACCTCCCTGGCCGTGAGCCCTTCCTCCAGGTCTATACGCATATCAAGGGCGGCATCGTCGCTGAAGCTGAAGCCCCTCTCGCCCGACATCTGATAGAGGGATATGCCAAGGTCAAAAAGCACCGCATCGACCTCCCTGATCGACTCCTCCCGCAGAATGCGCTTGAGATCCCTGAAGTTCCCTTTTTTTAAGAGCACCCGGTCCTTATACGGCGAGAGGCGGACTTTTGCCAGGGCTAACGCTTCAACATCCGCGTCTATACCCACGAGCCTTAAGCCGCGGTATGTTTCGAGTAGGTGGTATCCATGTCCCCCGCCCCCGATCGTCGCGTCCACGAACAGCGCATCGCTGTTAACAACAAGATTGTGCAGGACCTCATCGAGGAGAACCGGTATATGGTCATATCCCCTCAAAGCCCGAGTTCCGAGGCGATATCGGTCATTTTGTCCATATCCGACGTCGCCTGTTTGACCACCTCGGCCCATGCCCCTTCGGCCCATATCTCTATCTTCTTGTTCATCCCGATGACGACGACATTCTTCTTGATCGCCCCGTAGTTTCTCAAAGACTGAGGTATGAGGATCCTTCCGAGCCTGTCTATGGGGCACTCGGATGCACTGGAATAAAAAAACCTCAGAAAGTTTTTTGCCTCCTTTGAGACACCCGATCTCTCTATCCGGCCCTGAAGGTCTTCCCATTCTCTTTCCGGATAGGCCGCGACGCAGCCGTCCAGGTTGGTGAGGATCAGTTTCAGGTCAGGTGGAGAAACGGACTTTCCGCCGGCGCCTGTCCTTTCCGCCCCATCATCGTCCTCGATCCGCCTCCGCCCCGGGTCGTTGTGGGATGCGAGGATCTCCCTGAACTTGGCAGGGACGCTGAGCCTTCCCTTGTCGTCTATGGTATACTCATATCTGCCGGAGAACATTTTCCCACCTTATACCACTTATTCCCACAATAAGAGTTATACTTGTCATACTTTTCTTTGTCAAGATGTTTTTGGTGATTTTTGCTGTTTTCTCTCTGCCCTGGAGTGGAGCAGGCAAAAGGCGGCGATCAGAAGTGCTCTGCTATCCGGTTCCCGGTCTCGTCATGGACCTTTCGAAATGGCTCGATCCCCTCTTCCGGCTGCACATCTGCCAAATTCCTGAACCTGCCATGGAGAGCAGCTCCCGGGTATCACTTCTTCCCGTACAACGGTGACATGCTCCTCAGAAACGCGACGCTTCTCTTGAAAGCCCCTACGGCCGCATCCACGTCATCGACCGTATTGTCGATCCCGAAAGAGAAGATGAGTGTGCCCTGTGTCGAGACATAGTCAAGTCCGATGGAGGTGAGTACGTGAGACGCCCGCAGCGAGCCGCTTGCGCACGCAGACCTGGTTGAGACGCAAATCCCCTCTTCATCGAGCATGAGGACCATCGATTCCCCTTCCACATACTGCACCGAGCATGAAACAAGATGGGGAAGACACTTTGTCGGATGACCGTTGAGGATGAGGTCGTCGATTTCCGCGATCCGGTTGGTAAAGGTCTTCCTCAGGTACCACAGGTGCTCCATCCTGCCCTGCATCTCCCCGGCTGCAAGCTCCGCCGCCTTGCCCATGCCGACAATGCCGATCATATTCTGCGTTCCGGCTCTCAAGCCGTTCTCCTGGATGCCGCCATCGAGAAGAGGGGCGATCTTTGTGCCCGTCCGTACATAAAGCGCTCCCACTCCCGGAGGTCCGTAAAACTGGTTGGCGGCCATGCTGAGAAGATCAACGCCGAACTCTTCCACGTCGACCGGTATGACCCCCGCTGACGCAACCGCGTCCGTATGAAATATCACACCCTTCAGGCGCGTAATTCTTCCGATCTCTTCTATTGGCTCAACGGTGCCGATTTCGTTGTTCGCGTGCATGATACTGACGAGTATCGTCTCATCCGTAATGGCCTTTTCGACATCCTGAGGATCGACCAATCCGTATCGATCGACGGGCACGGACGTGACGCGGTACCCCATGCCCGTCAATGTCCTTAAGGAGCGTTGGACGGCCTGATGTTCTATATTTGACGTCACAATGTGGCGCCCCTTCTCCCTCATGGCCAGCGCCACCCCTTTGACGGCATGGTTGATCGATTCGGTCCCGCCCGATGTAAAGACAATTTCCGTTTTTCGGGCATTGATGAGACCGGCCGTTTCTTCCCTTGCGCGTTCGAGGGCCTCGAGCGCCTTGTCTCCTACCCGGTGCTGGCTGATAGGATTACCGAAACCATTGTCCAGGTACCGGACCATCGCCACTTTCACTTCAGGATGAAGGGGGGTCCCCGATATCGTGTCGAGATAGATCATGGTCATCGTCCTCTTGTTTCAGCGCTTACCCCGTCTTCGTGGATTTTCCGCAGTTGGTGCAAAGAGACCCGTTTGATGGGAGCTCGTGCTCGCAGTACGGGCAGTAACACTGCTTTTCCGTGCGCTCCAGATATTCGACCTTTCCCCCTCTGGTTTTCTTAGGTCGTCCCTTTTGCCGGTCGTAATAGTCCATGATAGCTTTATGGAGCGCGTCCGCCCCGAGGTTCGAGCAGTGCAGCTCGTTTTTCGGCAGCTCCCCCAATTGGGCACCGACTGTCTCCGTGCTTATGAGGAGCGCCTCCTTCAGGGTCTTCCCCTTCGCCATTTCGCTGACGATGCTCGACACCGCGATTGCCGCCCCGCACCCCATGGTCTCGAACTTGACGTCATCGAGCCTCCCATCCTTGACGCGTATCATGATGGTCATCATATCCCCGCACACGGGGTTGCCGACTTCGCCGATACCGTCGGGGTGCTCCATATTGCCCCTGTTGCGGGGCCTCGTGAAATGGTCCATCACCAGTTCTGAATAGGCAGACATGGCTCCCTCCTTGACCGTTCGCACCGATTGCCGCATGCTCCCTCGCCCCAGCCGCGAACGGGCGCGCCTATGCGCGTCTTCGCGGGACCGGCTGTCTCTCGTTAGTGCAGTCGTGCCGTTCCAGTATAATGGTTTTGCGGTCTTTTTTAAAGCTCTTTCAAATCCCACTTTCCAGATGCCCCGGCCCGCTCCGGAACGCACGTGTTGCGGGCGCGCTTTATAGTATACTATAGCGAGGTGGTGTGAGGCCGTGACCGAGCTGAAGGGACAAATAGAGAGGATTACGTACTGCAACGAGGAGACGGGCTACACCGTCGCCAGGCTTAAGGCGGAAGGGGGAGCCGGCCTGGTGACGATCGTGGGCAGCATTCCCGGCTTGAGCCCGGGGGAGACGGTAAAGCTGAAAGGCGAGTGGCAGAGCCATGCCAAGTACGGCCAACAATTCAAAACCTCCTCCTGTGAGCTCGTCATGCCCGCCACCGTCTCCGGCATAGAGCGCTACCTGGGCTCGGGCATGATCAAAGGCATCGGTCCTGTCATGGCTAGACGGCTCGTCTCGAAGTTCGCTATAGAGACCCTCAACGTGATCGACCGGGATATAGAGCGGCTCAGGGAGGTCGACGGCATAGGGGAAAAGCGGATCGGGATGATAGGCAACGCCTGGCAGACGCAGAAAGAGATACGGGATGTGATGGTCTTCCTGCAGGGGCATGGGGTGAGCCCCGCCTACGCGGTGAAGATATTCAAGCAGTATGGCAAAGAGGCGGTCCCCGTAGTACGCGACAACCCGTACCGGCTCGCTGAGGATGTTTTCGGCATCGGCTTTTTAACGGCAGACAGGATCGCGGAGAACCTCGGGATCGCAAAAGACTCTCCCATCAGGGCGAGGGCCGGCATCCAGTACATCCTCAACCAGCTTTCCGACGAGGGCCATGTCTACTATCCCTTCGACCAGCTCGTTGAGCAGTGCGAAAAGATCCTCGAGATCGGGCAGTCCATCATCCTTGACGCGATCTCCTCGGCCGCGTCGGACCGCCGCATCATAATAGAGGAGACGGGCGACCCGGCTGCCTGCGACAAAGCCGTCTACCTGGTGAGGTTCCACGTGTCCGAGCAGGGGATCGCGCGCCGCCTCGGGGACCTTCTCGCCCATCCGAAGCAGCTGCCCCTGATGGACAGGGACGCACTCCTCGCGGCCGCTTCGAGGCAGCTCGGCCTTACCCTTTCCAGGCAGCAGGTCCTGGCGGTGAGAGATTCGGTGGAGCGGAAGGTCATGGTCATCACGGGCGGACCCGGCACCGGGAAGACCACCGTCATCAAATCGATTATCGCGATCCAGGAGCGCATCGGCCACAGGGTGTTGCTTGCGGCGCCCACGGGCAGGGCCGCCCGCAGGATGAGCGATGCCACGGGCCGCGAGGCGCGCACCATACACCGCCTCCTCGAATTCAGCCCCAAGGAGGGGCGGTTCAAGAAAGACGAGC
>Ga0187856_1001983_pt1 | contig 15524 bp, 12 predicted proteins | sample June2016WEW_8_40_FD_132443 | JGI IMG/M metagenome (GOLD analysis project Ga0187856, IMG submission 132443) | Peatland microbial communities from SPRUCE experiment site at the Marcell Experimental Forest, Minnesota, USA - June2016WEW_8_40 | ecosystem: Environmental > Terrestrial > Soil > Wetlands...
GACTCGAGTCACCCCGCCGCCGTCTTCGGTTCCCGTGTTCATCGTGACGCTCTCGCGCAGATCGCAGTGCGCCCCGACGACGAGCCGCGTCGCCCCGCCGCGATAATGGACCGATTGCGGCGGCGTTCCCAGCGACGCAAATGGATAGACGACGGTTCCTTCCCCGATCGTCGTAACGCCGGTGACATGGACATGGGCGATGAGGCGCACGCCGCGTTCGAGCTCGACCTGCGACCCGACGATACAATAGGGCCCGATCTCTACGCCCTCTGCCATGCGTGCGCCGTCGGCCACGCGCGCGGTCGGATCGATCGCCATCTAGCCCTCGGCGATCATGGCGCCGACCTCGGCCTCGGCGACGAGGACGCCGCCAACTTTGGCCTCGGCCCGATACCACCACATGTTGCGGCGGCGCGCGATCTTGTCGACGTGATATTCGAGCGTGTCGCCCGGCACCACCGGCTTGCGGAACTTGGCTTTGTCGATGGTCAGGAACAACACCGAGCGGCTCTTTCCGCCATGCGGCTCCGTCAACCGCAGACAAAGCACGCCTGCCGTCTGCGCCATGCCCTCGATCACTAGCACTCCCGGCATGACCGGGTTTTTCGGGAAGTGTCCTTGAAAATGCGGCTCATTGATCGTGACATTCTTGATCCCGATGCCGTGTTCGTCGCCGCGTATGTCGGTGACGCGGTCGATCATGAGGAAAGGATAGCGATGCGGCAACAGCCGCATGACCTCATGAATGTCGGCGACGCCGAGGGTTTCGTCCGTCATGCCCCCTCGCTTTCGGGCTTGCCGTGGCGCACGAGCCGCCGCAGGACGGCCACGCCCTTCATAAAGTCGCGCACCGGCTGGGCGGGCGAGCCGATCCAGCGGGCGCCCGCGGAAACATCGGACATCACTCCGCTCTGCGCGCCGAGCATGGCGCCGTCGCCAATCGTGACATGATCGGCGATGCCCACCTGCCCGCCCATCATGACGAAATCTCCGACTTGCACGCTGCCAGACAAGCCCGTTTGCCCGGCGATCAGGCAGTGCCGCCCGATGCTGACGTTGTGTGCGATTTGCACGAGATTGTCGATCTTGGTGCCCTCTCCGATGATCGTGTCCCGGGTCGAGCCGCGGTCGATCGTCGTGTTGGCGCCAATTTCGACGTCGTCTTGAATGATGACGCGGCGGGTCTGCGGGATCTTCTGATGGCCCTGCGGCGACGGCAGATAGCCGAATCCGTCCTGACCGATGCGGGCGCCGGGATGGATGATCACGCGGTCGCCGATCAGCGCGTAGAGCACCGTGGCGCCGGCGCCGATCGCGCAGTCGCGTCCGATCGCGACGCCGGAGCCGATCACCGCGCCGGCCGCAATCAGCGTGCCCGCCCCGATCTCGGCGCCGGGCCCGATCACCGCGTGCGGATCGATCGTCACGCCCGCCTCGATCCGCGCCGAGGAATGCACGTGCGCATCCGCCGCGCGTCCGCTCGCGCCGAAGATCGAGGACGGCCGCAATGCGGCGGGAAACAGCGCTCGCGCGACTGCTACGAAGGCGCGGTACGGTTCCGCCGTTACCAGAACGGCAAGGTCGTCCGGCGCTGCGGCCTCGAAACGCGGCGCCAGCATGCAGGCTCCGGCGCGGGTGATGGCCAACTCGCCGAGATATTTTGGATTGTCGAGGAAACTGATGTCGGAAGCTTGCGCCGTATCAAGCGGAGCAATGTTGCCGATGCGCCGGTCGAGCGGAATGCCCGGGCGCGGCTCGGCGCGCGTGAGCGCGACGATCTCCCCGATCGTCAGCTCGCGGTTCGTTGGGAAAAAGTCCGGCATGCGCCCGGCGTTGACGAGGGTCGCGGCCGCGATCAGAACCGCGTTCCGCCGCCGAATTGGAACCATTGGGTGCGGTCATACCACTGCTTCAGAATCGGATAGGCGAAATCGAACCGCAGCGGACCGAACGGCGAGTCCCAGATCACGCTGGCGCCGACCGACATGCGCACGGCGTCGGTGTCGGCGTACTGCATCCCGCAATTGCCGCAAACAAAGGGCGTGGGGACACCGCTGGCGTTTAATGCCGTCAGAGTAACGCCGTTGACTTCTCCGGTCGCCGGATACTGGGTCTCTCCCTTGTAGCCCCATACCGAACCGGCATCGACAAACAGGGCGCCGCGGAAGCCGGCATCCTTGGGCAGGAAGTAGAACGGATATTGGACCTCGTAACTGGCGCCCCAGTAGATCGTGCCGCCGAGCGGATCGTTGGCCGTGTCCGTCGTGATGTCGCGCGGACCAATGCCGGCCGGCTGGAACCCGCGGACGAGATTGGGGCCCATCTTAAAATCGTCGAGCATGCGCACCGCCCCCCCGTCGCCCAAGCCTATCATGTCGCCGGCCTGCAGATGCAGCACGCCGACGAGATCGGAGATGATCTCGTAATAGCCGCGGAAGTCCGTGGTCGAGCGCATGTAAGCCACATTGCCGCCGAGACCTGCGAAGTCCTGACCCACGCTGACGACGATACCGTTGGTGGGGTGCTTGTTGTTGTCGAGCGTGTTGTAGGTCAATCCATATCCGGCCAGCGAGGTCAGATAGCCTCCCGCTGCCAGCTCCTCGCGGACCGGCAGCGAGGCCTGACCGACGAGCGAACCCCCGACGGCGGTCCCATAGACGAGGCAGCTCGCCTGGTTACCGGCCGTTACGGCAGCGTTATAGCCGGGATAGGCGAGCCCGGCGTTGGAGGCGGCGGCAATGGCGTTCAGCGTCGGGAAGGTGGTCGCGAAATCCGGGTTGATGTTGTTGCAATCATTCAGGGCCGACGACAGCGTGATCGCCTGCCAGTACACCGAATAGCGCAGTTGCAGGGTGAGGTCTTCGCGCAGCGGAATGCCGAGTTTCAGGTTGGTGCCGATGTTTTCGCTACCGTATGAGAGATAGGGGCTCGCCAACGTCTCCCGAGCAAACAAATCGATGCCTGCGGCAACCCGCTGGTCGAGAAAATAAGGCTCGACGAAATTAAGCTCGACGCCGCGAATATATTCGCCGTAGGTGACCGAAGCCTTGGCGAACCGCCCGGTTCCAAGGAGGTTGCGTTCGGAGACCGACACCTGCGCCATAAAGCCGTCCGCAGTCGAGTAGCCGCCCATGACCGAGAAGTCGCCGGTCGATTGCTCTTCGAGGTCGACATTGATCACCACCCGGTCGGGCGCCGAGCCGGGCTCGTTGGTGATCTTCACCGTTTTGAAGAAGTTGAGGTTCTTGATCCGCCTCTCGGCGCGATCGATCAGGGCGCGGTTGTACGGATCACCTTCGGAAATGTCGAACTCGCGGCGTATCACATAATCGCGGGTCCGGGTGTTGCCGCGGATATTGATGCGCTCGATATAGGCGCGCACGCCCTCATCGACGACATAGGCGACGCTGACGGTGCGGTTCTGGGCGTTGCGGTCACCACGCGGCCGCGCCGTGGCGAAGGGGTAGCCGTGTTTGGTGATTTCGACGGTGAGGTCCTCGACCGTTTTCTCGACCGCATCGGCATTGTAGACGTCGCCCCGTTTCATCCGCAGGATGGAGTGCAGCGATTGCGGATCGACGGCGCGGATGTTGGATTGAATGTCGATCGTGCCGAAGTGGTACTGCGGTCCTTCCTCGATCGTGAAGGTGATGATGAAGCCCTTCTGGGCGGGGTCGTACTCGCCGGTCGCGGAGACGACCTGCACGTCGGCGTAGCCGTGACTCAGGTAGAAGCGCCGGATCAGATCGCGGTCGGCTTCGATGCGATCGGGGTCATAGACGTCCGTGGTCTGCAGAAAGCTCAAGAAGTTCGATGCGGACGTCTTGATCACTTCCTTGAGCCGATAATCCGAGTAGACCTTGTTGCCGACGAAGATGATGGACTTGACCCCGGTCTTTTCCCCTTCCTTGACTTCGAAAATCAGGTCGACGCGATTGTTCGGCCGCTGGATGATCTTCGGCACCACCTGGACGTCGAAGCGCCCGTTGCGATGATAGACTTCGAGGATGCGCTGGACGTCGGCCTGCACCGTTGCGCGCGACAGCGCACCGCGGGCTTTCGATTGGATTTCCTGCTGCAGCTGCTCGTCCTTGATCTTAGTGTTGCCCTCGAAGACGAGCCGATCGATGACCGGCGCTTCCACCACGGTCACAATAAGCCTGCCTCCCGATTGGGAGATGCGGACATCTTCGAACAGGCCTGAGGCGTAAAGCGCTTTCAGGGCGGCGTCGATCTTCGCGGCATCGAGCGGTTCGCCCGGGGCAAGCTTGAAATACGAGCGGATCGTGTCGGCCTCGACGCGGCGGTTGCCCTGGACAACAATGGAGTTCGCGGCCACGCCGGTTTGCGCCGGCGCGGCAAATGCCGCTCCGGCGGAAACGCCAAATAATACTCCGCCGAGGAGCAAGCCGGCCACGACAAGCCCTCGTCTTACCCGCACACACATGTTCATGCGCAAAGCGCCCTTATTCCCCTCGTGGCCGCCACGACTGGCGGGTTGCTCGTAGTCTCCCTCAGCTTTACCTGCTCGATGTCTCAATCCTGCGAATATTTCCCCACTATATCCCCCCGCTTTGATTGGACACCCAGTCCAGCCCTCCCCCTTAAGCCTTGCCCCTTAAGCCTTGCCCCTTAAGCCTTGCGCGCGCGCCTTGCGGCGATCGCTCTAGGACGTCGTCAGATGAACGATGTCATTGAAAGTTGCAAATATCATCAACATCAGGACGATCGCGAGACCGATGCGGAAGCCGACCTCCTGGGCTCTTTCGGAGAGTGGACGGCCGCGCAGGGCTTCGATCAAATAGAACAAAAGGTGACCGCCGTCGAGCAGCGGAATGGGAAACAGATTGAGCAACCCGATCGATACCGACAGCACGGCGGTGAGTTGAATAAGCGGGACAAAGCCAAAGCTCGCCACTTGTCCCGCCATCTGCGCGATGCGTATCGGGCCCCCGAGCTGGTTGGCCGCCTCCCGGCCGGCGATGACGCCGCCGAGGTAACTTAGCGTCCGGTCGACAACGGACCAGGTTTCCTGCACGCTCATCCAAATGGCCTGCGGCGGAGCGACCGGATGCAATTTCAGGTCCTCTGGGGCCATCGACCGGCTGATGCCGAGAATTCCGATGCGCTGCACATTGCCGAAATTGTCCTTGACCTCCTTGAGCGCCGGCGTCGCCTTGAGCACCTGTCGGACCCCGCCGCGATCCACGGTGATGTCGAGGGTATCCCCCGCGCTGGCACTGACGACGCGCTGCATCTCGGCAAAATTGTCGATGACGTGACCGTCGATCGCAACGACGAGATCGCCGGGCTTAAACCCCGCTGCCGCCGCGGCACTATCCGGCTGTACGGAATCGACCCGCGCGCTCGCCGTTGGTTTGCCGTAAAGCATGAAAACCGCGGCAAAAATCACTATGGCCAAAATAAAATTTGCCAACGGTCCGGCTACGACAATAGCTGCGCGCTTGCGCACAGGCTGAAACACGAAGCTTTGGGCTCGCTCGCTCGCGTCCATGCTGGCGAGGCGAGCGCCGTCCGGAGCGCTCGCCGCGTTGTCGTCGCCAAAAAACTTCACGAAGCCGCCGAGAGGGATAGCGGAGATTTTCCAGCGCGTGCCATAGCGGTCATTGAAGCCGATGATTTCCGGGCCAAAGCCGATGGAAAACACCAAAATCCGCACCCCGCACCAGCGTGCGATCAGAAAATGGCCCAGCTCATGAAAAAAGACAACGAGGCTGAGAACGAACAGAAAGGGAATGACATACCCGGCAAGGCCGCCGCCGAGCACGTGCAAATGCGACAGAAAATCGGACCCCATGACGCTGCCTACCCCACCCCTGACTTTTCCGGCCCAGTTCCCGACGCTAGGATGCCATTGCGGCAATTTCGGGCAAGAGGTGGGCCGCCAACCCTCTTGCATTATGGTCAATGGCGAGCGCGTCCTCGACGGATTGTGGCTCGGCCATGGCGCCGCGCCGTTCCGCTGCATCGAGCGTCGCCTCGACCAAAGCGGGAATACCACAGAACCCGAGACGCCCGCCGAGGAATTCGCGCACGGCGATTTCGTTTGCCGCGTTGAGAATCGTCGGGGCGGCCCCGCCGGCGGCGAGCGCCCGGCGGGCAATCGCCAGCGCCGGGAAGCGTATTGGATCGGGCTCCTCGAAGGTGAGCGAGGCGATGCGGGCGAGGTCGAGCCGCGGCGCCGGCGTGCCCATGCGCACCGGCCACGCCAGACAATGGGCAATCGGGATCCGCATGTCCGGCGACCCGAGTTGGGCGACCACGGAGCCGTCGCGGAATTCCACCAAGCCGTGAACGACGGATTGCGGGTGGACCACCACATCGATCGCGTCTATTTCCAGAGCAAAAAGGTGATGGGCCTCAATGAGTTCAAGGCCTTTGTTCATGAGCGTCGCCGAATCGATGGTGATCTTCGGTCCCATCGACCAGGTCGGATGCTTGAGCGCCTGCTCCACCGTCACTTTGCGGATCGCATCGAGCGGCCAAGTGCGAAATGGCCCCCCCGAGGCGGTCAGGACAATGCGGCGCACATCCTCGCGCCGGCCCGCGCTCAACGCCTGGAAAATCGCGTTGTGCTCGGAATCGACCGGCAAGACTCTGGCGCCGGCGGCGGCAGCCCGCCGCATGAACAGCGCGCCGGCGCAGACGAGACATTCCTTGTTGGCGAGTGCGACCGTCGCGCCCCGTTCGGCCGCGGCGAGCGTCGGCTCGAGACTCGTCGCACCGGTGATCGCGGCCATCACCCAATCGGCGGGCCGAAGCGCGGCCTCGACGACGGCCGCAGCACCGGCGGCCGCCTCGATGCCGGAGCCGGAAAGCTCCGCTTTGAGTTCGTAATAAGCGTCGGGATCGGCTACCGCGGCAAAGCGCGCGCCGAGTTCGCGCGCCAAGCGCGCCAGCGCGGCAGCATTGCGGTACGCAGTCACCGCCTCGACGCGATAGCGGGTGGGTTCCTGTCGCAGCAGATCGACCGTGCTCGACCCGATCGAGCCCGTGGCGCCGAGCAGCGTCACCGTGCGCGGCACGGGCGCCAGTTCCACTCTTGCCAGCGGCTGCTGCTTCATCGGCCTACCATATCAGCAAGCCCCGGGCCGGACTATCTATTCCTTGGCGAAGGATTCCGATGAGCAAGGCGGCGAAGGCGGCCACCAGGAAGCCGTCGAGGCGATCCATCAACCCGCCATGACCCGGGATGAGGCGGCTCGCGTCCTTCGCCCCGAAACGCCGCTTGACCGCGGACTCGAACAGGTCGCCGGCCTGCGCCAGGACCGAAAGCAGTAACGCCATGACCCCTACCATCCCCAGGCAACCGACACCGCTCGCATAGGCGACCGCGACGCCGGCTGCAACTCCCCCTACGAGCCCCCCGATCGCGCCCGCCCAAGTCTTATTCGGACTGACGCGGGGCCAGAGCAGAATACCACCGATCGCGCGGCCGCAGAAGAAGGCAAAAATATCGGTCATCCAGACGGTTGCGAACAGGAATAGCAGTGCCGTAAGACCCCATTCTGGATCGCGGCGCAACAGCGCGGGACCAAGCAGGCTCGCGCCGGCATACGCTACCCCGCCCGTGGCCCAAACGGCGGCTGTCGAAGCGGGGTAGCCACGCGGCCAGGCAGCTGCCACAAGCCCCGCAACCACCGCCCCGATCGCGATCACCCCGAATGCGGCGCCGGGCAAGTTGAGGCCGACGAGCGCCGCCGCCGCAAGCAACGCCGTCAATCCCGGCACCAGAATTCGAGGATCGGCGTCATGGGCGACCAGCGACGTCCACTCCGAGAGGATGACGCCGGCCGCGATCGCGCACAGGGCGAGAAAAATCCAGCCGCCGACATAAGTGCTCAGCAGCACAACCGGCGCGAGCGCCATCGCCGATGCTGCGCGCAGCATCACGCTGTCCTTGCCGGCTCGCCCTGGATGTCCGCCGGTGCGGCCGTCGCGCTGGTCAGGCGTGATCACGATCCGGTCTTCACGTGCCGGTATTGGCGACCAATCCGCCGAAGCGGCGTTCGCGGCGGCGGAATTCCACGATCGCGCCTTCGAGTGCGGCGCGGTCGAAATCGGGCCAATTGATCGGCACGAAAACGAGTTCGCTATAGGCCGCCTGCCAAAGCAGGAAGTTGGAGAGCCGCTGCTCGCCGCTGGTGCGGATGATCAGGTCTGGATCGGGAATATCGGGGGCGTGGAAATAGCGCGCGAGCCGCTCCGGCGATATCTCGTCGGCGGAGAGACGTCCCGCTGCCACCTCGATCGCGAGGCGACGCGCGGCGCGGGCGATCTCCTGGCGCGCGCCGTAATTGAAGGCCACGACGAGCGTGAGGCCGTCATTGCCGCGCGTCAAATCTTCCGCCTCTTGCAGGAGAAGGCAGATGTCGCGATCAAGATCGTCGCGCTCGCCGATGATGCGCACGCGCACATTGCTTTTGTGCAAATCGGCAAGATCATTGCGGACGAAGCGGCGCAAGAGACCCATCAGATCGCGGATTTCCGACGGCGGGCGCGACCAGTTCTCCGAGCTGAAGGAGAAAATGGTCAACACGGAAATGCCGAGATCGGCCGCCGCGCGCACGGTCCGGCGCAAAGCCTCGACCCCGCGCCGGTGGCCTTCGACCCGCGGCAGGCCATGGGCGGCCGCCCAGCGCCCATTGCCATCCATGATGATGGCGACGTGCTGCGGCACATCGAAGCCATCGCTCCCTGCCGGGAGCGGCTGCGGCGCCTTGTTTCGCGATCTGGCAACGTCACTCAAACCGTCATGATCTCCTTTTCCTTGCCGGCCAAGAGCCTGTCGACCTCGGCGATGGTCGCGTCGGTCGCTTTCTGAACCTCTCCGGCTTGGCGATCGTGTTCGTCCTCGCTGATCTTGTGCTCCTTCTCCAGCTTCTTGAGAAGCTCAAGGCCGTCGCGGCGGACGTGGCGTACGGCCACGCGCGCGGCCTCGGCATATTTGTGGGCGACCTTCACGATTTCCCGCCGCCGCTCCTCGTTGAGCTCGGGAATGCGCAGCTTGATGACCTGCCCTTCGGTCGAGGGAGTCAATCCCAGATTGGCGGCAGAGATTGCCTTCTCGACCGGATGGATCATCGATCGATCCCAGATCTGGACATTGAGCAGCCGCGGTTCCGGAGCGCTGATCGTGGCCAGCTGATTGAGCGGCATGTGGCTGCCATAGGCTTCGACCTGGACATGTTCGAGCAGTGCGGTCGAAGCACGCCCGGTGCGCAAACCCGCAAGCTCCTGCTTGAGCGAGCCGAGCGCTCCCTGCATGCGGCGCTTGAGGTCATTCATGTCGAATGTCGTCGTTGCCATGGCGCCCTCCGCGATGCCAACGGTCGCTTTCGCCCGCTGCGCAGATCTTCAGCCGACAGTGGTGAAGTGACCCTTCCCGCGCAAGACGGTCTCGATCGCACCGTGTTCCCGGATCGAAAAGACGATGATAGGCATATGGTTCTCCCGGGCAAGCGCGAAGGCCGTCGCATCCATGATTTTCAAGTTGCGGTCGAGCGCCTCCTGATGGTCGAGGCGCTCGTATCGCCTCGCCGTCGGGTCGCGCTTGGGATCGGCAGTATAGACCCCGTCGACGTCGGTTGCCTTGAGAACGGCGTCGCCCCCCATCTCGGCAGCACGTAAAACAGCCGTGGTGTCGGTAGTAAAATACGGGTTGCCGGTGCCGCCGGCGAAAACGATGATGCGGCCATCGTCGAGATGCCGCAGCGCGCGCGCCCGCTCATAGGTCTCGCAGACTTGCGGCATGGCGAGCGCCGACATGGTGCGGGCGCTCACGCCCGCGCGCTCGATTGCAGTCTCCAGGACGAGCGCGTTCATGACGGTCGCCAGCATCCCCATCGCATCCGCCGTGGGCCGCGACAGCCCATCCTCGGAGATCGTCGCCCCGCGAAGAATATTGCCGCCGCCGACCACGACGCCGAGGCCGATTCCCAGCGCCTGCGCGCCGACGAGATCGGCGGCGAAGCGATCGATCGTCGGCTGGTGAATCCCGAATTTTTCGGGACCGCTCAGGGCTTCGCCGGAGAGCTTGACGATCACCCGTCGGTAGTTCGACCTCGCCATCGCAACGTTCCGCCCCTCGCCGCCTTCGCCGCCGTTACCGGCGCGCCGGCCATACGGCTATCGCATCCGCACGCGAAACAACAGGGCGCGGCGCGCGCCTTAGTGCGCGCCCGCAAGCGCCGCAACTTCGCCGCCGAAATCACCGCCGGGCCGATCGATCCCTTCGCCGAGCGCATAGCGGATGAAACCGCCGATCCTGATCGGCGCCCGGGCCCTCCCCTCGCTTTCCATCAGCGCCTGCGCCACGCTTTTCTTATCATCGAAAATGAATGGCTGATCGAGCAGGCAGACGTCCTTGTAGAAGGTCTTGAGGCCCGATTCGACGATCTTGTCGATGACGGCGGCGCCTTTGCCCTGCGCCCTCGCCTTGTCGGCAAGCACGTTCTTTTCGCGCTCGACGGTGGCGCGATCGAGCGCGGAAGGCTCGAGCGCCTGCGGGTTGGCGGAAGCGACATGCATCGCCACCATGCGGCCGAACGCTTTGAGTTCGTCGCCGTCGCCGTCCGATTCGAGCGCGACGATCACGCCGATCCTGCCCAATCCGTCGGCGACGGAATTGTGCACGTAGCTTGCCATGATCCCTTTGCCGACTGAAAGCGCGGCGGCGCGACGCAGCGTCATGTTCTCGCCGACCTTGGCGATCGTCTCGGCGATCGCGTCGGCGACGGTGCGGTCGCCGACGCGCGCGGCAAGGATTTTCTCCACGTCGGCGCCGACGTCGAGGGCGACATCCGCGATCATCTTCACCAAGCCCTGGAACAGGTCGTTGCGCGCCACGAAGTCGGTTTCCGAATTCACCTCGACGACAATTCCCTTGCTCGTCGTGAGCGCGACGCCGATGAGACCGTCGGCCGCGATCCGTCCCGCCTTCTTCGCGGCCTTGGCCAGCCCCTTCTTGCGCAGCCAGTCGACCGCGGCCTCAAGATCACCGGCGGTCTCGCCGAGCGCCGCCTTGCAATCCATCATGCCCGCTCCGGTCTTGTCGCGGAGCTCTTTCACCATGCTCGCGGTGATGTTCGTCGCCATTACAGTTGGTCCTTATCCCATCGTCATTCCGGAGCCGAGCCAACGGGTCCGGCCCGAAGTGGCCGGCCCGATGATAAACTCAGCGAAGAGCCTCCATAACCACCGTTCGTGAATATGGATTCCGGGCCCGCGGGCTTCGCCCGCGTCCTGACGCCACCGCTCACTCGGCTTCCGTGGCCATCTGTTCCTTCGCCCGGGCGATCCAGCCTTCGACGCGGCCGGGAAGCCCGACCTCCTCGCCGATATTGTGCGCGGCAATTGGCGAGAGTTCGGCAATCTGCCAGACGTGAAAAATGCCCAAATCGTTGAGCTGCTTTTCGATGGCCGGTGATACGCCGGGAAACTTCTTGAGATCGTCGGCTACCCCGCGCGGTCCGGAAAGCGGCGGGAAACCCAGCCGGTCGGTCTCGGTCGGCAATTCCTCGACCACCTCCGGCTCGACCAGACCGCCTAGGTCAACACGTTCGCCTTGCGCCCGCGAAATACCGTCGATCACGGCCTTGGCGACGAGATCGCAATAGAGCGTGATGGCGCGGCTGGCGTCGTCATTGCCGGGCACGACATAGGTGATGCCGTCCGGATCGCAATTGGTGTCGACGATGGCGGCGACCGGGACCCCGAGCCGGCGCGCCTCCTTGATCGCGATGTCTTCCTTGTTGGTGTCGATCACGAAGACGAGGTCGGGAAGCCCGCCCATGTCCTTGATCCCGCCCAGCGCGCGGTCGAGCTTGTCGTGCTCGCGCTGCAGCGTCAGCCGCTCTTTCTTGGTGTAGACCTGCGCCTCGTTGGAGGCGAGCATTTCCTCGAGCGTGCGCAGGCGCTTGATCGAGTTGGAAACGGTTTTCCAATTGGTCAGCGTGCCGCCGAGCCAGCGCGAATTGACGTAATATTGCGCCGACTTCTTGGCCGCTTCGGCGACGGCGTCCTGCGCCTGTCGCTTGGTGCCGACGAACAGGATGCGTCCGCCGTGCGCCACCGTGTCGCTGATCGCTTGCAGCGCCCGGTGCAGCATGGGCACGGACTGCGTCAGGTCGATGATGTGAATTTTGTTGCGGGTGCCGAAGATGTACTCCGCCATCTTCGGGTTCCAGCGGTGGGATTGATGACCGAAATGAACGCCAGCTTCCAAGAGCTGGCGCATGCTGAAGTCGGGCAGCGCCATAAAAATTCTCCGGTTGATCCGCCGCGAACCGATGAGCCCACCCCCTCCCTACCCTCCCCCCGCAAGTGGGGGAGGGTAGGGAGGGAGCAGGGCACCGGACGGCCTTTTGGGGCCAAGGTCCGCGTGTGAAGTTGCCGGGCTTATATAGGGATATGCCCCCGCGAGGCAACCTGAACATTGCACACAGGCCGAGCCGCCGCTCGGGCCTCAATAACCGCGGCGCCGTCGCTTTTTTGCAGCCTTCTTAGCTGCAAGGCGGGCCGCGGCGGCGCTCTGCTCTCGCCAAGCTGCGGTTTCGGCCAAGTCCGCGGTTTGATCGTTTGCGGTTTGCTGCGGGGATGATGTGATTCCCGCTTTCACGCGGTCAAGGACGAAGCGGGTATAATCATCCAAATCACCGGCAAATGGCTTGATGCAGCCATCGGCCGTCAGCCACAGCCGGTCGGCGACGAGCTCGATCAGGGAGCGGTCGTGGGTGATGAGAATGACGGCTCCCTCGTAGTCGTTGAGCGCATCGAGGAGCGCGCGGCGGCTGTCGATATCGAGGTGATTTGTCGGCTCGTCGAGGATCAGAAGGTGCGGCGCCGCCATTGCGACGAGGTTCAGCAACAGCCGCGCACGTTCGCCGCCGGAAAGGTTGGCAACCGTGGTTTCCTGTTTGTCGAACGAGAGCCCGAACTGCGCTAGCCTCGACCGCCGCGAGGACTCGCTGTCTTCCGGCCGCTCGCGCCGAAGAATGTCCAAGGGCGAATCGGCCGGGTCGAGCGCTTCGATCTGATGCTGATGAAACCAGCCGACGCGGATGCGCTGCTCCCGTTTCATCTGGCCCGATTGCAGCGGCAGCGCACCGGCCAGCAACTTGGCAAACGTCGATTTGCCCGCGCCGTTGACGCCAAGCAGCCCGATCCGATCGTCGACGTCGAGCCGCAGGTTGAGATTGCGCAGAACCGGACTGCCGTTATAGCCGACCGCCGCGGCTTCAAGCTGGATCAAAGGCGGCGCCAGCGGCCGACTTGGCGAAGGTATCGTGAAGGGCGCCACGCGCTCTTCGACCACCTCCGCGATCGGTTCCAGTTTGGCCAAACGTTTGATTCGCGACTGGGCTTGCGCCGCCTTGCTCGCTTTCGCCCTGAACCGGTCGATGAATTTTTGCAGATGCGCGCGCTCGGCCTCCTGCTTGGCCCGTGTCGCCGCTTGCAGCCGCGTCTTCTCCGCTCGTCGGGTTTCAAAGTCATTGTAGCCGCCGCTGTAAAGTTCCAGCTTGGCTGCGCTCAGGTGCAGGATGGCATCGACCGAATTGTTCAGAAGCTCGCGGTCGTGGCTGACGATCACGGCGGTGTGCGGATATTTCTTTAAGCGCGCTTCCAGCCACAGCGCGCCTTCGAGGTCGAGGTAATTGGTGGGCTCGTCGAGGAGAAGCAAATCGGGTTGCGCGAACAGCGCCGCCGCGAGCGCGACGCGCATCCGCCAGCCGCCCGAGAACTCCGCCATTGGTCGATCAAGATCGGCATTTGAGAAGCCGAGCCCGCTCAGGATTTCGGCAGCGCGCGCCGGCGCGCGGTCCGCATCGATTGCATTGAGCTGCTGGTAGATTTCCGCGAGCTGTTCCGGCTTGGCGACCTCAAGCTCGGCATTGAGCTTTTCGCGCCGCGTATCGGCGGCCAAGATCGTGTCCAAGAGGCTCGTTGGCGTGGCGGGATGCTCTTGATCGACCGATCCAATGCGGGCGGATTTCGGCAACAGGATTTCGCCGCTTTGCGGGATGAGATCGCCGAGGATCAGCTTGAACAGCGTCGATTTCCCGACCCCGTTGCGTCCGACCAGGCCCACCTTTGTCCCAGCCGGTATCGCCACGCTCGCAGCATCGAAAAATCGCCGACCCCAAGCATCAAAGACAAGATTCTCGATCCGAAGCATATCGCGGGCGCTAACGTGACGGTGGGTTGGAAGGAAAAGGGCGCTTACCGCGCCCCGCTTGAGATAGCGAGGGGAGATGTCGGGCGCCAGATGTAATCGGTCGTCATTGCGAGCGAAGCGAAGCAATCCAGACTCTTCGCCCGCAGCTTCTGGATTGCTTCGTCGCTGCGCTCCTCGCAATGACGACGGACAAGCTTCACAGCGCTTCGACGGTCACCACACCCGATACCGCCTTGATGGCGCCGGCGATCTGCGGGGAGACCTTGAAGCGGCCGGGCAGCTTGACCTCGACCTCATTGCCGTTTCCGAGCATCAGCACCATCGAGACCTCGCCGTCGCCGTGATCCGCTCCGTTGCGGGCGGATCCGAGCTGGATCGGCTCGAGCCGCCGCGCCACGCCTTCGATCGGCATTTCGTCGCGCAAAAACACGCGTAAACCCTTCTGCATCTTGGCCGCCGCCTGATCGAGCGGCTCGACCGATTGGATGCGGGCGCGCACTTCGTCGCCCTGCACCTCGGCGGTGAGGAACAGGAGCACCGCGGTTCCCACTTCGAGCAGGTCGCGATACTGCGCCAAACCCTCCGCGAATAGCACCGCCTCGTAATGGCCGCTCGCATCGGAGAGGCCGATGATTCCCATCTTGGTGCCGTTCTTGGTGCGCCGCTCGGTGCGCGCGACCACCGTGCCGGCGACGCGGCCGGCGCTGGCGCCGGCCTTCACCGCGCGCGCGAATTCCGACCACGACTGCACGCGCAGCCGCTTGAGCGCGGCGGCATAGTCGTCGAGCGGATGACCGCTGAGGAAGAAGCCGACCGCCTCGTATTCGCGCTGCAGACGCTCGGCGGGCAGCCACGGCTCGACTGCCGGCAGCGCCATCGGCTCGGGCGCCGCCGCGCCGCCGAAAAGCTCCGATTGACCGATTGCGGCATCCTCGTGCGCCCGTTGCGCGGTGGCGAGCAGGGTGTCGACGGCCGCGAACGCCCGCGCGCGGTTTGCCTCGATTGCATCGAAGGCGCCGGCGGCGACCAGGCTTTCCAGCACGCGCTTGTTGATGGCGCGCGGATTGATGCGGCGGGCGAAGTCGACAAGGTCGGTAAAGGGGCGCTCGCCGCGCGCCGCAAGAATGCTTTCGATGGCCTGCCGGCCGACGCCGCGCAGCGCCGCCAGCGCATAGTGGATCGTGTCGCCCGCCACGTCGAACGCGACGCCCGAGCGGTTGATCGACGGCGGCTCGACCGTGATGGCGAGCCGCTCGGCCTCGGTGCGGAATTCGGCGAGCTTGTCGGTGTTGCCCATCGAAAGCGTCATCGACGCGGCAAGGAACTC
>Ga0187856_1001984_pt1 | contig 15516 bp, 9 predicted proteins | sample June2016WEW_8_40_FD_132443 | JGI IMG/M metagenome (GOLD analysis project Ga0187856, IMG submission 132443) | Peatland microbial communities from SPRUCE experiment site at the Marcell Experimental Forest, Minnesota, USA - June2016WEW_8_40 | ecosystem: Environmental > Terrestrial > Soil > Wetlands...
AGGTAAGCCAAAGAGCATTCCCGGAATCCTTATCGAGGAGCTGTTTGCCTAAGGCAACGGCAGCCTCATACTCGTTGAATGCTGGTTGGAAATCGCCTTGCTTTGCTTGAGCGTCCTTTACCAGTGCGTCGCCGTTCGACCGATGACTCAACAACAGATTCCCCGAAACAATATCATTGCCGGGAGCCTTCTCGAGCAGCGCGGTCTGCAACGATATGGCCCTGGCATAGTCGGCGAGCGCCGCGGCTACGTCGGTTTTCATCAAAATACCGGCGATCTTGGTCACAGTCGAGGGCAGATAGGCCTGCTGCTCGATCGTCGCCGAAGAGATTGTTGTGATTTGCTGAGCGATGGCCAACGCCTCGTTAAACTGATTCATCGCGTCCGCAGGGTGTCCAAGCTCGTCAAGCGTCTCAGCGATTTTGTTGTCAATAAACGCCAGGTCGTAAAGCCGCGCCGAATCGCCCGGAGTGTTATCCTTCAGTCGCTGCGCGATCGCCTGCGCCGACTTGTAGTCGCTCAATCCGCGCTCAATGCGCTCTTGATCTGTGCTGGAAACCTCGAAATCCGCGATCCTGAACAGGCTACCATAAAGGAGGAGCTGCCAGTCGGCGTTGTTAGGATCGCCGGCCACTAACTGCTTGGCCAAGCCATTCGCAGCAGTCGCCTGGCTGTAGGCATTGTCGTCGTCGCCGACGGTGTAGTAGATGTCGGAGACGATCAGCGCCACTTGCGCCCTGACGTCGGCTTCCTGTTGAACGCCGGCCAGGTGATTGACTGCATCGACCAGCAGTCCGGCCATCTCCATCGCGCCCCGGGTGGAAATGTCCCCTCGAGATACGCCATCCCGGAAGGATACAACAATGCCGGTGGTCAACTTATATACGGCGTTGAATCGTTGTTGCGCTGCAATTTCCCGCTCGTAGAACCTGCCGGCGAGTGTCGCCACGACGATGAGCAACACGGTGACGAAAGCCAACGCGCCCCGGAAAGCCCAGGTCATCTTTTGCCGCTTTAGCGCCGCCTGTCCGCGTTCCAGAAGTTGCTGCACGCGCTCATAGCTGCCGCCGTAACGATCGGCCCACGCTCGCGTGTGAGGATGCTCTGTCCACCACGCGAAGGTTCTCCTGACCTGCGAGGCCGGCAGCTCGTCCTGATAGAGCAGCGCCTGGTAATGTCGCCCGTCCTCCTGCTCCTCGCGCAGCCAGCCGATCGGCCTTGAGTCATTGGCCTGTCCCGTCGCGTCGGGGTCTCCGCGGACCCGCTCCCAATGACGCAACAGCGCCTCATGCCCGACATCGACGAGCGTATCATCTTCAAGGCGGGGCTTGTCCGACAACATCGGCCGCAGGAAGGAGCAGTCGTCCGCGCGAAACCGATCAAGGACTTTGCGCAGATCCTCTTCCCCAGCGCCGGTCTCGTCGCGCAGTTGCGCGAATGTCAACGTGCGGCGGATCGCCCGGCCGCTCTTGTCGACCTCGGACAGCGCCCGGAACACCCGCTCGACGGCGGGCTCCAGGCCGGCAAGCCTGGAAAGTATTTCATCGGCGTGCTGTGACAGCGCACCTTCGATGCGGCCGATGGCGTTGTATTGCGCGACCATGATATTTCGCGGCGCGAATTCGCCGGTCGCCGCCAGCGGCTCCGGGGCGTCGCCGCCTTTTTCCGCCCTCCCGGCTGCCTGCCACAGCCGCAACAGACAATGCTGCAACACCGGCAATTGATCGGGTTCGTCGCTGACGTCGTTCAACAGCCGCTCGACGAGGCGGGAATCGATCGTTGCGCCGCATTTTTCGACCGGCTTGCGGATGACCTCTTCAAGCTGGTCTCGAGTGAGCGCCGGCACCAAAAACTGCGTCTCGCTGACCGCCTCCGGCAAACCGCGGAAAGCGGCGCAATCGCCGATGAAGTCGGACCGCATCGTCAGCATAATGCGGACGTTGCTGCTCGGGTCCCGGCTCGCCGCCAGCAACAGCTGCACGAACAGCACCGCCTCTTCGCGCTGCAACGATTGCTTGGCGCGCGCTTGAGGCTGCAAGTATTTGGCGTAGCGGAACAGCTCTTCGAACTGATCCACCAACAGCACCAGCGTCTTGTCCTTGAGGCCTTCGATCTCCGCCAGCGCGTCGACGAGGCCGCGGCTCGACAAGCGGATCAGATAAGCGATCCGCCCGCGCTGCACTGCAAGGAAAGCGGCATCGCCTTCCGAACCCGAATGCTGCTTGCAAGCGAGGTCGTACACGAGGTCGATCAAGCCCTCGATGGGCGCGTTTTTCGGCGACATTTGGCTCCAGATCCACGGCCGTCCGGCGGCCTGGCTGCTGTCCTTGTCCAGCAGAGGATGCAGGCCTGCGAAGACCAGCGACGACTTGCCGCTGCCCGAGCTGCCGACCACCGCGACAAAGCGGCTGCGGTCGAGCATGCGATAGAGCGAGTAAATCTGTGCGGTACGGCCGAAGAAAAAATCGCGATCGTCGTAGCCAAACGGCTGAAGCCCGGGAAACGGCATGCCCGGGTCGCTCGCTGCCGCGGGAGCCGCGCTCATGGCTGCGCGGGCGCGCGGCGCGGGATCAGTTTGCGGACCTCGTCGGGGGGGATCGCCTGTACGTCGTCCACCACCACGACCTCATCGATCTCGCTGGGCGGCCCGTCTTCCTTGAACTCGGCCTTGAATGTGCCGGGTGGCGGTCCGAGCACGATGCTGCGCGGTTCCCAATTCTGACTGCGTCCAAACGCACGCCAATCTTCCAGAAGGCTTGCCTGCGCACGAGTCCAGGTTTCCGTAGTGCTTCCCCAGCAAATTGCGACGGAATCGCACTTCTTCATCATTTCTCTATCGAAGTTCTTGCGCTGCACTTCGTCATCGTCGCGAGCCGGAAAAACCGCTTCCACGTTATGTTGCCTGAGGGCCTTTTTCAAGCCTCTGGCCAGTGCGGCGTCCTTCGCATCATGGAGGACGAACACCTTGGAGCTGGACGTCACTGCCGGGACATTATCCAATTCCTCGACTGGGGGCGCGAGCTTCGGTTTCCACTGGTCGAGGCATCGCACCATGGAATCGCGGAAATTTCCAAAATCGTCCCCGAACACTTTGTCCGTGGCACACTCCGCGCCGAAGCGCGCCAGCACCTCCTGTGGATCGCGCGTCAGCGTCCCGCCGCCGGATCGCCCATCGCGCTGGAAAACCTTGGGCGCCCATATGATGCGGCGAAACGGCGATTTTGCAGCCGCATCGCGTGCCCCGCGCACATCGGTTTTCGCCGCCGAACGGGCGAGCTGCAGCTTTACGATCTCGTCCAGTCCCTCCGGCTTCCACCCCGCGCTTTCGCCGATGAGATGCACGGCGACTTCGGCTTTGGCAAGCTCTGCGTCGATGAAGGACAGGGCCGATCCGTCAGCGGGTATGTCGGCGGACCGGCTCGGGACGACGTTGTAACCTTTTTTGGTTAGTTCCGCGACCACGCGAATATAATCGTCGAACATATCGCTCGCGGGTTTGGCGACATATATGGTGCGACCGATCGGTGCGGGCGGGAGAGACTCGCCCGGCGTCAGGCGCTCCGACGCGACCCGAAAACGCGCGAAGAGGTCGTAGAAAGGCGACCAAAAATTATCAAGTGGTTTTCCGCGATCGAAAAATTCAAGCTCGGAGCGAACTTGACTTTCGCTCTTCTGATAGAATTTAAATCCTACCTGATGTTCGATACCGGACGGGCGGCTTTCTTTCTGAACTGGATTCTTTTCGACTAATATGATCCGTTCCTCGATCGGCTCATTGGCTCGCCTGCGGCATTCTTTGAAATACTCAAGTTCTTGCTGGCAATATGCGCTCGCCATCCAATTGGGCGAAAGCACAATGAGCAGCAATGAGGATTTACGCAATGCCTCCTCGAGTCGGGCAGGAAACGGCTCGCCATTGGAAATCTGCTGAGTATCGCGCCAGAAGACAGGTCTGAGAGGTCCGGAGATTCTGAACTGGTATACCAGCTGGTCCTGGAGAAATTCGACAAACCCCTTTGCACCCGAAATGTCGGGCGGCGGTTCGTTGTCGTCGCGCGCATACGAAATAAAAATCTGGGCGGAATTATCTTCCGGCATGGCCACCCCCAATCCCTGGCCCGATCCGGCATCGAGTATGTCGGCCGAGAGGTTGAACGGTCAAGGCCTTACGCGCAACGGGAAGCTCAATTGTCATGGGCCGGCGGAATAGCGGCCTCGACGCGTTGTGAGGCGGTGACGACGGCCGCGAGAGCCGTTGCTTCGCTATCTCGTCGCCAAGGGCGTTCATCGGGCGGATGTTTCTTTCGGGCGAATACTTCATCCGATGTGGCAATATCGCAACGGTGCGGCTCCGGCGCGGCGCCGGCTACGCGCCCACCGTACATACTTGTTGACGCGCAAGATCAGCCATGCACAATCATCGAGGACGGAAGACCTGTAGGTGGCGTTGGTGGTGTCCCTGTAGGTGCGTCGGGGGGGTGTCATGTGGTTGCGTGTGTTGCTTGCCGGCGCTTGTCTCGCCGGCCTGTTGAGCGCGTGCGCCGTGGTCGATCCGGTCGATTCACGCTATGACACGGTCAGCCGGAGTCTGGCGAAGGCCCGCAACGAAGCCATTTTCCTCAATCTCGTGCGCGCCAGCCACGATTACCCGCTCAGCTTCACCACCATTGCCAACGTCACGCCGTCGATGACGAACACGTCGACGTTCGCATTGCCGTCGTTCGGGCTCGGTCCACAAGCCTGCGTTGGTCCGCAAGGTGCGACGGCGATTACATGCGCCTTCGGTACGACAATGCCAGGGCGCGATGTCGTTTTCGGCAACACCACCGCCTCGAACGCGACCGCCATCAGCACCAATTTCAATGTGGCGACGCAGGAAACGGGCAGTTTCTATGATGGCTTTCTAAGGCCGATCGATCTGACAACCCTGGACTATTTCATTCGCCAGGATTACTCGCGCGAGATGCTATTCTGGCTGTTCGCGGGCTCCTTCCAGATTGGCGTCGGACCCACCGCGCTTGGCTACCAATACAGTCCACCAGTCTCCTATGGCTGTCCCAGACAAGATCCCAGACACCTATGCGTCAGCGATTGGATCGTGATCGCAGTCTTAGCTGGCTTGACCGTCGAGGAGCAAACGATAGAAAAGCCGAGCAGCGGCCGCGGTGGCGCAAAAAAGCCTGGCGGCGACGACACTAGCAAAAGTGGCAGCGACAGCAGCAGCAACGGCGGTGGCGGAAGGACCGTTGTTGCGCGGTTCTGTTTTAACCCGCTGCTGGGTCTACAGGCCGCAAACCAAATGGGAGAGGCGAAGGCGGCAGAATTAAGAAGGCAATATAGGCTGACCCCTACCACGAAGGTTGATCCACTATGCGGGTCGCACTGGAACGCCCAGGAACAGGCCGGCGCGCCGCAGGCCGATACGTTCAATTTCGCGGTCGCAGGGCAAAAATTCCAAATCGTGCCGCGTTCGGCCTACGGCGTTTTCGAATTTCTCGGAAACTTGATGAAGGTCGAGAGAGAGCACCTGCAACCCTTGCCGGATGCCTATCTGCCCCGACCCGAGGAGGCGGATCCGTTGCGCTTGCTCACGGTACCGGAGGACCAAGTTCTCTTTAATGTCGTACCGGGGAGCGCAGGGAATTGCTTCTCGCATACCTGGTTCTTTGACGGCGACTATTGCGTGCCGGAAGAGGCCACAAACACCAAGCGCATCTTCAGCTTGCTGGCGCAGCTCATCGCGATCGAGACCGCGGCCAGCGATCTTTCGATCACGCCCATCGTCCGGGTCATCCAATAGCAAACGTCAAGTTTGTATCGGCCAACGCACGTTTCACTGACTTCAAACCCAATTTCGCACGCCGTGGACGGGCGGTCGCTCTGCCAATGGGCGTCGGCTTCGCCTTGAATAGCTCGCGGTTGCGTCGTTATTGCGAACGTGAAGTTGCGTCGAGCCGCGATCGTCGTTCGGTCAGCTTTCGAAACGCCCGGTCGAGCGCGCCGCAAGACAAATCCCGCGTGATGAAGACGATGCGCGATCGCCGGTCGGCGTCCGGCCAATCGTCCAATTCGCCCGGCGGATAGAAGACGTGCTGCACGCCGTGGATGACCACCGGCCTGGCGCGGCCGGCGACATTGATGAGACCCTTGATGCGCAGCAATTGTTCGCCGCGGTTGGCCAACAGCAGCGCCAGCCATTGCGTAAAGGCCGTCCAATCGAGCGGCTCGTCCGCGGTCAGGCAGAATGTGCCGATGCGGTCATCATGCCGGTGCGGCTCGTGCAGGCCTCCTTGCTTGCCTCCCTCGCCAACGCAGGATGGGACGGACACAGCGGAGTCAAGTTCGCTGTCGAGCCATCGCCGGACATCGGCGATCTTGCCGTCGGCGGAAAAAGCAGCCGAATCGAAAAGCTCGTGCGGACCCGGGCCGGCCCCAAGCGTAGCATCGAATATCGCCGCGCCGGGTGAAAGCGCGGCCAACCGCGAGCGCAAACGCGTCAGCGCGCCATTATCTGTCAAGTCCGTCTTGGTGATCACCAAGCGGTCGGACATGGCGGCTTGCTTGACCGCCTCCGCAAACCGGTCGAGCTGGCCCTCGCCGTGGCTGGCGTCCACCGTCGCGACCAGACCCATGAGGCCGTATTCGGGGATCAGGCTCGCCTCGCTGACGAGCGTGTGGATGATCGGCGCTGGATCGGCCAGCCCGGTCGTTTCGATGACGACGCGGGTGAAATCGGGGATCGCGCCGGAGCGCCGTTTTGTCCGCAGATCGTCAAGCGTCTCGACCAGATCGTCGCGCACGCCGCAGCACAGGCATCCGGAATTGAGGAGAACGATCTCCTCATCGACCTTGCGTAACAGCAGATGATCAAGCCCGACCTCGCCGAACTCATTGACCAGCACGGCCGTCGTCCCCATCCGCGGGTCGGCGAGCAGGCGACGCAGCAGAGTGGTCTTTCCGCTGCCCAGGAAACCCGTGATGATTGATATTGGAACGAGTTCGGCCATTTCAGCGGTGCGGTTGCGGTCTGCCACGTGCAACCTCAAACTTCATCGGTCCATGATGGCCGTTTCGCGCACTGCTGGACGCATCTTTGCGCGCGGATGCGGCAGTAGAATTACTCTGCCATCACCGGGAAAGCAATTGGCTGTGATCACCATGTGTGATAGGCACGAGCATCGGTGACACTATTCTCGCCGCTCTTTTGTACGCCTCTTCGGGCCGCCGCTCACGGGTCGGATATGAAGATCATACGGTGCGCAATTTATGCAATCGTCGTCGCTTTCGTGCTGCCGTTGATCGGTTTGGACGCGGTCGCCCACGCGCAGAGCGCCGCGGGAAACGGCGCGCCGGCGGCACCTGCCGGTTCCAAACAAAAGCTCATCATCCGCTTCACGTGGAAGCTGAAAGGCGAATACGCGCCGCTCTTTGTCGCCCTGGATAAGGGCTATTATGCCGCAGAAGGTCTCGACGTCGATCTGGCCGAAGGCTCTGGCGCCGAAACGGTCGTGAAGATGATCGGTCTTGGCACCGAAAAGATCGGCTATGGACCCGCGACCGTCGTCGGCGAAGCGATCAACCGGGGATTGCCGGTCGAGATCGTCGCGGTCTATCAACCGGCTGTGCCGATGGGTCTTGCGTCGTTTCCGGACGTGCCCTTGAAGACGCCCAAGGACATGGAAGGCAGGACACTGGGAGTTTCCATCGGCGAAACGTTTGCCAATTTGCTCGAGCCGTTCGCCGAAATCAACAACGTCGACCTGTCGAGAGTCAAAGTGGTGCAAATGAGCAGTTCGGCGCGCGCCACGCAATTCATTGCCCGCAAGCTCGATATCGCGTCGCTCTATCTGACCAACGAATTGCCTTTGTTCGAGAAAACGGCGGGGGTCAAATTCAACATGATAAGTATTTCCGATTTCGGCCTGAAAGTTTTGGGCGCATCTTTCCTGGTCAATGACGATTTTGCCAGGAGCAATCCGGAGACGATCAGAAAGCTGCTGCGGGCCACTGCGAAAGGCTACCTGGACGCCAAGACGGATTACAAGGGCGCAACCGATATCATGGACAAATACATGACGCTGAAGATCGATCACGATGTGCTGGAACGGCAGGTGCGCGCGACTATGGAGTCCGCGCCCGAGCCGGCGGACAAGCCCGTTGGCTGGCAGGACGATGCGGAATGGAAGTCCAATTTGGAGCTGCTCAAGAGGACCGGCCTGATAAAGGACGTGAAGGATAGCCACGTTTATTACACGAACGAATATCTGCGTTGATCGGGACTTCCGCTACGATCCGATTATTTGCACGGCAACATCGTCGTCTTCATCGCGCACAGCAGCGAGGAGGCGGCGTTCCTGCGCAACGCGTGATTGTGATGTCGCCTTCGGTTCGATGCTGGCCGGCAGTGGCGGATGGCGACGGCCGGTCAGTTCCCGGTATCGTAAAGCGCTGTCGTGGTCGGAATATCCTGGCGATCGAGCCCGGCCCGCTTGATCGCGGCGGCCGCGAGCTCGCGCGCCTTGCGGCGGATCTCGCGTTCATCGACGGTCTGTACGCGGCCGTCCCGATACAACGCCTTGCCGTCCACCCACGTTTCGACAATCGAGGCGCTGGAAGCGGAGAAGACCAGCGCCTGCAGCGGATCGTAGAATGGCGTCCACTCGACATGGTCGAGATCGAACAGCACGAAGTCCGCCTTTTTTCCGATTTCCAGCGAGCCGATCTCGTCGTCCCACATCAAGGTCTTGGCGCCTTCGATCGTCGCCGCACGCAAGGCTTGGCGGGCGGTGAACACATTCGGATTCAGCCGCGCATCCTTGAACATTCCGGCGACGAGCAGCATTTGCCGCATCAGATTCATGTTGCCCGCCGCCGAAACCCCGTCCGTCCCCAGGCCCACGCTGACGCCGGCCGCGACCATTTCCGGATATTTGCCGATCGCGGTTGCGCCCTTGGCGAGCTTGAACGACGAACACGGGCAAAACGCCACCTTGGCGCCGCGCGCGGCCAATAATTGGACCTCGGCATCCTGCACGGCGGCGCAGTGGGCGATGACCAGATTGCTGCCGAGCCCCCCTGCCCGCTCGATGCGGGTGACCGGCCAAACGCCATGCTTCTGCTCGCACACCTGCGCTTCCTCGATGGACGTCGCCAGGTGATAGGTCGTGCCGACGCCGAGTTTTTCCGCAAGCTTCACGGCCCCGACGTGGAGCTCCAGCGTGCACGGCTCCTTGCCCTCGATGTTGACCCAGCACCGCATGCGGCCATGGACCGAGCGGTGGTACTTGCGGACGCATTCCTCGAGCACTTCGAGCGCGGTCTTCGTATCCTTGAAGAAATGGTGGTGAACCATCTCCTGCGTCCAGCCGGCCGGCAGCTCGGCGGGCGGATTGTCGGCGGCGTGACGGCCGGTGACGCCGCGCATGCCGGTCTGCTCCGCGGCTCTGACGACAATCCCCGGATCGTATTGCGAGCCCATATCCAGAAAACACGTGGTGCCGGCCCGCAGCATCTCGGTCATGCCGAGCAGCGCCCCGCAATACTCGTCCTCTTCGGTGATGTGGGCGTAGAACGGCTTGGCCCAGTGGAAGACCCAGGCGCGCGTGTTCAAATTGTCGGGAAACACCGCGCGCGACAGCGTCTCCGAGAGATGGACGTGGCTGTCGATGAAGCCGGGACAGATCGCCAACATGCGCCCATCGATCACCCGGTCGAATTTGCTTTTCCCACGGCGCGCGGCGACCTCGCCGGCGGCGCCGAGATCGGCGAGCCTGTCGTCGTCGACGACAATGCTCGCATCGCGCAGGATGGTATCCTTGGCGTCGACCAGAAACGCGACGTTCAAATGCTCGATCAGCGTGCGCATCGATATCGAACTCCCAAACTTGACTCAAAAGCTTGGCTTCGCGCAGGCGCTTGCACGCCCGCGAGCGCCAAAAGCGACTTTAGTTGAGCTTGGCGCCCTCTTGGAACAGCTCGACCTTGTTGCCGTCGGGATCGGCCACATAAATGGTCAGACCATAGATGCCGTCGTGCAGCTCATTGAAGAACTTGACCTGGGCGCCCTTCAACCGCTTGGCGATCGTGCGCACGTCGTTGACGCGAAACGCCATGTGATCGATCTGCACCGGCTGGCCCGGCCCGCCGCTGGTGAGCGCAATGCCCTGTTTGAGCGGCACGAATGGACGCCCGTCGGCCAGCGGCGCAGCCTGCCGGGGCGTGAAATTGAGCAAGTCGACGTAGAAGCGGCGCGCAGCGTCGATATCGCGCACCTGCAGCAGCATGTGCGCGAAGTCGAGAATGCGGGGCGCGGTCTGCGCGTCGATCCAGCCCAGCACCTCGTGCGAATCGTGCAGGACGCAGAAGTATTGCGCCCAGACCTGCTGCGCCACCTGCTCCCATTCGGCGTTCACGCCGGATATGCAGTCGGTCACCGCGACGACGTCGTAATCGCGCAGATACGCTTCGCGGATCGTGGTCTCGACGCAGGCATTGGTCGTGGTGCCGGTGATAAACAATGTGCGCACGCCCAGTTGCCGCAAGAGCAGCTCCAGCCGCGTTTCGTAAAACGCACCGAAGCGATGCTTGCGCAGCACATAGGTCGGGTTGACGGACGAAAGCGCCTTCAGCTCGTCGATGATCATGGCATCCCAGGTCCCCGCCAGACACGAGACCTGGCGGCGCTTGGCGGTGTGGGCGGCAAGCTTTTTCTGTGCCCGGCTGGCATCGACCGCGAAGTGCTCCTGCACCGTCCAGATCACCGGCATGCCGGCCTGCTGGCAGCGCTCGATCAACCGCTTTTGCGCCGGCACGATCGCCGCGAGGCGCTTGGTGTCGAGCCCGGAAATTCCCAGCGTGCCCTTTTCGTGCACAAACCCGTTCTGCATGTCGATGACCAAAAGGGCTGCGCTTTTGATGTCGATCGCCTCCAGCGCCATTTCATTTCTCCTCTTCGTTCACCATCAAATTCTCTCCGGGCGAACGCGGTTGCTGTCGTCACGCATCGCGCCGCCGTCCGCGCTGGCGTTTGTCCAGCGTGGCGCCGGCACCATGAAGCCGGTCGCGAAATCGTTGTCGGCACGGTCGGCGCCGCGCAGGAGCCAGATCGGCCGTATGGCATAGTTCACCAACGGCCGCGCCTCGGCGGCGCGGCGATTGGCGGCAAACGCGGGATCGCGGTTGAAGTGCGAGGTCGCCGGCATATAGCGTATGACAAAATCCGCGCCGCGACGCCCGGCGAAGCCGGCGCGAGCGCCGGGCAATCGGCCGATGTCGATCAGGCCAAAATCGCCTTGCTCGAGAGAGACGACGGCGAGCGCGCCCGCGAGCGGCTCAACCGGCCAGCATTCTCCCTCGTCCGCCGCCAACGACGAAAGATCGAAATAAAGCTCGCTGTCCCAAAGAACAATGTCCGGGCCGATGACATCCTCGACCCGGTCAAGCAATTGCGAATTTTCGGCGATGTCGAGGAACGACCAGGCCTGCGCGGTCAAGGCGTGATGCCCGAAGGGATTGTGGACGCCGGACAAGAAGTCCTGATCCGGCGCCTGCCGCGCCAAGGCGCCGGCGACTTCGCGCGCCGGAGCGACCTGCGCGAGCGGCAGCGAGCCGGCGAACGGCAATGCACCCGCACTGCGGTAGGCCTGAAGCTGCGCCGATGTCAGTCGTCCTGCCATTTTCGTCCTGCGATCAGTTCGGTCGGATAATGCACAGACCCCGGCCGTAGCCGCCGTCGTCAACTTTGCCGTTGTCGTAAACGACGGCGCCGCGCGCGATAGTCATCACCGGCCAGCCGCGCAACGTCCAACCCTCGTAGATGCAGTGGCCGTGGCCGGAATGATGCACCTTGCGCTCCTCTTCGAGATCGACCAGCACGAGGTCGGCGTCGGCGCCGGCATGCAACGACCCTTTCCTCGGCCACAGGCCGAAGCGGCGCGCCGGATGATAGGAATTGAGCTGCACGAGCCGCGACAGCGACAGCCCGCGCTGATGCACGCCGAAATGCAGCATCAACGCCAGTTCCCACGGAAAGCTCACCACGCCGGGGACTTCCTTCCAGAGGTCCTCGCCTTTTTTCGGAAAGAACGGCACGTGGTCGGTGCCCAGGCTGTACACCGTGCCGGCGAGGACCCCCTTCCATAAACCTTCAAGGTCGTTTCTGTCGCGCAGCGGCGGCGAGATTTTCGCCTTCATGTCGAGATCGGGATCGTAACAGGTGCGGGTCAGGTAATGCGGACAGGTTTCGACGGTGACATCGATGCCGCGGCCGCGCGCCTCGGCGGCGAGCACCGGACCCATGCCCACCGACGTGTGCACCAGATGCAGCGGGCATTTGGTGCGCTCGGCGAGAAACAACATCCGCTTGATTGTTTCTTCCTCGCAGAAGGAAGGCCGCGATTCCGTGTAGGCGCCGAGGTCCTGCCGGCCGGTCGCCTTCAGCTCGTCCTTGAGCCACGTTGCGATCCCGGCGTTCTCGCAATGGACGCTGATGACGCCGCCGGGGATTTGCACCAGATGGCGCATGGCGGCATAGACCCAGCCGTCGGTCGCCGGCACGATGCCGATCGGGTTGTCCGGTTCGTAGCCGAAATAGCACTTGAACGAGCGAACCCCGGTTTGCTCCACGATCTGCGGAATCTCATGGATATGCTCTTCGCGCTGAATGCCGAAATGGAAGCCAAAATCGATCAGCGCATTCTGCTCGCCTATGGCGCGGCGCTCCTTGTAGAAGGGAACGTAAGGACCGCTCTTGTTGCGGATATAGAGCAGAACACTGGTCACGCCGCCGCTGGCTGCCGCCGCGGTCTCGGTGCGCATATCCTCGTCGTAGGGGTAATTGACGCCGAGATGGCAATGCGGATCGATGATTCCGGGCATTAGCACGCGCCCCGCCGCATCGATCGTGCGTCTGGCTTCGGGCAAGGCATCGTTGGCGCCGGTGAGCGCGATCCGCCCGTCGTTGACCGCCACGCCGCCCTCGAACGCACCCTCATGATCGACCACGCGGGCGTTGCGGACGACCAGATCAACCTTCATCGCTCAATCTCCGTACCTGGCGCGATGCCGCCGGCGCAGCGGCGCCGCAATCCTGCGTAATTCACGCACTGACCGCAACGTAGTCGGGAAAGCGACTGACTGCCATACGTAATGCCGGCGAAGCCTCTATCGCGATCCTGGCTTTTTTACAGGGCGCCGCCGATGACAGGCAGCAGCACGTAGGAGTCTTCGGCCGGACCGGCGTGAACGGCGTGAACGCCGCCGAAGATCGCGGGCGGCCGATCGCGAGGATCCGCGTGCAGGAAGAACCCCGAACCTTTGTAGGGGCCGGGCTCTTCGGGCCGTTCAAAATCCTTGCCTTGGATCGTGAGCGCGAGCCGACATCCGGCGCGTAACGCGATGCTCGTCGACCAGACTTCGACGTCGACGGGATAAACCCGACCAGGAACAAGCTTTTGCTCTTCGTCATGCGTGTGCACCGGCCGGTATTCCGTCGTGCGTAGCGGGTCGAGCTTGCGATGCGACACGCGCAACCATCCTTGCGAAATCGGGCATTTGGGATCGATGGCGCTGATGAATGCGATCTCCTTGCCATGCGCATCGAACGCCCGCAGCGTCACGAACAGGTCCATGTTTTCGGTGGACGAGGAGACCCACAGCCGCGCCTTCACCGGCCCGAGGATTTCAACGTCGTGCGGCAGCGGCGGCGTGGAGAAGGTAACCCCCTCGCTTGGCGCCTGGTACTTTGCGCTGCCCTTTAAGGCGGCTTGCGGCTGCAGAGAGCGATCCGTGCAGTGCAGATACAGCTTCGTCCACTTCGTTGCGCGCAGCGGCCATTGCGTGTCGGTCAGCAGGCGCTTGACCGTTTCACCCGGCGCCCGCAGCTCGACGACGACCTTCGGCTCGTCATCCCAGCCGTTGCGGATGCCCTTCAAGAAGCGATCGAAGAATTTTCGCTGCATCGCCACGTTCTTCGGATCGATGAACGTGATGAAGTACGAGCCGGCCTGGATTTTGAGCCACTTTTGCCGCGAGGCGACCCGCTCGAATCCGGCGATGGTACCGCGCAAATGCAGCCCCAGCCCGCCCCAGTTCGCGACCACGAAAATCGGATAATCGATCTTGGACAAGTCGGCAATGCGCTGGCGATACCAATCGTCCAGCAACGGGTGATCCAAGACATTCTTGATGTAGTCGACGCGATTGGCTGCGAGCTCGGCGGCAGAGAGGCTTGCCGGTCCGGTGTTGCGCTCGCCAGTGACGATGTCGGTGAACGGGCTCTGCGGATTGCCGTATTGATTGCGCAGAACGCTTCGCGGCCACCAGCGGCCGAGGAAGCCGCCGGCAAATATTCCGTCCTGCCGCGTGCGGTCGCGATAGAAGTCGTAGGTGCCCTGCCACGGCAGCAGCGCCGCGAGATGCGGCGGGTGCATCGCCGCCACCATCCATTGGCCCGCCGCGTAGTAGGAAATGCCGATGAGCCCGACTTTGCCGGTGCTCCACGGCTGCACGCCTGCCCACTCGATCGCATCGTAAAAGTCGCGGAACTCGGCCGGCGAGTTGACGTCGAGTTTTCCCGGAGATTTGCCGGCGCCGCGCGAGTCCACTTTCACGATAATGTAGCCGTGCGGAACCCACATCTCGGGATCGGGCGTCTCGAACACCAGATGCTTGCACGACGACGCCTTGAGAATATCCGGGTAGCGTTTGTTCAGGTGCTCCCAAGCCTCCGGCATGAACTGACTGAGATGAACGTCCTTGCCGTACGGCCCGAACGTCATCAGCGCAGGAAATTGCCCGCTGTCGTCCGGCCTGAAGACGTTGGCGCGCAACACCGCGCCGTCGCGCATCGCCACCGCGACGTCCTTGTCGAAAACCATCCGGTAGCCGGTCCCTCGCGTCGGCGCGCGATCATCCGAGTTCACGGGGACACCTATTCCGGTATGATCGGCAGCAGAAGATGCGAGGGATGCTTGCGGTCGTGAAAAACCTTGTGCAGCACCGTTTTGCTCGAGCAGATGTGATACGGCACGTATTCGGCGTTGGTCGCCCCGGCAACTCCCGTCGGCAGGTCCAAGCTGGTGATGTCGAGGCAGATGCGGTGGCCGGTGCGGAACAGATTCGCCGTCGCCATCACCTCGATCTGATACTCCTCGACAGCTCCCGGCGTGACCGGCTTCCATGCCTCGCGCGTCAGCGGATGCCACGGCCAATACGGCTTTGAGCGCGCCGGATCGAGCGCCCGGTGCGCGGCCTTGAGCCAGCCGCGGGTCAATTCGCGTTCGTGCAGATTTTTCGGCACTTCGCGCTCGCCTTCGCGCACGCTGAGCACGGACACGTCGGGACCGACATCTTTGAGGATCACGATCCAGTTGGTGTCATCCTGGTCGATCGAGGCATGGAGCGTGAGAACGATGGGGCCGGCGACCAGGACGTCGTGCGGCAGCGGATCGGTCATACAGCGCAGGCGCTGGATCGCGTTGGTCTGCGACGGCGGCATCTGCACGAAGGCGTCCGGCG
>Ga0187856_1001992_pt1 | contig 15489 bp, 14 predicted proteins | sample June2016WEW_8_40_FD_132443 | JGI IMG/M metagenome (GOLD analysis project Ga0187856, IMG submission 132443) | Peatland microbial communities from SPRUCE experiment site at the Marcell Experimental Forest, Minnesota, USA - June2016WEW_8_40 | ecosystem: Environmental > Terrestrial > Soil > Wetlands...
GATCATTGTCACGCGCGCCTTCACCGCCGCCGCCAGCAACTCGGCCATTTGCGGACGCAGCGCGCCGACCTCAATGAGCTTGTTCAGGTTGAACGGTTTCTTGGAGAATTTGCGGATCGACATCAGCGGCCCGTCGATGGCGACCGGCCGCACCGCGACGTTGACGCGCGAGCCGTCGAGCAGCCGCGCATCGCACATCGGGTGCGATTCATCGACCCGGCGGCCGACCGCCGAGACGATCTTGTTGATGATGCGCAGCAGATGCGCCTCGTCCTTGAAGCGCACGCCGGTCGGCTCCAGCATGCCCCGTCGTTCGACATAGACGCATTCGTGGCCGTTGATGAGGATGTCGTTGACCGTCGGATCCTTGAGCAACGGCTCGAGCGGACCGAGGCCGGTCATCTCATCGAGAATTTCCGATACGAAGTCGTTGAGCTCCTGGGTGTTGAGCGCCAGCCGCTCGACCAGCACGTATTGCGCCACGAGTTGCTGAATATGGCCGCGGATTTCCTCCTCGGGGAGCTTTTCCAGCGCCGACAGATTGATTTCCTCGATCAGCCGGCGATGCAGGCGCACCTTGGCGTCGAGCAGCTTGTCCGTCAGCAGCGGATTGGCGGCGGCGGCAGTGGCGGGATCGCCAGCGGCATCCGGGAATACGGTCCACGACACGCCATCGAGCACGCTATCCTCGGCCGGGACGAGGTCCGGAGCGGCGAGACGGCGCACTGAGAAACGACCTGCCATAGCGATGTCCTACCGCGCCAACGCGCAGGTTTCCCGGATGCGGTGCAGCGCCATTGGCGCGTTTACGCGCGTCTTCGACGCGCTATGGCGGTGCACCGCTGATCCGGGATCGTCGCAAACTCGGAGTTTCCGAAGGTCCCGGTTCTGCAGCGCACCACTTCGTGCTGCGCTGCGCCCGGGACACGTGGCCAAATCGCCCGCCATGATCAAACCTACGATCGCGCCCACGACAGCTTGAACTTCTTGCCGGCGCCTGCGGCCGCTTTCGCCGCCTTGACGTTGCCGTGCGGCAGGATGAGTTTCTTGAGCTGGGCCGTGATCTTGTTGCCCGGCTTGATCTCCTCGAGCGGGACGCCGCGGTCGATGGCCTCGCGAACGAGGCTGTAATGGTTCGGTATGCAGGCGGCGAACGCTTCGCCGATCGCCTGCTCGATATCGGTGCGGCGCAGGCCGGGCGAAAACAGTTTCTGCTCGAAGCGATTGATGATGACCTGCGGCTTCGGGCCGTCGCCGAGCCGCTCGCGAATGGCCTCGACGAGCTGCTTGGCGTGGCGCAGCGCCGGCACCGTCGTCTCGCTGACGATGAACAGCTTGTTGGAGCCGAGCAGCACGCTGTCGGTCCAGGAGAACCAGGTGCGCGGCATGTCGAACACCACGTAATCGAAATTCGACGACACCAGATCGAGGAGCCGGGTCACGACGTCCGGATCGAACGAGCGCATTTCGGCCGGCCGGTTCGGCGCCGCGACCACCGCGAGACCGGATGGGTGCTGCGACAGCATGACTTCGAGCAATTGGCGGTCGAGCCGCTCCGGACGCGGCTCGATCTCGCCGAGATTGAGGCGCGGCTCGATGTCGAGATAATCGGCGCAGGCGCCGTGCTGGAAATCGAGATCGACCAGGCAGGTCGCGGTCTTGCCGCGGGTGCCGCTGTTCAAGAGCAGCATGGCCGTCTGTACCGCGAGCGTGGTCACGCCGGCGCCGCCGACGGCCGGCAGGAAGGTTAAAATCTGCGCTTCCGTAGCCTCCGCATTGGCCGGCGCCTTGGCGACCCGCGCGCAGGTGCGCACCAGCTCGACCGGCGGCACCGGCTTGACCAGGAAATCGGCCACCCGCATCTGCATGAGCCGGCGCGCAACCGCCTCGTCGAAACTCTGTGCGATGGCGACGACCGGCGGCCAATTGCCGATGCGCATCATGAGGCGTTCGAGCGCCTGCAGTTCGGATTCGTCGCCGCCATCGACATCGGCGACGACGACGGTTGCGCCTGCAATGTCGATTTTGTCGCCGCGGTCCGCCAGCCTTCCCTTGACGACATCGAGACCGATTTGCGCACTGGCGCCGAATGTGGCGCGAACCGACTCCTCGAATCCTTCGTCGGCGGTCAGAATGACCACTCTGGCTTGGACTCCCGGAGTTATGGATCGGCCGATACGCATGGTTCAGGCTCGCATGGCGGACGCGGACATTATTGGGACGACGCGCTGGCTGCCGGCGGCGCGGTGACGACCGTCGTTGTCGTCGTGGTTGTACCTGGCGCGATGCTTGGCACCGGCGGGGTGCTGGTCATGCTGGGCTGCGCCGTTGGCGGCACTGGCGCGACCTGGAGGGCCATGGTGTCCGCCGGCGGGGTAACCTTGTTGGTGCGATAGCGCTCGACGGCGGACTGCATCTTCTGGCCATTGAAGGCGACGTTGCTGTTGCCGCTCTGCGCCGGCCACGGATCGACCATCTGCGCGATCTCGTTGGCGGCGACCGCGTCGGCAGCGCCGAGCGCAATCGTGTCGCGCCGGTCGTAGTAGATATCGGAGCAACCACCGAGAATCGTGCCGAGCGCGACGCCGGCGATGGCGGCCGCGATCAGGCGCGCGATGCATTTAGTCCTTGGCCGACACATACACTCCTCCATTCTTCGGAAGATCCAGGACGTGACCGACATACGGCCGGTTCAGCGCGCCGGCGGCAAGCCGCACCAGCGCCGGACTGACCTCGGCCTGGCCCATCAGGAAAAAGTCGATGTCGTTGCCCGGCAAAGTGTTGTCGAGCGGCGTGTGAATGGGATCGGTCGGCCGCAGCGGGCGAACGATGTGCGGCGTCACCACGATCACCAGATCGGTCTCGTTCTTCTGGTATTGGCTGGAACGGAACAAGGCGCCGAGCACCGGCACGTCGCCGAGCCACGGCAATTGGTCCTGGGCGGTGCTGCTGTCGTTCTGCAGCAGGCCGCCGAGCATGAAGCTCTGACCGTCGCGCAATTCGAGCGTGGTCGAGGCTGTACGCTCGGTGAGTGCTGGTATCCCTTGCACGGCATTCTTCCAGTCGATCTCGCTCACCTCCGGAATGATCACGAGATTGATGAGGCCGTCCTTGAGCACGGTCGGGGTGAAGGAGAGGCCGACGCCGTATTTCTGGTAGGCGATCGAGGGCGTTCCGGTCGCGCTGGCCGTCTGGACGGGAATTTGCCCGCCGACGAGGAAGCTCGCGGTATCGCCCGACAAAGCCACCAGATTGGGTTCCGCCAGGCTGCGCGCGAGGCCCTTCTGCTCGAGCGCGTTGACCTCAACCTGTAGCCGGTTCGACAACTGGCCGACCAGAAAACCAAAAGGCGCCGTGCCCGACAGCACGCCGGCGGCGACTATCGGCGAAAGCGGCGAACCATTGACGCCACTGGGCTCGAAGTTGGGGCCGCCGACACCCGCACCGGCAGCCGCCGCTTGCTGAAAAGTGCCGTTCGGTTGCGTGATCGGCAGCTGTGCAGCGTGCAGCCCGGAGCCGACATTGGCAAGGGCCGAATTGCCGAACATATTCCATTGCACGCCGAGCTCGCGGCTCGCCTGCCGCGAGGCTTCGATGAAGCGCACTTCCAGCATGACCTGCTGCTGCTGCAGGACCTGGACCGTGTTGATTGGGTCGGGCGCGAACTGGCGCGCGATCATCACCGCCTTGTCGAGCGTGGCGGCGTCCGGCGCCGTGCCGCTCAGCATGATGCGGCCGTTGATCGAGGACACTTTGATGCCGCCTCTGGTGAACCGCCCAATCTCGCTCGCCAGCTGCGAAATGTCGTAGGACACCTCAACATCGAAAATACCGACCGGCTTCTTGTCGGCGCCATAGACGGTGACGCGCGTGGTGCCGATCTTCTTGCCGAGAATGGACAGCGAATGATCGGTCAGCGGGTTGACGTCGGCAACCGAAGGATCGCCGACCATGATGTCGGCGAGGCTCTGATCGGTACGGACGTCTTGCGACTTTCCCATCGTCACCGTCACCATCGCGGTATGCACGGGGCTCGCCAATGCAATGCGCTCCTGTGCGTGCGCCGCGACCGACGCCAGCGTCGCCATCATGATCGCCGCGAGCGCCGCGCCGGCGCAGCGCCAGAGCGCTCGAATGTTGGTGGTCCCGTCCTGATGTCGCCGGCCCGCGCCTGCGATATTGTTTGTGTCTTTGTACTGGCTTTTCACGTCGGCCTCCCCGCCGCTGTTTGTTGTCCGCAAAACTCGTGTCCCACTTCGCGCTGTCCGAGTGGCGCTCGCCCCCGTTGCTCAGTCGTGCGCCGGCTCCTGTCCTGAAACCGCGGCCGAGTGTGCATCGCCGCGCTCGACCGGCACGCTGTATTCATCCAGCGACGTCGCGTTCTTGGAGGGGCGCGTGACGACGATGGTGACGTAACGCGAATTGCCCGTTGGCCCGATCTCATGGCCCAAATCCGTGGCCGTCACCCGCCGCGTGTTGTCCTCGTCGGCCTCGCCCGCTTTGCGCAGTACCAGCGACAGCGTGCCGACCACGGACGCGAGCGCCAGCTTCTGTCCGCCGGTTTCATCCACTTCGAGCGTCACCGCCTTGACGACGGAGGGTTTGTCGGCGCGCTCGTCGGCCATTTGGTCGACGGCGAGAACGCGCGCGTTGCGGATCACGACATCGTTGACCTGCATTTTGTTGTCCGGCCGCGTCAGCACGACATCGACGCGGTCGCCGGGCAACACGAAGCCGGCCACCCCCTCGACATCGTTGACGCGGATGGTCACGGCTTTCTTGCCGTCCTGCAGCATCGCGGACAGCGTGGCGCGCTGGCCCGGCCCGGTGATCTTGGAGGCGAGGATCGCCTCGTTGACCTCGATCGGCATGAGCACGATACGCTTGGTCGCCGTCAGTTCCCCGATCTTGCCGAACGCGCCGGCCGGCAGCGCATCCTCGGGCCACGGCACCTCGCGCAGCGAAAGGGCGCTCAGCTGGTCGCCGAACCGCAACGGGCGGCTGGCGACGACGATCGTGTGTGCCGGCGGCTCGGCTTTGCGCTGCGCCTCGAGGCTGCGCAGGCGCTCAGCGGCCTGATTGTTGAGCCAGGTCTGCGCCAGGAATACCGCGAGCAGTCCGAACAGGACTGCAAAGGCGATCATGACGATGGTGCTCGTGCGCACGTCGGTCCCCTGCTGACGCCACGAAATTGTTTTTTGCTCGCGGGGAGTATAGGTACGCCGGTAGTATGGAATTAGTGAAACTACGGAGCCTTCTCCGCCTATGCTGAAGATTGCTTGAAGCCGTATTCTTTACGGCGCGTGTATCGGTTCGTTTGAATCGAAAAGATAACCTTTACGAAAATTGAGCGGCCACAGTTCGTACGGCGGCACTATGAGCCATTGCGTGCGCGGCGACGGGCGATTCCGCTTGCGCGCCGCGAACGGATGATACGGTTTCCGGCTCATTACCTCGGCGTCATCACCGGGCTTGACCCGGTGATCCATCTTTCAGCGCGGGAAAAAAGATGGATTGCCGGGTCAAGCCCGGCAATGACGACCGAACGAATTATCCGGAGCACGGACGGCGCGGCAATTCGCGCGTGCGGCTTTTGCGGAAAAGCGGTAGTAGACTATTAAGGACAAGCGGCACACGCCGTACGGCATTTGCAGGAACGCTGCGATGGGCAACCCGCGCATCAGCTCCATAGATTCGGCGGCGGCCGGGTAACGCGCGCCGCCATGGCCGAAATTCTCACCTTGCCCCGCTCCGGCGGACCAGGCGCCAAGGCGGCCGCGGCCGCCGCCGCGGTGCGCATCCGCGTCCGCGGCCTGGCCAAACGATATGGCTCTTTCGCGGTCTTTCGCGACGTGGAATTCGACGTGGGAGGCCGCGAGGTGGTCGCCATCGTCGGCGCGTCGGGATGCGGCAAGACTACACTGCTGCGCTGCATCGACGGCCTCTTGCCGGCCGACGCGGGCGAAATCTGGGTGGATGGGCAGCGCATCGCCTCTCCGATCGCGGGCGTGGCCATGGTGTTCCAGCACTTCGGATTGTTCCCGTGGAAGACCGTGTACGACAATGTGGCCTACGGTCTGCGCATGGCGGGCGCACCGCGCGACGAGATCGCGCGGCGCGTGCCGCACTTTATCCGCCTGGTCGGCCTTTCCGGATTCGAGAAAGCGTATCCGTACCAGATGTCGGGCGGAATGCAGCAGCGTTGCGGCCTTGCCCGCGCGCTCGCGATCGAGCCGAGCGTGCTGTTGATGGACGAGCCGTTCGCCGCCGTCGATGCGCAGACGCGGGAAATTCTGCAGTTCGAGCTGTTGCGCATCTGGGAGCAGAAGCCGACCTCGATGGTGTTCGTCACCCATTCGATCGAGGAGGCCGTGCTGATGGGCGACCGCGTCTTCGTGCTCAAGGGCAGGCCGAGCCGTATTGCGGAAACCATCGCGATCGACCTGCCGCGTCCGCGCACGCGCGCAACGCTGCGTCTGTCCCGTTTCGCCGAATTGCGCGAGCAGGTCTGGGGCACGCTGATGAGCGAAGCCCGGCAGGCCGAATTCCACCTTGGCCGCTGAACCACGCGGCACCGGGCGGGATCCGGATCGGTCGATGAGGGAGAGAAAGCCATGATCGGAAGATTGCTGAAAATCTTTGCCTGCGCCGGCGCATTTTGCCTCGCTGTCGCGCTCGCGCCGAACAATCCGGCACAAGCGCAAGGCAGGAAGATCGTGTTGGCGGTCCCCGGCATTCCGCCGGTCTTCGCCGGCGTGAATGTCTACGTCGCGCAGCGGCAGGACTTCTTCAAGAAATACGGCGTCGACGTCGAAATCCGGCCGTTCGACAACGGCACGGCGGCGGCACGCGCCGCCCTTGCCGGCGATATCGACATCGCACTATCGCCGACGCCCCCGGTGATCAGTCAGGTCTCCAACGCCGACGTTCCGTTGGTCGCGATCTACGGCATGAACAATCCCGACTGGATTCTCGCCACCACCGAACCGGGCAAGACCTGCAAGGACGTCGCCGGCCAGGCGGTCGGCGTCGATGCGATCGGCGGCGCGCGCTCGGTGGCGCTGCGTTCGATGCTCGTCGGCTGTCCCGGCGTCAACATCGACCAGGTCAACCAGGTCGCGCTCGGCTCCAATACGGCGCCGGCGATGATTGCCGGCCAACTGTCGTTCGGCGCGCTCCATCTCGACGACGTGGCGGTGATCGAAGCGCAGGGCAGGAAGCTGTACACGCTGCTGGCGATGAAGAACACCAATCCGACGAGCCATTATCTGCTGTACGTCGCCCGCCGCGACCGCCTCGCCGCCAACCGCGACGCCTATGTCCGCACCATCGCCGCTTTGATCGCGGCGGACCGGTTCATGCAGGATGCCCAAAATGCCGATGCCGTCGCGCAAGCGGCCACGATCACCGGCCACGACGAGAAAGTCTGCAAGGCCGCGCTGAAAGAGTTTCTCGCCATCGACTTCTGGCCGACGGCGGACGATGGAATGGATCGGACTAAGATCGAGGCGGTCGCCGCGCTGATGAAAAAGATCGGGGCCATCGAGCCCGACAAGGAGCCGGTTGGCTATGACAAGCTGGTCGATGCCAGCGTGTGGAAAGACGCAGCGGCGATGGTCAAGTGATCGCTCATCGCGGATCGTCGCAATGGTTCTGCGGTTCGGCTTGCGCATGCGAACTCCCTCTCCCCAGCGGGGAGAGGGTTGGGGTGAGGGGGCTCGGATGTCAGGGATAACACCTCGACGCCCGCGCCCCTCACCACAGCCGATGCTCCGCATCGGCGTTCTAAAGTACGGCGGCCGAAGGCCGCCTATGCCTCTCCCCAACGGGGAGAGGGAGAAGAAAGTATCGGCGCCCTTGTCATCCAACTGGACGGCGGACCGATCGGGTCCGGCCACGGCCGTGAAGAAAGCAACGCCGTGCGACACGCGTTGATCACCCGTCACGTCCCGTTCGTGCTGAGCCTTCTCGCCGGCATGGCGCTCTGGGAAATCGTCGGCCGCAATTCCAGTCCCGCCTTCCTGGTGCCGCTGTCCACGACCGCGGTGCGGCTGTGGGAGCTTTTGCTTGGCGGCACCCTGATCGCGCAGACACTGAATTCGGCGGCGCTGTTCGCCACCGGATTCCTGCTGTCGTTGCTCGTCGGCCTGCCGGCCGGTCTTCTGCTCGCGCGCGTTGGCGTGCTGCGCGTCGCCATCGAACCCTACATCATGATCCTTTACGCCACTCCCATGGTGGCGCTGATCCCCTTCATCCTGTCGCTGATGGGCTTCGGCTTCGTGCCCAAGGTGCTGGTGGTGTTCTTGTTCGGCGTTTTTCCCATCCTCTACAACACCATCGAAGGCGCGCGCAGCATCAAGCCGGAAATGATCGAAGTCGCGCGTTCGTTTCGCTCCGGCGAATGGGCGCTGTGGCGCGACGTCATGTTGCCCTACACGCTGCCGTTCGCCATGACCGGCATTCGGCTGGCAATCGGTCGTTGCCTGGTCGGCATGGTGGCGGCGGAATTTTTCCTTTCCTCGAACGGACTCGGGCAGCTCATCATGACCGCCTCGCAGAATTTCGACACCGGCGGATTGTTCGCCGCCATTCTGGTGATTTGCCTGATCGGCGTCGGGCTGATGCGGCTCGGGCTTGCCCTGGAGAACCGCTTCGCGCGGTGGCGGAGCTAGCATCATGGCCGGTTCCACTTTGCCGGTCGATCTGCCGGTCGCCGCGGACAGGCCGGCCCGGCGGTCCCGCGTGCTCGTGCCGCGCCTGATCGCCGGCGCCGTCATTCTCATGACCTGGGAAATTGTCGTGCGGCTCTACGCGCCGCCGTTTGTCGCCAAGCCCACAACCATCCTGACGGCGATCCCGCGCGTGATCGTGAATCCCGCCTTCCTGGCGGCGACGGCATCCACGCTCGCCGCCGTGGCGGAAGGTCTCGCCATCGCTCTCGCCTGCGGCACGATCATCGGCCTGACCATCGGCCGCAGCGTCATCGCGGACCGGCTGCTGCGCCTCTATGTCAATGTCTTCTACGCGCTGCCGATGCTGGTGGTGGTCCCCTTGTTCGCCTTGTGGTTCGGCTACACCGGCGCGGCGCGGCTGGTCACCGTCGTGTTCGCCTCGGTGTTTTCCATCATCGTCAACGTCGCCGACGGCGCGCGCTCGGTGCCGCGGGAATATCTCGAAGTGGCGCGCTCGTTCCGCGCCGCGCGGCTGCGCGCGTTGTTCGACGTGGTGCTGCCGGCCGCGACGCCGTATCTTCTCGCCGGCCTGCGGCTCGCCGCCGGCCGTGCGCTGATCGGCGCCGTAGTGGCCGAGTTCATCACCGCCATTGGCGGCCTCGGCTATTTCATCCTGTACAATTCCCGCACCTTTCACGACAACGAAGCCTTCGTCGGCGTGCTGTTGCTGGCCGCTTTCGGCGTCGGCTTCGAAGGTCTGGTCGGCTGCAGCACGCGGCTTTTGCTGCCCTGGTATCGCCGCGACGAACGCAGCGAGTAACTCACAAGCGCACGAATCCGCGCGGAATGCCGTGCAGCGGCTCGATCCCGGATTCGGTGATGAGCACCATTTCGCCGGTCTGCACGCCGGCCTTGCCGTCGCGCGTGACCACGTTGGGCTGGATGACGACGACCATTCCGGCGCGAAACGGCTCGTCGGGGACTGCCCCCACCCTACCCTCCCCCGCGAGCGGGGGAGGGTAGGGTGGGGGCAGGTTGCGCGAGCCCAGGATCGGCGGCAGATAGCCGCCGCCATAGCCGTGCAACAGGTCGTCGATGATGGTGAAGCCGGCCTCTTCGATCACGCCCGCCGCGTCGATCACCTGACGCGGCATGGCGCCATCCTTGAGCACGGCGGCAACCGCAGCGAACGCGGCATCGGCGACCGCATGCAGGTCGCGGTAGAGCGCGGGCGGCTCCTCGCCCAGCGCGAAGCTGCGCAGCACCTGGCCGGGATGTTCCCAGAACGCGGCGCTGATCTCGGCGAAGACGATGTCGCCGCGCTCGACCTTGCGGTTCGCGGCAAACTGCGTGGGCACGGCAACGCGCGGCGCGGCCATCGCGGTGACGCCGAAATAATGGATGACGTTGGTGCCGCCCAACGAGATGTAGGAGCGCTCCACCAGATCGGCGAGATCGCGCTCGCTGAGCCCCGGCCGCAGGCCGCTGCGCAGCCCGGTCATGCCGCGATCGGTGAGCGCGGCGCCGATCCGCATCCAGTCGATTTCCTCGGCCGACTTGATCTGGCGCAGCCGCACATAGCGGCGGTTGAGGTTGCCGATCGTGCCGAACCGCGCCGCCAGCATCGCGTGCTGCTCGAAGGTCATCGGCCCGATGACGCCGATCCGCCCGCTGCGCGCCGCACGACGCTCCAGCACGGCAATCGCGGCGCCGATCGACGATCCGCCGCCCCAGGCCACCTTTGCCCGGTGGGCGAGTTTTTGCGCGAGCGGCACGTGGTTGACGTGCTGCACGAACAAGGCGTCCGGCTCGTCCGGCGTGAGGACACCCACGGCCTCGGCGGTGACCGGCCAGCCGGTCAGCCACTGCACCGCGGAGCCGAAGCGGTTGGCGCCGCAGAACAAGAGGTGGTCGAGCCCGGCTTCCTTGAGCAAATCCTCGATCGCGGATCGGCGCCGCGCCATCTCCGCGTCGCTGAAACGCGGGTATTCCGCTTGCAGGATCGCTTGCAGGTGCGGAGGCAACGCAAGGGATTTCGGCTCGGTCATGCTGCCACTTTAGGGGGGTGGGCTTCGCAAATCCATTTTGTTAGAAAGTGTTCGATTACACCGATGGGTTGCCGATATCCGCTCGTCCCCGCGAAAGCGGGGACCCAGTGGGCTGCGCCACAGACTTTGCGCTCTCCCCCACCCTACCCTCCCCCGCTTGCGGGGGAGGGTAGGGTGGGGGCCGCTTTCGCGGGAATGAGCGAAAAGTTGCACTATCCGCCCAGGAGAAATCGAAACTATGCCCGCGACGACCATCGACTCCGCCGTGTTCCGCGACATCTTTTCGACCGAGGCGATGCGGAAAATATTTTCCGACGAGAACCGCATCCAAAAATACCTCGACTTCGAGGGAGCTTTGGCGCGGGCGCAGGGGCGGCTTGGCATCATTCCGCAAGAGGCGGCCGACGAAATCTGCATCCATTGCAACGCCGCCGAGATCGATCTCGCAAAACTGAAAATCCAAACCGAGCGCATCGGCTATCCGGTGCTGCCGGTGGTGCAGCAGCTCGTCGCGCGCTGCCGCGACGGGCTCGGCGAGTGGTGCCATTGGGGCGCCACGACCCAGGACATCACCGACAGCGCGACCGTGATGCAAATCCGCGAGGCGCTGGTGCTGATCGAGGCCGACGTTGCCGCCATCGCCGACGCGCTCGCCGGCCTCGCGCGCAAATACCGCGATACGCCGATGGCCGGGCGCAGCAACCTGCAGCAGGCCGTGCCGATCACCTTCGGCTACAAGATGGCGACGCTCCTCGCCGCGTTCGAGCGGCACAAGCGGCGCTTGGCGGAGCTGCGCGCGCGCCTGCTCGTCGGCGAGTTCGGCGGCGCGGCCGGCACGCTCTCCTCGCTCGGCGGCCGCGGCCTCGAGACCCAGGCCGAACTGATGCAGGAGCTGAAACTCGGCGTGCCGGCGATCGCCTGGCACACGGTGCGCGACACCATCGCCGAGGTCGGCTGTTTTTTGGGCCTCGTCACCGGCACCTGCGGCAAGATCGCCTTCGACGTCAAGCTGATGATGCAGACCGAGGTTGAGGAGCTTTACGAGCCGTTCCACGAAGGCCGCGGCTCGTCGAGCACCATGCCGCAAAAGCGCAACCCGATCTCCTCGGTCTACATCACCGCGCTCACCTCGGTGGTGCGCCAGCAGGCCGCCGCGCTGCTCGACGCCATGGTCGAGGATCACGAGCGCTCGACCGGCCCGTGGGAGATCGAGTGGATCGTGCTGCCGGAAATTTTTTGTCTTTCTGCCGGCGCGCTGGCGCAGACGCGGTTCGTGCTGACCGGCCTGCAGGTCGACGAGAAGAAGATGCGCGCCAATCTCGACCTGACCAAAGGGCTCATCGTTTCCGAGGCGGTGATGATGGGGCTCGGCCCCTATCTCGGCCGCCAATACGCCCACGATCTGGTCTACGACATCTGCCGCAAGGTGATCGCCACCGGCCGGCCGCTGGTCGATCTGCTCGCCGAGAACGCGGAAATCGCCAAGCACCTCGACCGCGCCGCGCTGGCGCGGCTCTGCGATCCGGCGAACTATCTCGGCGAGGCCGGCGCGATGGTGGATCGGGTGCTGGGGATGCGCGAGAAGCGCAACTGATCATTGATGCACATTCTCTGCCCAGCTTGCGCCGAGCCGACCGAACATCGTCATTTGTTTGCAAAGAACGGATGCGACATTCTGCAATGTGGAGCCTGCGGGCTCGGTCGGGCCGTCGCCAGCGAGTTCAATCCCGAACAATACTACACCAGCGACTATTTTTCCGGCGGCCATCCGGATGGCTATGCCGATTATCGCGGCGCGGAACCGATCCTTCGCCGCGAATTTGCGCGTACGGTAAAATTCATTCGCAAATATCGCCCGGCGGGACGCCTCCTTGACATCGGATGCGCTTACGGTTTTTTCCTTGAGGAAGCCCGGCCGTTCTACGAGGTAGCTGGAATTGAAATTGCCGAACACGCCGCTGAGTTTTGCCGAAGCCGAGGGTTGCGCGTCCTCACCGGTGTGGCCGATGAAACCACGATGGCGCAACTCGGGACGATGGACGTCATTGTGCTGCTCGATGTCATCGAGCACGTGCCTGATCCGCAGGAAACGCTGACATTATGCCGGCGCTATCTCAATACCGACGGAATCGTCGCGATAACGACGGGAGACTTTGCTTCGCTTTACGCCCGCCTTGCCGGCCCGCATTGGCGGCTGATGACGCCGCCGCAGCATCTTTGGTACCACACGCCCGAGAGCATGCGGCGATTGGGCCGCTCGCTGGGCCTGACGCTTGAGGCGTATGATCATCCTTGGAAGCTGGTGCCGTTGTCGCTCATCGCGTTTCAGCTGCGGCGGATGCTTGCCGGCAACCGTCCCGTTGCCGGGCGTGGAAGTCAAATCGGTATACCTGTCAATACGTTCGATGCGATGCGATGCGTGTTCCGAAAGCTTGCACCATAATCGGCGGCTTGCCAGCATATCGCCGCCCTGCCGCAGAAACGGACCGCCGCCATGGATGACCGCTTGTCGTCGATGCAAATTCTGCTCCTGGTCGTGTATGCTGCCGCCATGGCCGGTGGACAGATCCTCTTCAAACTGGCGGCACTGAGAAGTCCCGCATTCGGCGGTCTTGGCGAGCGGCTTCTCGCCATGGCGCAGAATAAGTACTTTGCCGCGGCGGTGGCGCTTTATGCAGCGCTCACGATATTGTGGGTCTGGATACTGAGTTTCACGCCGCTGTCGCGTGCCTACGTCTTCGTTGCGCTTGCGTTTGCCATCACGCCGTTCGCCGGCGGCGTTATATTTGGGGAACCGATTACCGTTCGCCTCGTGGTCGGTGTCGCCTTTATCGCTCTCGGTCTTGTGTTCGTTGCGGGGTAGGTTATGCGCGCTGAACCGCCAAATTCGATTTGGCTGGTTATCGCCGCCTATAATGAAGCGGCGGTCATTGGCGTCGTCCTTGCCGATCTCATCGGGTGCGGGCATAGCGTCGTCGTCGTTGACGACGGCTCGATCGACGCGACCGCGTCGATCGCCGGCTCGGCCGGAGCCATCGTGGTACCGCATCCAATCAATCTCGGGCAGGGCGCAGCGCTGCAAACGGGCATCGAATTCGCGTTGCGCCGTGGCGCCGACTGCATCGTCACGTTCGACGCCGATGGCCAGCACCGCGCAGGCGACGTTGCCGCCCTTATCGAAGCCCTGATGAAGAATGACGCCGACTTCGCCTTGGGAAGCCGATTTCTCGGGGCTTCGGTAGCGATGCCGTTTTCACGGCGTCTGCTGCTCAAGACAGCCGCATGGTTCACGCGCGTCACCACCGGGCTGCGTGTCACCGACACGCACAACGGCTTGCGCGCCATGACGCGCCGCGGGGCGAGCGAAATCGCGCTCCGCCAGAACCGGATGGCTCACGCTTCCGAGCTGCTGCACGAAATTGCGCGCAGCGGTCTTCGCTACGTCGAGGTACCGGTAACGATTGAGTACAGCAAATATTCGCTGGCCAAGGGCCAGAGGCTCGCGGACTCGCTGAAGATTCTCGTGGATTTATCGGCCCAGAGGCTGCATCGATGATCGCGCAGATTGGCCTTTCGATCCTGCTCGCTGGGATCGTGGTTTACGCTTGGACGGAATACGCGAGGGCGCCGGCAATCGGCTTCGTCTCGATGCTCGTGGCCGCCGCCGGTCTATACTTCGTCTGGTTGCCGGAGCACGCGACCTGGCTGGCGGAACTGGTCGGCATCGGCCGCGGCGTTGATCTCATTCTCTACGTTTGGGTGGTCATCAGCCTGCTGGTCATGTTGAATCTTCATCTGAAACTGCGATCGCAGATGGAGTTGATAACGGCTTTGGCGCGAGAAGTTGCCATCGCCAACGCCCGCTCCCCAGCCACGACGAAATGATGAAGGCGGCGCCGATCGCGTACGGTCCGATAAGAATGAGATTGTACCGCGTGTAATGGTTGCCGATGAGCCCGTCCAACGCGAGATTGACGATCGGCGGCACTGCATAGAGCAGGAACAAGGGCTGCCGCGTCCGCGCCGCACGTATGCAGCCCCACGCGAACAGTGGAATCAAGGGCAGGCTTGCGATCCAGCCGGCCCACATCCCGCACCATGCGAGTGGAATGCTGACCAGCAAGTGTCGCCACCAGTTTGTGCGCATCTCGTCGAGCACGATGCCGGAAATCAGCGGATCCAATCGCCCGTATTGCGCGACTAGCGCCTTGCGGCGATCGCGTCCGGTGTTAAAAAAACTGTCCTTGGTAAAATAAGTGAATCGATGCATCGAATCTTTGCCGTTGACGAGGTCGAAAGCGAGTTCGCCGATACCGGGCGTGCAGTAGGGAAAAGCCTGAAAAAATTCGCGTGCCGTCATGTCGTCATAGGCGAAACGTTCGATCAAGACAGCGGCGCCATACTCCTGCGTGAACGCGAATTTGCCGACGGAAACGAGATTGCGCGTCATCCATGCGCCGACGATGCAGGCGAATGCCAGGCTGAATGCAAGCAGATGCCTGAGGGTATGCGGCGGCCTTGGTTTCGCGAGCCGATAGAGGTAAAGCGCGCTTAGCGCGAGAGCGAGCGGAAACAACAGCAGGAACGACGGCTTGGTCAGGCATAGAAGCCCAAGGAGCAGCCCGCCGAGAACGAAATAACGCGAGCGGCCGGTTCTCCACGCCAGCACATTGACGAGCGCAAAAACGCCGTAGATCGAGAAAATCGTCGCCTCGGTCATGATGTAGGAAAAAATGCCGGCTTCACAGGCAACGGCCGCCAGCGCGAGC
>Ga0187856_1001993_pt1 | contig 15484 bp, 11 predicted proteins | sample June2016WEW_8_40_FD_132443 | JGI IMG/M metagenome (GOLD analysis project Ga0187856, IMG submission 132443) | Peatland microbial communities from SPRUCE experiment site at the Marcell Experimental Forest, Minnesota, USA - June2016WEW_8_40 | ecosystem: Environmental > Terrestrial > Soil > Wetlands...
AGAACCATTGCGTTGGGGGCTGATCGGTTCGGGCCTGATCGCCAGGGCTTTCGCCGCCGACCTGACGGCGACCGATTCGGGCCAGGTCGTCGCCATCGGTTCACGTAACCGGGAGTCGGCCGACAGCTTCGCCGACAAGTTCGGCGTCCCCAACCGCCACGCCTCCTATGAGGCGTTGGTGGCCGACCCGGACGTGGACGTCGTTTACGTGGCGACACCGCACCCGATGCACCTCGCCAACGCGCTGCTGGCGCTCGAAGCCGGCAAACCCGTACTTGTGGAGAAGGCGTTCACGATGAACGCGGATGAGGCCCGCGAACTTGTCGCGAGCGCCCGCGCCAAGGGGCTGTTCTTGATGGAGGCGATGTGGACGCGGTTCCTGCCTCACATAGCCGCGGTCAATCGCCTACTCGCCGCAGGCGCGCTCGGTGACATCGTGACCGTCATGGCCGATCACGGCCAATGGTTCCCGAGAGATCCCGCCTTCCGTCTCTTCGCCCCCGAGCTCGGTGGTGGCGCGCTCCTCGACTGCGGCGTCTACCCGGTGTCGTTCGCGTCAATGGTCCTCGGCAAGCCCGCCGAGATCGCGGCGTTGGTCACACCGGCCTTCACAGGTGTCGACGGCCAGACCTCGATGCTCTTCGGGTACGGCAACGGCGCGCAGTCGGTGCTCACCTGCACCTCTTCGGCCAAGAGCCCGACGATTGCCACCATCGTCGGCACAGAGGCCCGCATAGAGATCGACAGCCTGTTTTACGCACCTTCGTCCTTCACCTTGATCGGCCGCGACGGGACTTCCACCCGCTACGAGCCACCGCATGAGGGCAAAGGTCTGCATTACGAAGCGGACGAGGTTGCGCGCTGTCTGAGGGTTGGGTTGCTGGAAAGCCCACTGATGCCGCTCGGCGAGACCATCGAGATCATGGAGACCATGGACGCCGTCCTCGCCCAGGCCCAGAACAGATAGGGCCAAAGCCCCACAAACAGCGGCCAGACGAGAAACCGGTTGGAGGGCGGACCACCCACTATCTTCGTTCCTGAATGCCGGACTCCACCGAGGTGAGAGCTGCTCCGGGCGGTGCAGCGCCGGAGAAGAAGCCGTCCTCCATCGAGCGCATCCAGCGGCTGGAGCGCCTTGAGCAGGAGCGCCTCGAGGACAAGGCCCGCAAGGAGGGACGACGGCGCCTGGTGATCGCCGGGGCCAAGCCGGCTGGCGGGCGCCACGATCTCGTGGATCGGATCGAGCAGGTCACGAGGTACCCGATGGCCCTCTTGGGAGTCGCCTGGATGGTCATCGCCATCATCGTCCTCACCACAGACGTGAGCGGCACGGCTTCGGAATCCCTCGTCGGCACGCTCTTCGTGCTCTGGGTAATCATGCTGGTGGAGTACCTCGTGCGTCTCGTGATCTCCCCTGACAGCCGCGGGTATCTGAAGCGGCGGTGGGTGGAGCCGGCGACCGTGGTGATGCCGGCGCTCCAGGGTTGGCACCTGATCGGGATCGAGAAGATGACCCTTCTCCTTCACGAGGGCGAGCTGCGGCTGGAGGCGATCCTCAAGCACCACAGCCTTTTCCGGGTCCTGCTAGCCGCCCTCGCAACCCTCGTGATCGGGGCCTGGCTGGTGCTGCTGTTCGAGGAGAAGACCAAGACCGGCAACATCCACACCTATCCCGACGCGCTTTGGTGGGCCATCGTGACGGTCACAACCGTCGGCTACGGCGACCGGTACCCGGTATCCGAAGGTGGGCGGGTGGTGGCGGCCGTTCTCATGCTCGTCGGAATCGGCCTGATCGGAGTGCTCACCGCCACCGTCGCGTCTGTGTTCATCAAGGAGCACACCGACGCCAACAAGGAGACCTTCAACAAGGGCCACGCCAATCTGGGCCAGCAACTGGCCGAGATCAGGGACCGGCTCGCCGACATCGAGATGCGGCTCGGTGCCACACCGGCCGACGTGGCCGCCGTCGACGCGGTCGCGGACGCAGACGCTGAGACGAACGGGCCGATCGCGCAAGACCAGGGAACATCCACCTCCTGAGAAAGAGAGCATCGTCGCCATGAAAGGCACCCTCACCCAAAACGGAAGGACGACCGATGCCACGGAGGAGGGGATCGAGCAGGCGGCGGCCGGAGCTGGGTTCTTCTGGCTCGATCTCGACCTCCACGATCCGGGGCCGGACGACGACGTCAAGGCGCTCTTGATCAACACGTTCCACTTCCACCCTGTGGCCGTGGAGGCGGCTGACCAGTTCGGCCAGCGGGCCCGGATCGACGACTACGACGACTTCGTCCACGTCGTCACCTTCGGCATGGCCGCCGACGGGACGAACGTGGCGGAGGTGCACTGCTTCATCACCGACAAGCTCATCATCAGCCTCCATCAGGGCGACTGCCCGGCACTGGCCACGGTGCGCGACCGGATCGGCAACCACCACTCCTCGGATGTGGCCGCACCTCAGATCGCCGTCTTCTACCTGATCATGGACAACCTGATCGACTCGTTCTTCCCGGTGCTGTCCGACTTCGACGACTCGATCGACGAGCTCGAGGGCGCCATCCTGAAAAAGCCGACCGAGGAGCAGCTGGGAACTCTGTTCGGCATGAAGCGCCAGATCATGGCCATCCGCAAGGCCATCTCGCCCCAGCGGGACATGATCTCCAGCCTCAATGCCGGCACGATCACAATCCCCGGCATGACCGATCAAGGCGCGGCCTACTTCCGCAACCTCTACGACCACCTCATTCGTATCAACGACATGTTGGACGGCTACAGGGACCTGATCGGGGGCGCCATGGACACGCACCTGTCGATGGTGTCCAACCGGCTGAACGTGGTCATGAAGCAACTGGCCATCATCGCCACCATCTTCATGCCCCTCGGGTACCTCACCGGGTTCTTCGGGCAGAATTTCGCCTGGCTGACGGGCCATCTGCAGTCGAACCTGGCTTACTTCCTCTTCCTCGGCATCGGCTGTGAGCTCGTCGCCCTTGTGCTCTTGTTCATCCTTTTCAAGCGGCGCGGCTGGCTCGGCAGCGATCCGGCCGCCTGAGCGGGACCCGACGTACCCGGCGGTTTCGCGCTTTTCCTGCGCACGCCGGCCCTGCCATGCTGTGTGCATGCACGGCTCGATGATCAGCATCCCGACCGGGGAACTTCCCGTGTACGTGTCTCGCCCTTCCGGTGAAGGCCCGTGGCCCGGAGTCGTCGTCATCCACGATGCCCTCGGCATGACCCAGGATCTGCGGAACCAGGCCGACTGGCTCGCGGACGAGGGGTACCTGGCCGCGGCACCGGACCTGTTCCACGGCAGAGGAAAGGCGGCCTGCATGATCTCTGCCATGCGCGACGCCACGACCGGCAGGGGAAGGTCGTACGAGGACATCGAAGCCGCGCGCGCCGCACTGGCGGCCCGAGAGGACTGCACGGGTGCGATCGGCGTGGTCGGCTTCTGCATGGGCGGCGGTTTCGCCCTGATGCTCGCACCGAGTCGTGGCTACGCCGTGTCGAGCGTCAACTACGGGACTGCTCCGAAGAGGGCTTACACACATGGCTTCCTCCGGGGTTCGTGCCCGGTCGTTGCCAGCTACGGTGGCGAGGACCGGGCCTTGAGGGACGCCGCAGACCGCCTCGACGAGGTGTTGACGGCGGTCGGCGTCGAACATGACGTCAAGGCGTACCCGGGCGCCGGGCACGGGTTCATCAACGACCACGAAGGTGCCGGGGACAGGTTGCCACTCTTGTTCACCGCCATGGGGAAGCTCTCGGGCACCGGCGGCTACCACGAGGAGGCCGCCCTCGACGCCCGCCGGCGCATCATCGCCTTTTTCGACGTCCACTTGAAGAAGTGACCTGGCCGAGAGCACGTCTCGCCGCGCCCGGCGGCACCCCTCTCGTCCCGAAAGTCCTCGGCGCCGTCTGCGAATGTCCGCTTCCAAGCGGCGCCTGAGTCACCAGGTGCCTACTGCCATAGGCCGGCATGCCTTCTGGTAGTCGGGCCAGGACTACGCCGAGTCTTTATCCGATTCAGGCCAAAGCCAGCTCTGCCCCGAATACCTCTTGTCGCCCGCTATGCTCGGGTCGTCTCTTGCGACATACAAGCTGCCACCGGGCTCTCGTATGTCTTCGGCTACTCGAAAGCCCAGGTGAGGATATGCGGCCAGTCAAGACAGGACAATCACTGTGCAGCGTGTTGCCCGGTCGCACGCGCCTGACGACTGCTACGAGGCTCGGATGAACGGCCGGCTCGTATTTCCAGAAGGTTTTCTCTGGGGTGTGGCGACGGCTTCATATCAGGTGGAAGGTGCCGCCTACGACGACGGAAAGGGGACCTCGATCTGGGACACTTTCAGCCACGATGTGGGTTCGGTGCACCATGACGACAACGGCGATATTGCGTGCGATCACTACCACCGCATTGACTCCGACATCGAACTCATGGCAGAGCTCGGGATCCCCGCTTACCGCTTCTCGATCGCCTGGCCCCGGGTGCAGCCGGAAGGCAGCAGCGTCGTGAACGAGGCCGGCCTCGACCATTATCGGCGTCTCGTGGACGGGCTGCGCGCCCGCGGTATCGAGCCCGTCGTCACCCTCTACCACTGGGACCTGCCCCAGGCCCTCCAGGATCGGGGAGGATGGGCGAACCGGGACACCGCGCGACGATTCGAGGACTACGCGAAGATCGTGGCCGGAGCACTGGGTGACCGGGTGACGCGTTGGATCACCCTGAACGAACCATGGGTGTCGGCGTTCGTCGGCCACGCCAAAGGAGAGCACGCCCCGGGGCTGCGCGACCTGCGTGCGAGCGTGCTCGCCGCGCACCACCTGTTGCTCAGCCACGGTTTGGCGGTGCGGGTCATCGCCGAGATGGCCGGTGCCTCCGCACAGGTCGGGATCACGCTCAATCTGTCCCCGGTGGTGCCGGCGTCAGCAAGCCTGGAGGACGCGGCCGCCGCACGACGGCTCGACGAGCACCTCAACCGATGGTTCCTCGACCCGGTGCTCCTCGGCAGCTATCCCGGCGACCTGCTCGAAGAGTACGTGCGCCTCATAGGAGGCGACTTCCTGCAGGCCGGCGATCTCGAGCTCATCCGCTCCGACGTCGACTTCCTCGGTGTCAACTACTACACACAGCGCCGGGTGGCCGCGACCAGTGTTCCGCCCGGCGGGCCGTCATCCGACTTCACCTACAGCGCTTGGCTCGGAGTCGACGAGTGCCCGCGAACCGACGTGGCGCGCACGGCCAAAGGGTGGACGATCGAGCCCGCAGGGCTCGCCGCGCTCCTGCTGCGCCTGCGCCAGGACTACGGCGACGTCGCCTTGTACATCACCGAGAACGGGGCCGCCTTCTACGACTACGCGGACCCGACCGGCGCCGTGAGGGACCCGGAGCGAATCGAATACCTGAGGGACCACTTCGCCGCCGCCCACGCCGCGATCGCCCAAGGCGTCAACCTGCGGGGTTATTTCGTCTGGTCCCTCATGGACAACTTCGAATGGGCCGATGGTTACTCCCAGCGTTTCGGCATCGTGTACGTCGATTACAGGACCAAAGCGCGCATCCCGAAACAGAGCGCCTACTGGTACCGGGACGTGATCGCGGCAAATGCCGTCGACAGGCTGCCTGATGGCAGCGGGGGTGGCACGAACGCCCCAGCCCACGGCGCCCCGGTTGATTGAGAAGAGCCCCTACAAGCCCTTCCTGGTCCCAGTCGCGACAACCGGACCGCCGCCGCGTTCGGAGTTGACCGGGCTACCGCCCGAAGACGAGGCGGTTCACTTCGCGGCCGGAATCGCCACGAAGTGGTCCTCTTCGACCTCGACGAGCGGCAGAACCTCCTCGTGGGTCCTCAGGTAGGTGTCGGTCCGCAGTAGGCCGGCGGCGAGTTCGCGCTCGGTCTCGGCTGCCTTGGCCCGGCGCCCCTTGCGGGCACGCATGCCAGCGAGAGGATGCAGGCTGCTCTTCGAATAGCGGCCCGGACGCCCATGATCCTCCGACGCTGTCCTCGTGGTCTCTGACTCGGAACCCGACTCGGCCTCCCACTTCTTGTGGAGCTGAGGCACGGAAGTCAACAGCATTCTCGTGTACTCGTGCTGGGGGTTGTCGAACACCTTCGGGGTTGCGCCCATCTCGACCACCGCGCCACGGCGCAGGATGATCGTGCGTTCGCTGATGTAGTTGCCGAGGGAGAGATCGTGGGTGACAAAAAGCACGCCGAGCCCCCGGGTCTTCAGGTTCGACAAGAGGTTGAGCACGTCCACTCGTGTGGACGCGTCGATCATGCTTATGATCTCGTCCGCGATGAGGAGCTTGATGTCCAAGAGCAGCGCCCGCGCGATGAGGATCCGCTGGAGCTGCCCTCCCGAAAGCTGATGGGTGAACTTGTCGCGCACGTCCACGGGGTTGAGGCCGACAGACTCGAGCACCTCGTCCACGCGCACACGCCACTCATCGGTGCTCACGCCGGGGAAGTAGGAATGCCTGATCGTGGCGAAGACGCGGTCGGCCCGGTACACGGGGTTGTACGAGCTGAACGGATCCTGGAACACGCCCTGGACGTGACGGTAGTACTCCCGGAGCTGCTTGCCTTTCAAAGTGGCGATGTCCGTGCCCTCGAAGGTGATCGTGCCCGAGGTGACGGGTGTGAGCCGCAGGATCATCTTGCCGAGCGTGGACTTGCCACTGCCGCTCTCGCCGATCAGGGAGGTCACCTCGCCGGGGCGGATCTCGAAGCTGGCGCCGCGCACCGCCGGCAGTGTCCCACCGCCGAAGGTGCCGGTCTTGAAGGCCTTGGTGACATTGTCGAGTACCAGCACGGCTAGACGCCTCCCGACGGCGAGACGCCGCCCGCGTGCAGCCAGCACGCCACCGTATGACCGGGCTTCACCTCAACGAACGGCGGCTCGTCCGTACAGCGGTCGAAAGCGAACGGGCAGCGGTCGCGGAACCTGCAACCGACCGGGGGATTGAGGAGCGGAGGAGGACGGCCCGGGATGCCGACGAGCGTGTGCTCGTCGTGGCGTATCCCCACGTCCGGAAGCGAGGAGATGAGCAGCTGGGTGTAAGGGTGCAGCGGGTTGTTGATGACCACGTCCGCTTTCGCCTTCTCGGCGAGCTTGCCCGCGTACATGACGAGGATCGTGTCCGCGACCTGGGCCAGGATCGACAGGTCGTGTGTGATCACCATCGTCGTCTTCACGAAGTTCCGATCGCGGAACTCGAGCAGCATCTCGCCGACGGCGCGTTGGGTGGAGACGTCGAGAGCCGAAGTGATCTCGTCGGCGATGAGCAGCGACGGGTTGAGCAACGTCGAGATCACCATCACGACGCGCTGTTTCATCCCGCCCGAGAGCTCGATCGGGTACCGCTTGAGGATGTCCGCGTCGAGCCCGACCAGCTTGACGCGGCGCTCGAGTTCGGGAAGTGCGGACTTGTAATCGAGGCCCCTCGCCTTCAACAGCTCGGCCACCATCCGGCCTACTCGCCGCGTGGGGTTGAGCGCGCTCATGGCGTACTGGGGGACGATCGAGACTTCCTTGAAGCGGAAATCACGCATCGCCCGCGCGTCCGAGATCGGAAGCTCCTTACCGTCCAGCTCGACACGGCCACCGAGCTGGCGCATGCGAACGTCCATGCGGACGAGACTGTTGCCGAGCGTCGACTTGCCGCAGCCGGACTCACCGGCGAGCCCCATGATCTCCCCGTCTTCGATGCTGAAGGTGACGTTGTCCACCGCCTTCACGTCGCCGCGCAGCGTCCGGTAACAGACCTGCAAATGGTCCACCGTAAGCCCCATCGTGCTAGAGCTCCCGCAGCTTGGGGTTGAACACCTCGTCAAGGCCGACGTTGGCCAGATAGAGGCCCCCGACGATGCAGGTGATGGCGGCGCCCGGCGGGACGAACCACCACCACAGGTGCAGCTGGAGCGCGTTCCAATTGCTGGCCTGCTGCATCATGATGCCGAGAGACATGCCGTTGGTGGGGCCGAGGCCGAGGTAGTCCAGGCTCGCCGCGGTGAGGATCGCCCCGCCGAAGGAGAGGATGAACACCAGCAAGAGGTAAGAGCTCATGTTGGGTGCGATCTCTCGCATGATGATCTGCCGGCTCTTCTCGCCCGACAGCCGGGCGAGGCCGACGAAGTCCCGCGAAACCAGCGAGAAGGTTTGTGCCCGGATCGCGCGCATGGACCAGGTCCACGTCGTGCACGCGATCAGGATCCCTTCGATGAGGCTGCTCGTGTGATGCAGGAAACCCGCGACGAGGATCAGCAGCACGAGGACGGGCATCGTGAGAAAGATGTTGCAGAGCACGTTGAGAGCCTCGTCGATTAGCCCCCCCTTGTAGCCGGAGATGAAACCGAGTGTCATGCCGATCACGGTCGCACCGCAACCGCCGAGAAGCCCGACGAGCAGGCTCTCCCTGAGCCCGTAGACGAACTCGGAGAAGACGTCCTGGCCGAAGTAATTTGTGCCGAACCAGAACGAGCTCGACGGGGGGCGAAACGGTATGTAGTAGTTGAGCATCGGGTGTTGGACGAACAGAGGGCCGAGGACCGCGAAGAGCACGAAGAGCACCACGACGCTCAAGCCGAGGAGCAGTTTCTTGTTGCGCACGGCGAAGTAGAGGAACTCGAAGCGCCTGGGCTTTCCCGACCCGGCACTGACGGCCGCGGGGGGCTCCTCCTCCCATGCGACGACCTCGTCCGGCCTGAGAACCGTCATGTCGGCCTCCTTGGCGCGCCGTTGTAGCTAGGCACCGCTGATCCCGACGCGGGTGCGGGGGTCGACCATCACGTAGACGATGTCGATCAGGAAGTTGGCGATGAGAACGCCGGCGATGATGAACAAGAAGATGCCTTGCAGCAGGAAATAGTCGTTGTTGCCGACGGCCTGGAAGACGAGCCAGCCGAGACCGGGGTAGGCGAAGGTAACCTCGGTGACCACCGCCCCGCCCACGATCACGCCGAGCGACAAGGCGAGTCCGGTCAACTGGGGCAGAACGGCGTTGCGGTAGGCGTACCTGCGCACGAGCCTGGTAGGCGCGCCGAGTGCCTCTAAGTAGTGGGTGTAGTCAGACTCGAGCTCGTAGATGATGAGGTTCCTCATCCCGATCGCCCAGCCACCGAAGGCGACGAGGAACAAGGTGAGGAACGGCAGGACCCAGTGCGTGATGAGGCTCCAGATGAAGGTCCAATTCCAGCCCGGGAGAAGGCCGTAGGAAAAGCCGCCCGAGATGGGGAAGAAGTGGCCGATCCCGCCCGCCGCGAGCAGGAAGGCGAGCAGGAGGGCCAGCCAGGGGTAGGCGGTCGCCGTCAGGAGGTAGCCGACCGGGAGGACGGTGTTGTCGAGCAGCTTGCGGCGGGCCGCCATGGCGCCGACCCTGTTGCCGGCGAAGTACGCCAGCAGGATGGCGGGGATGAGCAAGGCCAAGGTGAACAGCACGTAGTCGGCGATGACAGAGGTGACCGGCTTCGGGAACTGGTAGATGCTCACGCCCAGGTTCCCGTGAAACAGGGCCGTCCAAAAGGTCAGGTACTGCTTCCACCACGGCCGGTTGAATCCGAAGGCGTTCATGTACAGCTTGTAAGTGGCGTTGTAGGTACCCGGCTCCAGACTCATCTTCGACAGCAGGATCGAGATCGGGTTCCCGGAGACGAGCCTCGGCAGGATCCAGTCGATCGTGGCCGCGACGAAGAAAGTGAGTATATAGATGATGAGTTTCCTCACCAGGTACCGCCGCACGGCTCTCCTCGTGAACCTTCTACCCGTCGCGACCGGCCACCCCGTCCCTGTTCTTCGCAGGAGGCGAGGTGGCCGGTTTCACAACAGGCTAGCTGGTGACTTCTACTTGGCCCCTGTTGGCTCTACCTGAGCCAGTGCGAGGACGGTGGTCATGTTGCCGAGGTAGCCACCCCACATGACGGGGGTGTACTGGTCGTTCGGGCTGGTCGAAGTCGGGTAGTCGTGCCAGTACTTGGTGTTGAACTGCGCCCACATCCCGTTGTACCAGAGGGGGATTTCCGGCAGGTTCTGCAGGAAGATCGTCTCGAGCTGGGTGTAGATGGCCTGGATGGCCGCTGTGTCCGTCGGCACGATAGTGCCGATCTTCTGGACGAGCGCGAACGCTGCTGGGTCACTGAAACGCTCCCAGTTGAGCTGCGCAGCCTGCGCTTTAAGGATCGGCAGCGAGAACACGCGGTTGAAGTACGACCACGGACTGGAATCCACCTGGGCGTTGTTGTCGAGCGCTAGGTCGTAGGTCCCGTCCGTCAGGTTCGTGTTGCGTGCCGCGTCCTCCGGGAAGAACGCCACTGCGTTGATGCCGACGGCCTTCAGCTCTTGGACGATGAGGTCGGTGGCTGAGTTCCAGTCCGTCCAGCCGACCGGGTCCTGGATTGTGACGGGAGTGCCCTTGTAGCCGGACGCGGCCAAGAACGCCTTCGCCTTCGCCGGGTTGTAGCCGAACTCGAGGTGCTTCACGCTGGCGGGGATGAAGGGGTCGAGGTTGGGCAGGAGTCCGACCGGGTTCGCCGGGTCGACGATGTTGTCGTAGATCACGGACGCGATCTGGCTCGGGTTGATGGCGTACGCCAGCGCCTTGCGGAAGTTCAGGTTGCTCATCGGGAACTTGGTCGTGTTTGGCTCCAGCCAGACGGTGTTGGCCGACAGCATGTACGGCGCCGTCGGGTAGTAGGTCAAGAGGCCGTCGCCACCCGTGCCGTTGAGCGTTCCCGTGGAGGCCGGTGAGCTGACCAGCGACGAGATGCCAGCAAGGAAGTTGTTGCTCCAGTCGATGTTGCCCTCGAGCAGGTTGCCGAGTTCGACAGGGTTGGCCGCGTTCACGATGTCAATGAGGTACTTGAAGTGGAACTTCAGACCGAGGTCCTTGGTCGCCCACCAGTTGGGGTTGTCGGTGTACACGACCTCTTGGGTGTTGGCGGCGTAGAACAGCATCGGGCCGGAGCCGATCGGGTGGACGTTATTGCCGGTCACCTGCTCCGCCGGGGTCAACTTCGACCAGACCGACTGGTTGATGATCGGGTCGTGCCAGAGGAAGGCCTGCCACTGCGTGTACGCCGGGCTGGAGAACGTGACCACTGCCGTTGTGGGGTTGGTGCACGAGACGCCACTCAGGAACTGGCCCAGGTTGGAGAACGGCACAGCCGGGTTCGTCTTTGCAAGCATGATCGTGTAGGCCACGTCGGTGCATGTCAACGGTTTCCCGTTGCTCCATGTGACGCCGTTGCGCAACACGATCGTGTACGTGCTCGGGGTCGTCCACGTACCGCTCTTGGCCAACCACGGGATGTACGTGTTCGCGACCGGGTTGTACAAGAACAACGTCTCGTAGAGCAGCCCCTGTGTCCCGGTCGAGTAGTTGCCCGTGTTCCAGGGGTTCCAGTTGACCGGTGCGATGTAGGCGGCGCCGCTGGTGATGAGGCTCTCGTTGCGCGGAAGGCTCGTAATCGAGGGGGCCTTGACCGCGTGAGTCGATGCACCGGAAGCGCCGGCTCCGAGCAGTGGCAGCATCAGTGAAAACGCCGCAACGGCGGTGACGAGGCCGACTGCCAGCTTTCTCTTTTGGATTGACATGATTCCAGTTCTCTCCTGTCTTTGGGTTGCTCGCATCTGCGCTGCGTTGCGTTCTGCTTGCGTAGCGCTGCGCTGTGATGACGTAGCGCCGCCCCTGCCTGACCGCTCAAGTTCCGACCGGTCACGCACGGGCTGATTCAAAATACGCGCTCCTCCTCTTCTCTCGTGGTCTTCGTTGAAACCATTGCCGATCTGGGAAACTGTCCGGTGAACCCCGGCGGGCTGCAAAGCTTCGCAGTGCCACGCCGCCGTGCCGAACCGCTTAAGCCTAGACCAATAATCCAGGCGCCTGCAGGTCCAGCGAGGCGGTGGCGACCGGTCGCCGGTGTCGGTGTTGCCCGGCTGGTCGACCAAGACGCTGACGACCCGGGCGCCGCCGGTGAGCACGGGGGCGCCGTCCACAAGCCACAGTTTCGCGACAGCGGTCGACCGAGCCCTGGCGAGATGCCGGAGGCACTCGCCCTGGCAGACGGCGCCGTGCAAAACACCTGGTGGGAGGGCACAGCCGCTTTCCCTGCCGCGGTGAGACGGGAACCGACGGCGAAGTTGGCTTCATGAACGTTGTTGAACCGCTCAAGCGTCGCGACTTCGCGGTGTCCGGGCTGGGTTGCCGGATCAGGCAAGGGGTGGACCGAGCGGGCAAGGTTGCCACCGCGCTCGCCAACCGACGCCGGCGAGGGCGGCAAACCTATCGTCTCGTACCGGCTGCACATCGCCGAATCCCTTACATTTGAACGGTAAATGGCGCCGATCCGGGGGTAACCCTTACCGAGGTGCGACACCGTTTCCCCCAAGCTTCCCGCGTCCACGTGAGCCCAGCGGACGCTCGACCACGCGTACGCTTGACGCCGCGCCGTAAACCATTCGTAAAGAAGTGAACTACTTATTCGGTTAGGTGTCAAGGCTTGCCCATTCGCCTCCACGAGTGCGTCTCCACTTCAACGAGGCGGTAGAGCGCTCTCTACGGTCGCCTCGACCTTGATGGTCGACCCCGCAGGCGCCGGGTGCACGAGGTTCCCCTCGATGCTCTCGCCGTCGACGAGGAGCCTCCGGACACGGCCCTTCACGCCCGGCTCCTGGTGAACCGCGATCTCGTAGGTCGCCCCCCGCCACCGCCGGCTGGCGGTGAACCCCGGCCAGGCCGACGGAAGGGCGGGGTCGATGCGAAGGCCGTCGAGCTCCGGGCGTACGCCGAGGATCCACTGTGAGATCGCCGTGAAGTGCCACGAAGCGGACCCGGTCAGCCAGGAGTTCTTCGCCTCACCGAAGCTGGCGGCATCGCGGCCGGCGATCATCTGGGCGTAGACGTACGGCTCACAGCGGTGCACGTCGCTGATCGGAGCCCGCGCAGAGGGATTGGTCCGCTTGTAGTAGTCGAAGGCGGCCTCACCGTCGCCGAGGATCGTCTCGGCGATCATGATCCAAGGGTTCACGTGGCAGAAGACGCCGCCGTTCTCCTTGTAGCCCGGGGGATAGGAGGTGATCTCCCCGAGCTCGATGTGGTAGCGGGAGAAGGGCGGGTTCACGAGCATGATCCCGTGTTCGCTCGCGAGTCGGTCCCGCACGCTCGCCAAGGCGGCTGCAGCCTTCCCGTCGCTCAAGCCGATCCCCGCCATGACGCACATGCCCTGCGGCTCGGCGAAGATCTGTCCCTCCTCGTTCGAGTGCGACCCGACGACCCCACCGAGCGAGTCGTAGGCCCTGAGGAACCACTCGCCGTCCCAGCCGTGGTCTTCGACCGTCGCGACCATGCGCTGCGCGGCCGCCTCCAAGGATGCAGCCTGCTCGTCATCACCACCTAGTCGTACGACGCCGGCAAGCTCTTTGGATGCCAGTACGAACTGCCCGGCGATAAAGAGCGACTCTGCGACCCCGCCCTCCCGGTTCTGGGTGGTCTGGAACGACTCACCCGAGCTCTCCGAGAAACAGTTCAGGTTGAGGCAGTCGTTCCAGTCGGCGCGCCCTATCAGTGGCAGGCCGTGCGGCCCCAACCGGTCGAGGGTGTAACGGATGCAGCGGTGCAGGTGCTCCGACAGCGGGGTCTCGCTTCCCGGCGCGTTGTCGTAGGGGACGAGCTCGTCGAGCACTCCTGTGTCGCCCGACTCCTTTATGTAGGCGCTCACTGCGAGGACGAGCCAGAGGGGATCGTCGTTGAAACCGGACCCGATGGCGTTGTTGCCTCGTTTGGTGAGGGGTTGGTACTGGTGGTACGCGCCACCGGAGGGCAGCTGCGTGGCCGCGAGGTCCAAGAGCCGCTGGCGGGCTCGCACCGGGACCATGCCCACGAACCCGAGGATGTCCTGGCTCGAGTCACGAAATCCCATGCCCCTGCCAATGCCGGACTCGTAGAAGGAGATCGAGCGGCTCAGGTTGAACGTCGCCATGCACTGGTACGGGTTCCAGATGTTCACCATGCGGTTGGTGTCGGGATCGGGTGTGTCGACCTCGAGCACCGAGAGGAGATCGTCCCAGGAGTCACGCAGGGTGCGGAGAGCCCGTTCCACCTCATCGGTCGCCAGCCAGCGCTCGATCACCGGCCGGACCCGGGCCTTGTTGATGGTCTGGGTTCCGGGAGGGTCGAACTTCGCCTCGGCCGGGTTCTCCGAGTAGCCGAGGATGAACACGACGTCCCGCTCCTCTGACGGGGCGAGCGAAAGCCGGATGTGGTGGGAGCCGATCGGAGCCCACCCGTATGCGATCGAGTCGGAACAGCGGCCCCTCTCGACCGCCAGCGGTGAGTCCCATCCCCGGTTGGGCCCGAGGAAAACGTCGCGCTGGGTGTCGAAACCGGCAACCGGCTCGGAGCAAGCAAAATAGGCGAAATGGTTGCGCCGCTCCCGGTACTCGCTCTTGTGGTAGATGACGCCGTCGACCACTTCCACCTCGCCCACCGAGAAGTTGCGCTGGAAGTTCGTCGAGTCGTCCAGGGCGTCCCAGAGGCAGAACTCCACGAGCGAGAAGACCGAAAGGTCAGCCCTCGTGCCCCGATCGTTGCGCACCCGGAGCCGCCAGACCTCGAGCGTCTCGCCGGGGGGGACGAAGTAGAGGATCTCGGCGCGGATGCCGGCACGCTCCGAGACGATGGACGTGTAGGAGAGTCCGTGGCGGCACTCGTAGGCGTCGAGCGGACTACGGGTCGGTTGCCACGACGGTGACCAGTAATCGCCGTCGAGCTCGTCGCGCAGGTACAGATAGCGGCCACCGAGGTCGAACGGTGCGCCATTGTGCCGGTATCTGGTCAGCCGGCGCAGGCGCGCGTCCCGATAGAAAGAGCAACCACCTGCGGTGTTGGAGATCATGCCGAAGTGGTCCTCAGTCCCGAGATAGTTCATCCAGGGAAGGGGCGTGTCCGGCTGGGTGATCACGTACTCCCGGTGATCGTCGTCGAAGTATCCGTACTGCACGTTGTCTCCTCTACGAACCGGGCGCGCGACGGCCGGTCTGACATAACCAGTATCGCAACCGGTTCAGTTGAACGCCAGTAGGCGCTGCCGGCCTGACGACGGAAAGGACGGACGGCCAGCTGCTGTCCCCGCGCGGGCCGCGTCAAGAGCCCAGGATCGGTTCAGTTGCAAGCCCGGTCGATGCCGCTTCGAGTCTCTCGGCGGGAGCGACGGAGCATTGTCGTTCCTGCGTGTTCGGGACGGCGCGCTTCGGACGCGGGGACCGGCCCCCTCCCTCCCCGCGAGAGCAACGCGCGATGGGATGACACGCAACGACCGGCCACCGACAGAACGCCGAGGACTAAGGTCGAACGAGCGGGATTCGGAGCACCGGGAGGCGTGCGCTTTAGTCTTTCGTCGCTCCACCGACCAACCCGTGATGGTTTTGAGGAGGCCCACCATGACCGATACCGCCGGGCTGCAAGAGTCCGAATCACGGCTCTCACCCG
>Ga0187856_1001995_pt1 | contig 15458 bp, 9 predicted proteins | sample June2016WEW_8_40_FD_132443 | JGI IMG/M metagenome (GOLD analysis project Ga0187856, IMG submission 132443) | Peatland microbial communities from SPRUCE experiment site at the Marcell Experimental Forest, Minnesota, USA - June2016WEW_8_40 | ecosystem: Environmental > Terrestrial > Soil > Wetlands...
CAGGTACTGTTCGGTGATTACGCTGGCGGTGACTTCGTGCGGGTCGAGCTCGGCGCGCTTGAGCAAATGCAGCAGCAGGTCGAGCGGGCCCTCGTAAATCGGGAGCCGGAAGCGGACCCCGGCGTCGGCTCCGAGTCTGGGCGGCGTGTTGGATTCGTCGCTCAAAGTTGCACCATCCAGGAGATCGCACCCAGCGCCATGTTCATGACCGGATAGATCGCGACATCCAGCCAATGCGTATACAGCAGCAGCAGCAATATAAGGAAGCCATAACGCTCGGTCTTTGCGTAGGCGCGCGCGGCCGGGAGCGGCAGGATGCCGAGCAACACCCGCCCGCCGTCCAGTGGCAGCACGGGAAAGAGATTGAAGACCCCCAGTTCGACATTGACAATCACCGACGCCTGCATCATCCGAGCAAGCGGTTCGGCGATGGTGGGGCCGAGCGAGCCGTGCAGAAACGCCGGCATCATACGCAGAAGAAGTCCGCTCACGACTGCCAGCACGAAGTTCGTCAGCGGCCCGGCGGCCGCTACCTTCATCATTCCGGTCCGCCCGCCCCGCAACACGCGGAAATTGACGGGGACCGGCTTGGCGTAGCCGAGCACGGCCATACCAAACAGATACAGCGCGAACGGCAGGATAATCGTCCCAAAGAGATCGATGTGTGAAATCGGATTGAGCGTGAGCCTTCCGGCGCGCCGAGCGGTATCGTCGCCAAGGCGCAGCGCTACCACGCCATGCATAACCTCGTGCGCGATGATCGCGAACATGATCGCCGGCGCGACGATACAGATGTTCGCGATGGTTCCGTTCAGATCGCCCAAGTCAGTCCGTGCCTTCCCCCACGCTCGCGCGGGTCGCTCGCGGATGAAACGTGCGATGTACCTTGCGCAAGTGGCTCTTGGAGAGGTGGGTGTAAATCTGCGTGGTCGAGATGTCGCTGTGGCCGAGCATCTCCTGCACGGCGCGCAGATCCGCGCCGCCCTCGAGCAGATGCGTGGCGAAGCAATGGCGCAAGGTATGCGGGCTGACCCATGCAAGGCGCGGATCGGCGGCGGTCCATCCTTTGAGCGCCTTGAAAAATCCCTGCCGGGTCATCGCGCGGCCGAGCCTCGTAATGAAAACCGCCCAGACGCGACGCGGAACCTTTTTCCTGCCCCGCTTGCCGTCACCGGATGGATTCAGAATTTCATCGCGCCGCTCCAGGTAGGCCTTCAGCGCGCGAATCGCGGCGCCACCCATCGGCACCATCCGCTCCTTGCCGCCCTTGCCGAGCACGACGACGGCGCCGGCCGCGAGATTTACCTGATGCAGTTGCAACCCGACCAGTTCCGAAACGCGCAGACCGCATCCGTAGGCCATTTCGAGCATCGCGCGGTCGCGCAATCCGCGGGCGTCGTGCGCACCGATCGCGGCGATAAGATTTTCAACGTCGCCGGGCGACAGGGTGCGCGGGAGTTTGCGCGGATGCGGCCTGAGCTTCACGGTCGGCGCGGGATCGCGTTCGATGATTTTCTCGTCCACCAGCTCGCGGGCGAGCCCGCGCAGACTGGCGAGATGGCGGCGCTGCGAACTGACCGCCAAACCCCGATCCGCAAGCGCTTCGAGGTACGCGGTCAGAGTGGCGGCGTCGAGTTGCGCCGGCGTCAGCCCGGCCTCGCGGCACCACGATTGAAAAACGCTGAGGTCATGCGCGTATGCGTCCATCGAATGGCGGCTGAGCCCGCGCTCGACGGCCTGGCGCGACAAATGGCGATCGATCAGCTCGTCCCAGCCGGCGGCGCTCACGCGGTTGCTCCTTCGGTGGGATTCTGTTCGACCTTTTCGAGCAAGGCGGCGCGCAGCTCCCGCATCCGATCGAGGCCCTCGATTTTTCCGCCCTCGCGATCGCTCACGTAAAAGACATCGAGCGCCTGATCGGCGTTGGTCGAGATGCGCGCGAGGTGAATCAGCAGGCCGAGCCGGTAGAGCGTGTGGGTGATCGCGAACAGCAGTCCGACGCGGTCCTGGGTGAATACGTCAATCACGGTGAACTGCTCGGAGGTGCGATTGTCCACCGTGACTTCGGTCGGCACGTGGCGCACGAACTTGCGGCCGGCGCTCTGCACATGATGCGCCGCGGCGACCAGCCCCGCGATGTCCTGCTGGCCTGTGATGACGCGCTCGAGGTCGCGCTCGACGCGCAGCCAGCGGTCCTCTTCCATCGCCATCGAGCCGGCGCCCATTAGATGTGACACGCGAAACACGTCCATCGCGATGCCGTTGGTGCGGGTGGTGATTCGGGCCGACAGGATGTTGAGATTGTTGGCGGTCAGCGCGCCTGCGATCATCGAGAACAGCCCCGGCTGATCCCGCGTCACGACGATAAACTCGCTGAACTCCAGTTCGGGGAAATGCCTGATGCGGCAGACCAGCGGGCGGTCCGCGAGCGAGCGCATCAAGTCGAAGTGCAGCGGAATGTCGGCTTCGGGCACGGTGAAGAAGTAGCGGTCGGGCATCTGGTCGAGGAACGCGGTCAGCTCGGAATCCGGCGCGGCGGAGGCGCGCAGGGTCTCGCGGACGGCGGCTTTGACGGTAGCCAGCCGGCGCGCGGGATCGACCGCCTCGCGATCGCCCTGCTCGAGAACCTTGAGCGCGCGCATGTAGAGATCGCTAAGCAGCATGTCGCGCCAATTATTGTAAACCTTCGGCGCGACCGCACGCATGTCGGCATAGGTGAGCAAGTAGAGCGCCTTGAGGCGATCGATCGAGCCGACGGTGCGCGCAAATTCCTCGACGGTAGTGTGATCGTCAAGGTCACCCTTCTGCGCGATCTGGGACATCATCAGATGGTTGCGGACGAGGAACACGACCAGGTCGATTTCCTCGCTGTTCAGTCCAAGCCGCTGTGACACTTCCGCCGTCAGGCTGGCGCCGCGCTCATGATGGTCATGGCCGTGGCCCTTGCCGATGTCGTGCAGCAGCAGCGCAAGGAACACGAGCGGCAACTGGTCGAATTCACGCACGACCTCGGTGAGCAGGGGAGTGGAACCCTTGAACTCGCCCTTGCGCAGGCGTTCGACTTCACGCACCGCAACCAGCGAATGCCGGTCAACGGTGTAGATATGGTAGAGGTCGTGCAGAACGCGCGCGTAGAGGTTGCCGAACTCGGGGATTATCGCGCCGAGCACGCCCGACAGATGCATCGCCTCGAGCGTTTCGGCGACGCGCCGGGGCGCGGACAGAATCTTCATCAGGGCGGCGGCGACGCGCGGGTCTTTGCGCATGTCGTCGTCGATCAATTCAAGATTGTCGCGCACCAGCTGGTACGCGCTGCCTGAAAGGCTCACGTTCTGCGCCTGGCAGTCCGCGTAGATCGTGATCAGGTTGAGCGGATCGCGTTTGAAAAAATCGGGCTCGGCGATGCTCAGCAGATTGCGCTGAACGATTACGCCGGGGCGAATCGTGCGGGTCGGCGTGCGCCGAAAAAATCGCCCGCCGGGACTGTTCTCGGTCACCCGCGCGATCAAGCCTTCGGCAAAGCGATGGACCGTCGACGCGTGCTGGTAGTACGCGCGCATCAAAGCGGAACCGGCAGCCTGTCCGTCCGCGGGCTTGAAGCCCAGCATCGGCTCGATCCGCTCCTGCATCTCGAAGGTGATTTGATCGAAGTGGCGCCCGGTCAGAAAATGCAGCGAATTGCGCACGCGCCAGAGAAAGTCGCGCGCTTCGATCACTTCGGCCGCTTCGGGCTCGGTGATGACGGCTTTTTGCACCAGCTCCTCGAGCGAATGGACTTTGTATTTGACCTTGGCCAGCCACATCGCGGTGTGAAGATCGCGCAGCCCGCCTTCGCCTTCCTTGATCTGAGGCTCGAGCAGGTAAATCGAATCGCCGTACTGGGCGTGACGTTTGCGGCTTTCTTCGAGCTTGGCGGCGAAGAACTTGTCCTGGTTGCGATTGAGCACGTCGGCGATGAGCAGCTTGTCGAGATCGGAGTAGAGCTTTTCGTCGCCGCATAAGAACCGCGTGTCGAGGATCGCGGTCTTTTCCTTCAGGTCCTCGTTCGCCAGCCGCACGCATTCTTTGGCCGTGCGAACCCCGTATCCGACCGTGAGACCTGCGTCCCAAAGCGCGTGCAATATTATTTCGGTGACAACTTCGGCGTATGGCCCGCGCTTGTAATCGTGCAGAAAGAGCAGATCGACGTCGGATTGCGGATTCAGTTCACCGCGCCCGTAGCCGCCGCGCGCGACCACCGCAATTGTCTGGTTGAGCTTGGTAAATCGCCGGCCATGCTCCGCGTCCGCATAATAAAACAGCGCCCGCAGAAGATCGTCCATCGCCGTCGTCATCGCGGTCACGATCTCGCCGCCGCTCGCGCCGCCGAAATGGCGCTCGGCGAGCTCGGCGCGCACAGATTCGAGATAGGCGCGGGCAATCGCGCCGGGCCTCTTGCTCGCGGCGAATTGCGCGAGCAAGGCCTCCTGGCCGCGCGGTGAAGATTCGGGAATTGGCGCAGACTCGGCGCGATTCGCGCCCGTGACGAGGCTCACAGATTTCCCACCGCCAGATCGGCGTTGAAGTAATGCGCTACTGCGGTGGCGACCGCGCTTGCGAGCACGTCCTGGTAATCCGCCGACGCCAGCCGCGCGGCTTCGCCGGCGTTCGACATGAAGCCGCATTCGACCAGCACGGCCGGCATATGCGCGCCGACCAGCACGTAAAATGGTCCCATCTTCGCTCCCAGCGCGTTCACGTTCAGTCCAAGTCCGGCATCGAGATCGGCGACCGTCTGCGCGTCGATCATCCTGGCCACAGAGGCCGCTTCCGACGCCTTATAGTTCTGGCGCAAGTCGGTCAGGATGTAGTTTAAGTTGGAGCTGTCCGGTGCGCCATAGCCTCCCGCGCCGGCGTTCTCCATTCGCGCCAGCCGAATCGTCGCCCGATCGGTGGTGTTGTTCAGGTAATAGACTTCGATTCCCGTGGTGTCGGTGTTCGGACTCGAATTGAGGTGGATTGAAACGAACAGGTCCGCACCGGCGCGATTCGCGATTCGCGTGCGCTCCGCGAGGCTGATAAATACGTCGGTCGAGCGCGTCAGCCAGGCGCGGATGCCGCGGGCTTCCAGAGCGGCTTTCAGGCGCGTCGCGATTTGGATGGCGAGGTCCTTCTCCACTGCGCCGGCCGACGATTGCGTGCCGGGATCGTAGCCGCCGTGACCCGGATCGATCATCACCAGAAAATGACCCGGCTGACGATTGCCTTCACTCACATTCGAGGGCGCGGGCGCGATTGGTTGCGCGAGAGAGTCGGGCCGAGGGTTCGGCGCAGGCCCGAATGCGACAGTGCGCGCGACCGACGGAGCAGGGCGACGCGGGGCGTCGTCGTGAACGATAATCGGGGCCGCGATATTTAGATCAGCGCCCGCGGATGCGACCCGCAACACTATTTCATTTCTGCCTCTCAGCCTCGCGATCGCGTAGTCGGCTTTGCCGATTACCTCGACGACGATTCGCGACTTGCCGCCGGGCGACTCGATCGTGCGCACGCTCGCAATTGGCGCCGTTTCATAGCCGAACAGCGGGCGCGGAGGGATCGCGATGCGCGTGCGCGCCAGCTCGATCCAGAGTTCGCTGCCGTGCGTGCTGAGGTCGAGCGGTGGAGCAGGGCCGCTGAATTCGAAATGCAGTTCGAGAGTCGGCCGCGATGCTCGATTCGCGCGGAAGTCAGGGCTGACGCGGGAAGACTGGCGCCGGCAAGGACCGGGGCAACCATCGCGCCGATCGTCGCCGTCGCGACCGCAACCGCCATCATTCTCCGCATCACCGCAACCCTACCCAGCATCCAAGGATAGCCGCCGGGTAGAGCGATCGCCACGCCCCCGCCCCCGCCACCCCGCCTGGGCAAAACTTCAACCGACTCTACTTATGACTGGTAGCAAGTTGGGGGCAGACCACAGGGGGTCACCGTCCGCCGTTGGCGTGCGCGGTCCCTGCCAATGGCTTAATCCGCCAATACCTCTGTCACCGGGCACGTTCTCGCGAGTCGGGCCGCTTATTTCTTCTTGAACCGGAACATGTTGGTCAGATCTCCGATCGCGGGGCTGTTGGTCGGGACGTATGGCTGCGCGGCCGCACTGATCGGATTGGGCAGATTGTCGCGGCTGCGGCCGGAGAGCGGCTTCAGCTTCCAGTTCCATTCGATGAACTTCAGGATCGATACGTGATCCGAATAGGTGTGATCGACGTAATCGAATTTGGCGAACGGCGATACTGCGAGCATCACGGTGCGCGGACCGTCGCCGAAGAAATCAATCGGCTGAATGTAGCCGGTGTCGTATTCACCGCCGGATTCGTCGAGGGTGATCAGAACCGCCGTCTCGCTCCACAGCTTGGGATTGCTCTGCACAGTATCGACGATATTTTTCGCAAACGCCTCAAACAGTGCCGGTGTTGAAGTCCCCGGATGGCCATCGGTTAGCGAGGTTGGCTTGATGAACGAAACCGAAGGCAGGTTGTTAGCCTGGACGTCCTGAAAAAACGCGCTCAAGTCCTGGATGTTGTTCTTGAGCGGGCCGGTCATGATCGACTTCGAGTACTGCAAGCCGTTGCAGATGGCGCAATACAGATCTCCGGCGGGGCTTTCGGTTCCGGCCAGGCTGTACCCGTCCCCGTAGTATTTCCATGAGACCCGTTTTTTCGCGAGCGCGTCGCCGATGGTCGGAATAGTTTGCGGGCCGATCGAGAAATGGCTGCCGGCGGGAAACTCGTTTGCCGCCGTGGGCGAGGTGGCGATCGGATTCCCCAGGTGATCGTACGCCGGGTACTCGTTGTTGATCTGATAATACGTGTCCGGCGCGCAATTGCCCTTGTTGAATGTGGTGTAGGGCAGGGAGCTCTCGTAGCCGGCGATAGCGCTCACGCCCGGCTGGCTCGCATCGGAGCAATCGACGGCGCCGCCGAAACTGGTATTGGCCAAATCCAGAAATGGCAGCGTGTCCTGCGTGTAGAAGTTATTGGTGCCCGCCATCGGGTTCGGATTCGAAATCAGATCGGCGGTCGGCGTGATCGCCTTTCCGCTGCCCGATGGATCTGCGAAATAGTAAACGTCGCCGGTAAAGATCGCCTGCGAGTTCGGCCCGGTGCCGCCCATGATTGGCTGATGATAGTTGTCGTTGAGTGCGTAGTTTTGGGCAAACCATTGCAGGATCGGCAGATCGCCCGCCGCCATGTTGTAGATGCCCATCGCCACTCCGCCCTGGTAAGTGCCCTCCACGTCGGTTGGCGGATCGCACGAGGTCATGCTTTCATTCGGCTCGCACATTTCCGTGATGCCCCATCCCTGCGTCACCGCCACCCACGTCACCAGATCGTGGAGGCATCCGCTCGGATTCTGCGCGGTCGCGTGCGCCGTGCTGCAATCCGCCTGCTGCCACATCTGGAAAAATCGATGGGCCGGGTCGCCGGTGTTGTCGCTAACCGCGGTGGCGGTCGGCGGAGACGCCGGCTCGCCGAGCCCCGCAAGGATGCTTCCGGCCTCCCCGCTACCGACCAGCGGTTTGCACTTGGTTGAGTCGAATGGCGGCACATCCGCAAGCGCCTGAATCAGAGCGCCCGGGTTGACCAGCGGATAGGGCCCATTTGGCAACGGCAACGGCGTATTCGCGGCTTGCAGCAGATCGTATCGGCAATCCTCCACCGGAGTCAGGCCGATATCCTGCGGGATGAAAAGCGGTTGATGGGTTCCGCCGAGCAACAGCAGCGGCTGGTCGTCGGCCGCGAGACCGATGTCCGTGCAAGTGGGAGGTCCATAGCCCGGAAGACCCGATGCAAACGCAAGGCTCGTGAGCAGGCATGCCGACGCGGGTAGCCCGTTAAGTCCTGTGCTCGGCTGGGGAAGGTTCGCAAACGGACCGGTCTGCGTGGGACTGAGCTCGTAAGTCGAGGTATCGGTAGCCTGGTTCTGCAGGGGGTTGGAGGTCGATAGTGTAGTGAAGAACCCCGGCGGGAATCCGGTCTCGTCCACCAGACCCTCCGACAGCAGGTTCATCACCTTTTGCTTCGGATCGGGCGGCGTGTAGGTTCCGAACAAATTGTCGAAGCTTCGATTTTCCCCAAGCACCACGATCACATGCTTGATCGGGCTGCGCGTCGGAGGATTCCGCAACGGATTCGCCGCCAGAACCGGCAACGTCTGATTGAAAAGAAAGCACGCGGCAACTATGGCACTCTGCGCGCGTCGAACACGCCTCCGACTCATCGTATCCTCCTGCACTCCGTCAAACCGATCATCGCGACATCGCGTGGGCGATCGTGAAAAACTTTGATCTGTAATTTGATAGCTCCCTCTGGAATTGGCGACCCGATAACACACCCTCAGCACGGTCAGCAAGCAGCCGGCACCGATTTGTCCACAATCTCCAAGCCTCGCTTTCGCTCGCGCTCGATTACGATGTTGCAGTGCAGCGGGCACAGTTCGATCTGGCGGACGTGACTTCATCGCCCGTAATGCGGATGCGTCTTTTTGTGGTAGTCGCCGCACTTGCCGCAGAAGAAAAGCCGAATTGTTTGGGCGTACTTGGCCATGATGGTCTGGTTCCGTTTCAAGGCAAGGGTCTTCGACTCACGACCACAATCATCACGCGGCTATCAGTTATGGGAGATGGGCCGAATGATGATTCGGGATATGCGGCCATCACCTGTTCTGACAATAGGGATGCGGAAAAGGTTTTTGCTGCGTTCTTGGTGCTTGCAGATGCGCTTGCTTCCAGCTCAATCCACGCTGCGTTATATCCTTCATATCCGGGGACATCATTCCAGATGTTGGTAAAGAGATTTTTGTCTAGTATCTTTTCGCCTGAAGGGGCCAGCCAGCCACCCTTGTCGAGTATCGAATCGAGACTGAGCACGAAGCCCTCAACCTCGAATTTGTCATCTACATACTTTTGGTTTACGAACACCGCAACTCTTTGTCCCGCAAACGGCTTTATCCGGTCAATTATTCTGTTTCGAGCATTCCCTGCTAAGAGCCAACTGCGGGGAGACACCTCAACTTAATACTGCGCTGCCGTCGCCACGGCCAGGGGTTATCCCTGCTTCGTGATTTGTTCTCCTGAACTAAAAAATGTTTCACGTGAAACATTTTCGTGAAAACCCCAGCCACACAGCACCAATTTCGACCACTTCTGAAAAAATTGACTGCCATTGCCCCTGCCTGCTTAACCTTGGGTGCAGGCATTGGCAGGGGCCGCGCCCGCCAACGGCGGCCGGCCTTAATACTGGGTGCAGGGGTCACCCCTGCTGCTTGAGGCGGGCGGCGATTCGCGCCAGCGCGTTCAGCGCGTCCATCGGCGTCATCCGCTCGACGTCGAGTGCGCGGATTTCATCGATCACGCGGCTCTCCATCGGCGAGAACAAACCGAGCTGAGGGGGCGGGGTCGTAGCGCGCCGATCGCGCGCAATTCGCGGCATCCCGGCTTCATCCAATTCGCCCTGCTCGAGGTTGGCAAGAATTTCCCGCGCGCGGCTGATGATCGAATCCGGCAATCCCGCCAGCCGCGCCACCTCGATACCGTAGCTTCGCGACGACGGCTGCTCGATAACCCGGCGCAGGAAAATCACCTCCGCGCCCCATTCGCGCACCGCCATGCTCAGGTTCTTGACCCGCGGACGCTCGCGCGCGAGGTCGGTCAGTTCGTGGAAATGCGTAGCGAACAGCACCTTGGCTCGCGTCTGATCGTGCAGGTATTCGGCGACGGCCCATGCGATCGCAAGCCCGTCAAAGGTGCTGGTGCCGCGGCCGACCTCATCGAGCAGCAGCAGGCTGCGCTCGGACAGTCCCTTGAGCAGGCGCGCCGTCTCGCTCATCTCGACCATGAAGGTGGACTCGCCGCGGCGAAGTTCGTCGCGCGCGCCGATTCGCGTGAGCACGCGATCGATAAGCCCGATGGTCGCCTCGGCGGCGGGAACGAAGCTGCCGATTTGCGCCATGATCGCGATCAGCGCGACCTGGCGCAGGTAGGTCGATTTGCCGGCCATGTTGGGGCCGGTGATCAGCAGGATTTGGCGCGTGTCGGGCTCCGCGTCGAGGTCGTTGGGCACGAACTCGCCCGAGCGCATCCCGGCTTCGAGCACGGGATGGCGTCCGTCGCGCACCCGAATCCGAAGGCCGGTGTTGATCGTGGGACGCACATAGCCGCGGCGCCGCGCCACTTTCGCCAGCGACATGATCGCGTCGAATTCGCCCACCGCGCGAGCGGTTTCGAGTATCGTGGCGGCGTGCGACTGCAAGTCGCGGAGCAGCCTCGAGAAGATCTGGAGTTCGAGTTCCTTGAGCCCCGATTCCGCAGTCAGGATTTTGCGCTCGAGTTCCTTGAGCGCGGGCGTGGTGAAGCGCTCCGCGCTGACCAGCGTTTGCTTGCGCTCGTAGTCGGCGGGCACCCGCTCGAGATTGGGCTTGGTGACCTCGATGTAATAGCCGAAGATATTGTTGTAGCGCACCTTGAGCGACGGGATAGCGGTGCGCGCGCGCTCTGTCGCTTCCAACTTCGCGATCACGCCGCGGGCGCCGGACGCCAGGCTGCGCAATTCGTCAACTTCGGCGCTGAGCCCCGGACGAATCACGTTGCCGTCGCGGGGATTCACGGGAGGCTCGTCGGACAGCGTCGCCGCGATTTGCGCCACGAGCGCGGGCATCGGCGAGATCCGCGCGGCCTGTTCGCGGATAAGAGGGCTCTTGAACGCGCCCATCGCTTTTTTCAGTAACTCGTCCGCCTTGAGCGCGTCCGCCAGGCGCAGACAATCCCTCGGCGACGCCCGCATCGCGCCGATTCGTCCCGCCAGCCGCTCGAGATCGCCGATTTGTTTCAAGGATTCCGCCAGCGCGCCGCCCAGGTCGGCATCGAACAGCTCTTCGGCTGCGTCGTGGCGCGCGTGGATCGCGTCGAGCGCGAGGAGAGGATAGGTGATCCAGTTGCCAAGCGTGCGTGCGCCGGCTGCGGTCAAGGTTTCGTCTAGAATCGACAGCAACGAGCCCTTGCGCGCGCCGTCAGTCGAAGCGACGAGTTCGAGATGACGCCGCGTGGTCTCGTCCACCAGCATGTATTCGGCGATGCGGTAAAGACGCGGCGCTTCGAGATGCGCCAGGTCGCGGCCGAAGGTGCTTTCGACATAGAGCAGTGCGATTCCTGCGGCGCGCGCGATCGATTCGTGGAGATCCACGGCGGCGGCCGCGAAACGATTCGAGAATGCCGCGGTCGCCCGCTCGGCGCTGAACGATTCATGATCGAGCGTCGTCACGGGACAGTTTAAGTCATTCAGGAGCGCGCCCAACTCGCCGTCTTGTCCAGGGACTTGCCCGGCGACTACTATTTCGCGCGGCGCGATTCGCGCGATTTCCTCGCGCAGCGATCCGGCCTCGCGGACCTGCGTGGCGAGAAATTCCCCCGTCGAGACGTCGAGCGCTGCCAGCGCGAACCCGGCGCCCTCGGCGCCCGTGACTGCGACCAGGTAACTTTTCTCGGCGGCGGTCAGCACCATCTCCTCGCCCACGGTTCCGGGCGTGATCACGCGTACGATTTGCCGCGGCATCAGCTTGGGAGAGCCGGCATCGGGCGTCCCCTGCTCGCAGATGGCGACCTTGTGGCCGGCTTTCAGCAGTTTGGCGATGTACGGTTCCGCGGAATGGTAGGGCACGCCGCACAGCGGCACGCCGTCCTTGTTGCGCGAGGTGAGCTGAATGTCGAGCACGCGCGCGCCGACTTCGGCGTCCTCGAAGAACATCTCGTAAAAGTCTCCGAGGCGGAAGAACAGGATCGCGTCGGGAACGCGCTGTTTGACGCTCAGATACTGCGCGATGAGGGGTGTTTGCTTGACTGCCACTGATGCGATTGCGGTCCACAATAGCCGTGATGGAAGAAATGGGCAAAACAGCGTGCATGGCGCGTCGTGAGAGGACGCGATAGCAAGGGGCGCGCGTCGCCTTTTCGCTTTGCCGAACGCATCTCGATTTACTAGAGTCCGAGTGTTAATCAGGCTCTATACCGATCGCCATGTCCAAGCCCGCGGGGCAGTCTTCGCGGCCCGGAGCACGGCGATACATCACCCGACAGGAGATAAGGAAAGATGGCATCAGCATCAGCGTCATTGGAATCAGCCACTCGTGGCGCCAAGTCGAGCGCAGCGCTTGAGTTCCTCAGGAGCTCGCCCAAGAAACTTCTCATCAACGGCAAATGGGTGCCGTCGAAGTCCGGCAAGACTTTCGAGACCCTCAACCCGGCCAACGAGGAGGTCCTGGCGCTGGTCGCCGAGGGCGACAAGGCCGACGTGGACGAGGCCGTCAAGTACGCGCGCAAGGCTTACGAGGACTTTAAGTGGGCGAATCTGAGTCCGCATGCGCGCACGGGCTTCCTGCTCAAGATCGCGGACCTGATCGAGCAGCATGCCGAGGAGCTCGCCGAGCTCGAGACGCTCGACAACGGCAAGCCCCTGTTCGAGTCCAGGAACATCGACATTCCCGGCGCCGCGGAGACCTTCCGCTACTACGCGGGCTTCGCGACCAAGATTTACGGCGAGACCAATCCGTCCGATCCCTCGATGTTCAACTACACGCTGCGCGAGCCGGTCGGCGTGTGCGGACAGATTATACCGTGGAATTTCCCGCTGCTGATGGCGTCGTGGAAGATTGCGCCCGCGCTCGCATGCGGCAACGTCGTCATCCTGAAACCTGCCGAACAGACTCCGCTGACGGCGATTCGCCTCGGCGAGCTTATCTGCGAGGCGGGATTGCCCGAAGGCGTCGTGCAAATCATCACGGGCTTTGGCCCCGGCGCGGGAAGCTCGATCGCCGAGCATCCCGACATCGACAAGGTCGCCTTCACCGGCTCTACCGAAGTCGGCAAGCTGATCCTGAAGGCCTCCGCCGGCAACTTGAAGCGGGTATCGCTCGAGCTCGGCGGCAAGTCGCCGAACATCATTTTCCCCGACGCTGACATGCCGGCCGCGGTGTTTGGCTCGGCGCTGGGCATCTTCATGAACCAGGGGCAGGTCTGCTGCGCCGGTTCGCGCGTGTTCGTGCAGGAAAGCGTGTACGATCAGTTCACCGATTCGCTGTCGCAGATGGCGAGCGGACTGACGCTGGGAAATCCGCTGGACCCGAACACCCGCATGGGTCCCCTGGTTTCCAAAGAGCAGCACGATCGCGTCAAGGGATATTTGAAGGCCGGCAAGGCAGAGGGCGCCAAGGCCAAGACCGGCGGCGAGCCGGGCAAGCAGGAAGCCGGATACTTCATCCAGCCGACGGTTTTCACCGGCGTGAACAACCAGATGAAGATCGCGCGCGAGGAGATCTTCGGCCCCGTCGCGTCGGCGATCCCGTTCAAGGACGAAGCCGACGTCGTCTTCCAGGGCAATGACACGACTTACGGATTGGCCGCGGGCGTGTGGACCAAGGATATCAACCGCGCTCTCACGATCGCGCGCAGGCTCAAGGCCGGCACGGTCTGGATCAACACCTATAGCGTACTCGATCCGATATCTCCGTTCGGCGGCTACAAGCAGTCGGGCTTCGGCCGCGAGCTGGGCAAGTACGCGATCGATCTGTACACTCAGATCAAGTCGGTTTACGCCAGGATCGGGTAGTCAAGCGATACGGATTGGCCGCTGGCGGGGCAATCGAAAACAGTTCGAATTCTCCGGCAAGGGCGCCCAACTGGGCGCCCTTTTTTGTGCCGCCGCGCGGCGGGCTCCGTTCGGGGAGAGTAAAAAAATCACGCTTTCGGGGCGCAACCATATTTCGCTTGGCCCGTGGATTCCCTTATATTGACGGCAGTGAGCCAGGAGTGGTTGGCGTCATGCCGCATTAGATCGATTGCGGCCGGCGCACGTCTTAGTGGCGTGAGGATGAGCCGTCCCGAGGGACGGCATTAAGTGGGTGGTGTGAAATCGGCGTCGCCGGAAGTCCGACGGCGCCGCGGGGTTCACTGATGGCGGCCGAGAAGAACGATGACCCGATCGAGGCGACGATCTCGTCGCGAGCGCCGCTTGGTCCTGAATCTCCGCCGCTGCGTCCGCCGAGGCATTCGGAGCTTGAAGAACGGCTCGAAGTTCGTCCCATCGGCACTCCGATGGGTTTGCGCGAGCTCGCCGCGCTCCACAAGCGGACCTGGAGCACGCTAAACGTACAGGAAAAGCGCGTGCACGTGCTGCTATGGCCGCTTGCGATCCATTTTGGGCTCTACGCGGTGGGTCCGGGCAGCGAGCGGCGGCGCCCGCCACTGATTGGCGCGTTTTGGGCGCGGTGCCTGGCTGACGCGCCGCTGACGCTTGGCCATCTGTATCCGCCGCAGTTGTTCAAGGGGATGCTCGCGTCGGAAGTGTTCGAGTTTGGCGGGATGGTGATCGACCCGAATTACCAGGGCAAAGGCCTGGTCAAGATGATGTCGGACACCGCGCGGTTGTTTGTTTTTTCGCGCCGTCCCAAGTTGTTAATCACAAATCCGGTTGAGCCGCTTTACGAGATGTACAAACAGCTCGGGCTCAGGACGGTGGGCCGCGAGCCCGTCGAGCATCCACACGCATTCAACGTGCGGGTGTGGCTGATGTACGGCAAATTCGACGAGCTGGCGAAACCATACTTTATGTAGAGGTTTGCTACATACTTACGACTTCGCTTTGTGCTCCTCCTTGGCCGAGCCGCCCATAAGCGCTCCCGCGCCCCGCATGATCCTGGTGCCGACGCTCAGCAACGTGTCGGTGACGCCCGGGAACAACGACGCGAGTTTCTCCGCGACTGCGGCGCCGGGAGGAACGTCCACTTCCGTCAGCCCGAACGCGGCCGCAGCCAGGACGGCCCACGTCACCCATCGCGGCGGCATCGCCATCATGTCGGATACGCCTTTGAGCGAATCGTGCTTGAGCGCATTGCGCGCCATGGGTGTGTCGATCACCCCGGGCATCACGAGCGACACTTTTATCCCGGTATTGAACAACTCGACGCGCAGAGCTTCCGTCATTCCCACCAGCGCAAACTTGGTCGAGCTGTAGCCGCCGAGGGGACTGACGCCGCGGCGTCCTGCCAGCGACGAGATGTTCACGATGTTGCCTGATTTGGCCTGGCGCATCACGGGCAGCACCGCCTGCATCGCGTTGAGCGCGCCGAAGACGTTTACCGCCATCATCTTTTCGAGGTCTTCGGGACGCATTTGCTCGACCGGATCCGAGATGAGCAATCCCGCCGAGTTGATCAGGATGTCAACTTTTCCGAATGCTTCTTTAACCTGCTCTATCGCCCGGAATACGCGTGCGCGATCGGTCACGTCGCAATCGAGCACGAGCGCTTTGCCGTCTGCCTTGTTGATTTTATGCGCGAGTTCTTCGAGCTGCACGCGCCGGCGTGCGAGCAGCGCAACTTGCGCCCCTTGTTCGCCGAACGCAAGCGCGACGTCATGGCCGATTCCACTCGACGCTCCGGTTACGACC
>Ga0187856_1002000_pt1 | contig 15444 bp, 14 predicted proteins | sample June2016WEW_8_40_FD_132443 | JGI IMG/M metagenome (GOLD analysis project Ga0187856, IMG submission 132443) | Peatland microbial communities from SPRUCE experiment site at the Marcell Experimental Forest, Minnesota, USA - June2016WEW_8_40 | ecosystem: Environmental > Terrestrial > Soil > Wetlands...
AGTATACGTTTGAATCGGATAGTAACCGTAACTTGAATTTGTTGAAACTACGAATATTTTACTATAATTACCCTCATAGGGTAAATAATAGCCATCGCTGATCTGCGAAGAATGGGCAAGTTTACTTTGGAAAACTCCTACTTGATTATACTCGTATACTGCGGCTGCTGAACTGGCAATTAAGAGAGCCACGAGTAGCAAAGCAACTGGTTTTAAGCCTACTTTAAAATTAAAACGGTGTATTGACTTTTCCTGTGATATCGGCTTTTTATCGGTTGCATTCTCCACTGTTCGGACGGTTAATAAGGCGTCTTTTCCTTGGTCGGATAGGCAATACTTGCCATATTCGTCCGTCTTTATCAAACCGTTAAGTTTGGTCAAATGATGTTGAAGGTGTCCGCCGCTTTCAATGCCTGTTTTCTTTTTCAAGTCGGCAAAACCGATAGGGCCTTCACTTAGAACCTTTAGGATAAGGATGCGTGTTGGGTGCCCCAATGCATCGAAGACTTCTGCACGTTGTCTGTCAGTCTCTACCTGTTTTTCGTCTTCCATTTTTCTCTCTGCCTCGACCTGTCTTGTCCATGTCATATCCATTAGCCTATTTAATCCCTCTATTGTAGACCGAATGGAAAAGTCGATTAATGCTTAGTCCAGTTTTCTGGACAAGACTTAAGTTACTGACCTTTCTCGAGCCAACGTATACCTTTCTACCTCATTCATATCGCATTGCTTCTGCTGGTCGGGTTCTGGCTGCTCTCCACGCTGGGTACAGGCTGCCCAGTGCACCTAACAATACAGCAACACCTAATCCAAGCAGCACGAGTTCAGGAGTTATGGTTACGGAGATGGAAGCTGACGAAGCCGAGCCGATGGATACGCCTGCGGTTGATACTGTGCTATTTCCAGCTTGAGTTGGATGGGGAAGCAGCAGGTTGGCAAGCGAGGTTGCACCGACTGTGCCAATTACTATACCTACTATGCCAGCGATTAAGCTCAGCAGTATGCCTTCAAGCATAAACTGCCCCAAAATCGCCCAGCTACTGGCGCCTAAAGCTTTCAGGGTTCCTATTTCTCGAGTTCGCTCCCGAACAGTATATAACATGATGAATAGCACAATTGCGGCAACAACTACAGTGACAACAGCAATCTCCATTGTACCAGTGCTTTGGATTTGACTCATCGAAGATTGCGCCATCTGCAACTCCTCGCTGGTCTGGGTTTGCATTTGAATCACCGAATCTATCAGGGATGAAGCTATCGAAACCGACAACTTGGGGTACATGACGGCGATTTCGTTGGCGGCGCTCTGTACGTTGGTAACGTTGTCGGCAAAAACTTTAAAGTCCGTTACGTTTCCTGCGTTGTTGGTTATCGCCTGTGCATCGTTGAGGTTCATGTAGGCGGCGGTTTCGTTAAGCGGCGTGTACCCATCTATACCGACCACTTGAAAAGTTCGGTTTAAAATGTCAACAGTCCCGCCAACCTGAACATTGAAATGATCCGCAACTCGCTCCTGCAGCACAACCACGCCGCTATCGCCTACCTGCAAGTTTCTTCCAGCCGTAACGTTTGAGGGCAAAATCAACGAGTACGCACTTAGCAGTGAAGCATTATCTAACGGTATCCCATAGACGTTAAATGCAAAATCGCCGTCGAATTCTGTTTGGTCTAGAAAAGGTATAACATTGGTGACATGCTGAATTGAGGTGAGGTTGGCGTAGTAATCTGTCACGTTCATTAACGGCTGCTCAACGATGGTTTGATTATCAGGCCCTGCGCCGGGAACTGAGACTGCCGGCAGGTGGCAGTCTATTTGGGTCGCCACAATATTTACAGTTGAATCAACCGTTTTTGCAGTAGCTGCTAAGTTGTCAATGGTTTGTTGCGTGGTTGCTTTGCTTGCGGCTATGCTGGGCGGAATAGAGATTAGCATAGCCAAGGCAAAGCTCAATACCACAATCACTAACAGTGATCTGGTTTTTCTTCTCGAGATGTTTTTAGTCGCTCTGGTTAGTATCCCCGTGAATTTTTCCTCCTGATTTTAAACCATAAAAAAGATTGTAAGTTTCCGTTGGACCTTAGGTTTCTGTGCTTATTTTTGTCGATTTGGATTTTCCAGCTTTTTTCATTGCAATGATAACTAGGGAGAGGACTATTATGATACCGACAAGCAACGCGACTGCTAACGATTGGGGAGAAAACTCTGGAACGGTAGGCGTTGGTGATGATGCGCCTAAAGGATTTGAACCCGTTAAAGGAATTGCTACTGGTTCATTTAACACGCTACCCTGAATACTCCCATTTGTGGAAACCCAATAATTATTATAAATAGTTTCAGAGATACTCTGAAATACGTTAACACCGCTGCCTATGAGGTTATTTTCTGTTATGGTATTGTAGCTTGCGCCTTCTACCATTCCGATTGATTCTGTAACGTTTGAACCGATAAGAGTGCAGTAGGTAATGTTATTGTAATCGCAGTTGCCAATTAGCATAATGCAGGCGTCACCTGAACAATTAGATAGGTAATCGTCATAGAAAGTGAAGTTACTGCCTCCGTTAGAAATTATTCCATCACCGCAATTAGTGATATACAAGTTTTCGATTGTCACGTTACTGACGGGTAGCGTTGGATAACTGTTTGGGTCATTTAAGTCAATTCCGGAACTTCCCTTACCATTAAGCGTGTATCCTGACCCATTTACAACAACATTGCTTTTCTGCACTTCAATATTGCCAGTAATATTAGCGGTTAATGTGTAGGTATTGCCAACTTGATGAATGCTATTTGTTCCTGTAACTGAACCATCAGCATTGATTATTATGTAACCGACTGATTGTGCATTGATTACTGAACCGCTAAAGGTAGACAACAACATGAATAAGATAAGGCTGATTACCATTGCTAAATTTTTGTTCATACCATCCACCTCTCCAATTTGTTGTTAGAACACTTGAAAGATATATGGGAATTGATCAACATTCTTTGACTAACCAGTTCCCAATATTTAGTCAAACTTTCTTGACGTGGTTTTTTTTGATGCCTAAGCATTGCAGCAACAGCGAATAAGGAAACTATTAGCGGTATAATGAACAGCAATGATGGAAACTCTGGAACTGCAGGGGATGAAGAAGAGGTTGGCTCCGTGCCGGTACCTGTGCTAATCACTGAAACAGTACTGTTAGATCCGTTTGCAATGTAGGCGTATGCTCCGTTGGGTGTTATAGCCACGTCATAGGGATAGGCTACAAGGGGTATCGTTGTTGTCACTGCGTTCGTGGCTGTGCTTATCACCGAAGCAAAACCCAATCTATTGTCTAAATCTTGTTCTGTAACATAGGCATATTCACCGTTGGGGGTTAAAGCTACACCATAAGGCTGGCTTAAACCTATTATGGTCGTCGTTACTGTATTGGTAGCTGTGCTTATTACTGAAACTGAATCGCTGCCTGCATTTGTAACATAGACATATGCGCCATCGGGGGTTATAGCTACACTTTGAGGCCCGATTCCAACGGTTACCGTTGTAGCCACCGTGTTCGTAGACGTATTTATCACTGAAACTGTACCGTTGTCCTCATTGCCGCTACAAGCTACATAGGCATATTCACCGTTGGGAGTTATGGATACAGCTGTGGGAGAGCCTTCAACAGTTATCGTCGTTGTTAGTTTGTTGGTGGCGGTGCTTATTGCCGAAACTAAACCGATGTTTCCATTTATCTGACTATTTTCTGCAATGTAGGCGTATTCCCCGTTGGGCATTATAGCCACACCCGAGGGAAAGCCTCCAAGGGTTATCGTCGCCATCACCTTATTCGTAGAAGTACTTATCACCGCGACCGAATTCTTGTCACCAGTTTTAGGATCAGAGACTGAGCTTGTAACATAGGCATATTTACCGTCAGGCGTTATAGCTACACCGTTAGAACCCTTAAAGTTCACCGTTGCCGTTACCTTATTGGTAGACGTACTTATCACTGCAACATTGTTAAAAATCGGAACATAGGCATATTCACCATTGGGCGTTATAGCCAAAGCAAAAGCGTAGTACGGAATAGTTATCGTCGCAGTTGCTGTAGGAGTAGCTTGAACTATTTGAGGCAAGAATGTTAAACCACAGAGAAAGATTGCAAGAAAGATGCAGCCAACGCTCAGAGTCTTTGTTTTTAGCTTCATTCAAAAGGTCTCCTTTGATTTTGATTGACTGATAAAAGGAGTTTCTATTTGGGCTTGTTTATCTTCGCTTATTTTTCCGTCGCTTAGAAACAGCTTACGTTGAGTCTGCGCTGCAACCTGCTCGTCATGGGTTACCATTATGATGGTTGTGCCCTGTTTCTGGTTAAGGTCTGCCAGCAACTTCACAATCTCCTGCTTGTTGGCTATATCCAAATTTCCCGTAGGTTCGTCAGCCAAAATTATTGCTGGATCGTTAGCTAAAGCACGTGCAATCGCAACCCTCTGCTGCTCTCCTTGGCTTAATCGTTGGGGTCGGTGTTGTTCTCGTCCTGATAAGCCTACGGTGGCAAGGAGGTCTTTTGCTCTTTGTTTACGTTGTCCCTTAAATTTGCCTGCAAGTTCCATAGCTAATTCGACGTTTTCCCGAGCGTTCAGGTACGGCACAAGGTTGAAGTTTTGGAATATGAAGCCTATTTTGTCCCGCCGAATCTTGTAAAGTTTTGATTCAGGAAGTTTTGCAATGTCTACGTTGTCGATGAGTACTTTGCCGCTTGACGCTTTGTCGATGCAGCCGATAACGTTTAAAAGCGTCGTTTTGCCGCTACCCGACGGACCCATGATAGCGGTGAACTCTCCCTTTTTGACTTCAAGGTCGAGGTTGGTTAGAGGCTGGACATCTCGTTTACCTAGTTTGTAGGTTTTGGTTAGATTTTCAATTTTTAATACTAAATCACTCATATCTCATTGCCTCCGCTGGTCTGGTTCTTGCTGCCTTCAAAGCAGGATACAAACTGCCCAAGGCACCTAGCAGTACTGCCACTCCCAAACCTTCTAGAATAAGCTCTGGAGTTACAGTTGCATAATTAGTAAACCACAACATCATTCCTGAGTTCGAACCTGGTGCTGACGGAAATATAATCGTTGGATGCGGTAACAGCAGTTTAGCTAATGTTGTTGCGCCGAATCCGCCAATTACTAAGGCGACTACGGCAGCCATTACGCTTAGTAAAACGCCTTCAAAAATGAATTGGCCAAGGATTGTTGTGTTACTAGCGCCCATTGCTTTGAGTGTGCCGATTTCTCTGGTTCTTTCCCGAACGCTATATAACATCATGAATAATATTATTGCTATGTCTGCAATGACGGCGATGCTTATTTCGATTAAACCGTTGTTTTGTATTTGGTTCATTACATTTTGGGCAGTTTGCACTTGTTGGTTGACTAAGGTTAACACTTGTTGGACTGAGTTTACCTGAGATAAGCCTTCTGAAACTTGCAGTTTAGGATATTCACTGGTGATTCGTGTTGCAACGCTGTTCACGTTGTCAACGTTGTCAACATAGATTTTGAAGTCTGACGCTTGACCAGTCGTGTTAGTGAGAGCCTGAGCGTCAGCTAGACTCATAGTGACGTAAGTTGTATTGACTGCTTCCGGGCCTTCGATGCCTACTACCTTAAAGTTCGTCCCTGAAATGTTAAAGGTACTCCCGACAGTGACATTGTATATGTTTGCGAGGTTCTGTTGCAAAATGACGACACCGCTGTCATCCGCCTGCAAGTTTCTTCCCTCAATGATATTGGCGGGCAGAATTGATGGGTAATCCTTTAGCAGAGAAGCGTTATCTAACGGTACGCCATCGACTTCACCATATGTGAGTTGTGGGACGTTTTGCTCAAGCACGGGTATAACTGTGCTTACATCGGGAATTTTGTTTAAGCCCGAGTAATCCGTGATGCTAACGGTGTTGTACTGGGTGAATACTTTGGTGGTGTTTACATTTCCGTAGGCGCCGTTTAGGAAAGAACCGAGGCTGAAGTTGGTTCCGAGGTTGCCGTCGATTTCTGTTGCTGCCAAAGTTACAGTTGAATTAACGTAGTTGGCATTAGCCGTTAGAGCATTAATTACGCCTTTGACATTTTTGGTGCTTACGTTAATGTTTGGTGGAAGGACTATTAGCAATGTTAGGGCGAGGCTTAGTGCGATGATTACTATTAGGGCTCTGGTTTTTCTTCTCGAGATGTTTCTGATTGCTCTTGTTAGGATTCCCATTTTTTTGCCTCCGGATTACGCCTACTATTAGTAGTGGTAGGTCTTATAAGGCTTACTATCACTGATAGTAGGCAATGGCAGAACCTAAGAAAGATCATTTCACCGCTCATAGCCTAATTGCGGAAAAGTTAAAAGCCTACCATCCCTTATGGTACTTGAGGAAGTAAAACGTTCGCAGACAAGAAAACAGCTGTGTCGCAGTACAACGTTGAAGGAAAACAGCTGGAAGCCTTCTTAGGTCCACTGGAAGCAAGTATACTTCAAACGATATGGTGCTCCAAAAAGAGACCCATAACAGTAAGAGAAGTCCTCGAAGAACTCAAAAAGAAAAAGCCAGTCGCCTACACAACCATTATGAACACGATGGATAGACTCTACGAGAAAGGTCTACTTGACCGAAAAATCGAAAAGAGCAAAGGCGGCGCCTATCTCTACTATGTTTACTGGCCCAAACTTGAAGAACAAAAATTCAAAGAAGATGCAGTCCGCCAGGTATTAAGTAGCCTCATAGACAACTTTGACGAACTTGTCACCAGCTGCCTTGTCGAAAAAGCCGCGGCCAATGGCCAGCAGTTGGAAGCTCTGAAAGAAAAAATCGATAAAACAATAAAGGAAAAGAAGCAATGACCACGTATGGTAGGCTTAAATGATTTTCTGTTTCAGATCTTTCAGCCATACTTCTTCTATTCTTTAGTGTTTCTTTCTATAGCTTTTGTCGGTGTCAAGGTCTTTTTGAAATTTAACCCCTTCATATCGAGGCGGATTCAAAGCATCATATGGCTCATACCGCTGTTCGTTCCAGTTTGCGTGTTATTGCAATTCCACCCCCAAACAGAAATAATCCCATCGCCTTTTGTGCCTCAGATTTCAGTTCCAGCTGGCATGGGCGTTGCTGCTTCGGTTCCAAGTTTCTTCTCGTTCACAGGCTTAATGTGCATTAGCGGAGCAGTTGCAGCCACAGCTTATCTCCTATTCATGATGTTTTTCGGAAGGAAAATAGCCCTCAAGCATTTCCATGTTGTTATGATGGCTAAAGACGAGAACGGGTCTCTTCAAGAAAAAGTGAAGGAAACCGCCCGCAAGCTCCGTATTTCTGAGCCAAAAGTTGGCTTAATCGATGATCTACTGCCTAATGCCTTCACAGTCGGCTATGGGCGAAATACAGTGATAGTTTTCTCATTGGGTCTTCTAAACATGCTTGACCTCGATGAATTGACGGCTGTTGCGTCCCATGAATTGGCCCATGTCAAAGCAAGAGACTACATCTTCAAAAGCACGACATACGCGTTGAACATTCTTTCCTTTTTTAACCCACTCTCATATTTTACGGTTTCCCAGTCTCAAAAGGAACGTGAGTTGCTTGCTGACCAGAAAGGTGCCGCTTTACTTGACAAACCTGCGCTGATGGCCAGTGTACTTACAAAAGTTCAAGCAGTGGTGCAGGAGTTTCCTAAGCCCAATCTTGCAGATAGACTTTCGTCCGGGCTGTTTCTTGTATCCCCTCTTGCTCATAGACCCGCAATACTTGCGACACACCCGCAAATATTCCAAAGAGTACAAAACATAAATGCCGTCGTTTCCAGGCCTTCTAAAAAACGTAGATACATGATTGCCACAGCCTTGTTATTGGGCATTCTTGTTTGTACAGCTCTGATATTAGGCTATTCAACCATGCAGGTTCAAAAGACCGTTTTCCAAAAAGAAAACGCCGCCTTAGCCAACGGACAAAGTGTCTTTCTTTATAATGAATCCGCTTCCTTCGATCCTGCTCATCCAACGGGTATCTTTTTCGCCAACGAATCGAGCCTGCAACTTTTTATATCATCTTTACCGCAAGGCAGCTCTTATGTAGGCTGTTATGTAGATGGCAACGGAATAACTCACACTTATACATCAACGATACCTAACATTGTTGAAGTAAGTGGGCAAAGTGTCTTAGTCAATGGGCATAGTTCCTTTATTGGTAACGAATCCTATCCTGTAGATACTGCTCACCCAACGGGTAACGCTATCATCACCGAAGTCTACTTTCAAGTCCCGTAGGGCGAATGCAATGCAAGCTATGGCATAATTTGATTGAACCGATTTCACATATTGATGATAAAGTTTCTTAGCGATATTATAGCATAAGACTAATCAAACAGTCATCTAAGTCTAAATTCATTTTGAATTTTCAGAAGCCCATTAAGATACTAACCATCAGTAACTTTTCGTTTTTCGGTTAGAGATTAATATGATTGCTGTAATCGTGCTAGCGGCTGCAATACCTACAAAAAATATGTTTGTTACTATATTGACCATTATGTTGAGTTCATAGATCGCAAAGGGCAAAGCAAAGAAAAAGCCTAACAATAAGCCAAGAAAAGCATACAAAATTAATCTCGGCTGAATTTTCATTTTTATCATCCAATAACCCTTTCTTTCAAATCCTTATAGCTCTATCCATGGAACACTTATGTTCTAGTACTAGAACAGCATCTAAACAGCTTTATCCCTTACTCACCAAAACAATTAAACTTTAGTTTGCAATAGCAACCAAGCGATTTTGATAAGCCTGATTATTTTAACACACTATCTGGCAGTATATAGACTCAAAGATCTTGGTTACAGATTGCACCTGGTAGTTGATGTCAAAAGTGAGTTACCAATAGCTATGATTGTTGTGTCTGCCAATGAAAACGAGAAGAAACATTCCATCAGCCTCTTGAGAAAAACATCAGAGCATGTTAAGCCAAAGAAGCTGCTCGCTGATTCTCAATACAGCGCAGTTAATCTAAGGAAGATAGCAATAGAACGCGGGGCATTGCCTGTTATTCCTTACCCTAAGAACCAATCCAAGGGTGCTAGAGGTATTTTGAGGGTTGATAGGAAGTTTAGAAGCCATGGGCCAACAATTTTCAAGGTTGCATACAGAAAACGTGTCGCTGTGGAGCGTGTTTTCAGCCGCCTTAAGAACCTTGCCAGTTTAACTCAGCATAACTTGAGAGGATTAGCCAAGCTTACGTTTCATTCTCAACTCTGCATTCTAATTATGCTTCTCACAGCCGAAGCAGCTGTCAATACGCATAATAACGCTAAATCAAGGAGCATAAGGTACTTTGCAAACTAATCTAGGAACACGTGCACCGCTCAGGTGGGAGTAGTCACTTCCTAACTTCTTAGGAACTATCCACTCTGGAAAAAGTAGGTTGAATTGGGCCGAGTGCTCGATATTTCTACATTATTGTCTAGGCAATGATTGAGTCATTGATAGCAAAAATAGTTGTTCGATGGACTCCAAAAGGGGAGATTAGGCGGTTTGGTTCCATGGGTAAACGTGCTGGTACCGGTCTCCCACTGGGTAGGCTGGGTCGTTGTAGATTATGTCGAGTTTTGAGCCGTACTTGCCTAGGGCTGTCTGTAGGTTGCTCCAAACCTGCTGCGAAGTGCTGTTACCCGGCCATAAACCCCATATGTTATCATTTTGGTTACGAAGTCCACCACCGAAGTCTGTGGGCAAAACAAACGCATCCACCGCTGTGACGTTGTTTGTTTCTCTGGGGTTCTCTACCACATCCTTCCAGAACTTTTGAATTGCCGCTAACTGCTCCTTCTGCAAAAGCCCCGTTCCGTTGTTGTCAGGAGAGTAGTTGAAGACGACGACGTATTGGGCGCCAGATTCGTAAGATTGCTTCATTGCATTGTACATTTGGTTGCCGCTCATCAGGGTAGGTGGCGATAGGTACTGCCAATCAATCATTGTGCCCCAGCTCTTGTTCTGCATGTCCGCGGCTCCCCGAACCAGCGCAATGTTCTGGGTAGTGGGCTGGTTCCAGCCTAACTCGCCGAGCACCACATTGTAACCGCCTTTGTAATCAAACCAATCAAGGCCATAGTCTGCAGTGAAGAGTGGAACGTCTGATTGATTGCCGATTGAGCCTATGTTATGATGGTCTGTGTCGAGAAATACGTTTGCGACCGCAGTGGAATCTTGTAGTGGCGTCGAATCCCAAACTTGTTGGTAGGATTCAAACTGGGAAATGCTGCCTGGATCAACAGTAACTTCTTCTGACTCATCAATCGGCACGGAGTCGGAGTTTGAGTTAGAAATACCTACGTCTTCACGGTTTTCGATTGTACGTGTTCCGTCTGGTTGATTGGTTGCGGCTTCTCCTGCCTCGTTTAGAACGGTGCCATTGGGTAAATAGTACAGTGTTTGCGGATGAACTATTTCATAGGTCCCATTGCTGTACGTATAACTACTGGATGGAGTGCTCCCGATTGTGCCGTTTGGAAAATAAATCAGACTTGTGCTGGAACTGACAATGACGTTGCTTACCCCCTCAACTGTCGTGTTTTCCGCTGGAGAACTTGAGCTCATGAGGATTTCTCCTGATGGATAGAACTGGTAATCGTTGGAAGCATTCGAGGGGTACACCATTATCTCTCCACCATTCCCCTGCTTCACTATCGTATCATTGCTAACATAGAGGTTTGTTGTTGCGTCAAGCATCTTTCCGCCGGGCTCGTCGTCAAAGTATAAACCTAGAAAGTTGCTTCCCCAACGTGATTGAGCCATGTTCAAAATGGAACCTACTACGGCGCCGTCCCCGCCCCTGATCTCGCATAATATAACGTTTAGCCCCGCGTTGACGGCATAGTCGCCTATCTCTTGGGTTCCGTTGACGTCAAGCATAAACGTTGCTGAATCCAAAACAAGCAGGTTAGTGTAACTCTTCACTTTATCGATAAGCTGCTCTGCCTCGGTGATGGAGCTGCCGCAGTAGGTAACGCCCACGTAAAATGGCTTCTTGGCAGCCACTGGTGATTGGTGTTGGGTGTCCATCGTGACAAAAGCCGAAACAACCAAAACAACAATTATGACAACGGTTATAACTGCAGCTGAACCTTTTCTCATCTTAAACCATCCCTCAAGTTATACCCGTCCAAAGTCTCTTCTTTATGCTTGACAAAACGACAGTTAAATGCTTTACTCCAAATTAGCCATTTCACTCGGCACACGCAAAAAATCTAATTGTTTGTACATAAAGCTGTTGCCTTCAAAGTTCTAGCCACCGTGGATTTTTCCACTGACAGTCTGCGTGTTTAAGGCTGATTCTAACGCGGCAAGTATTTCTTTGTTACCCAACTTTGTTACCCCGTTCAATATGCTTTGGATTAAGCTTTCGATACAATGCGATTCCCTCAAGTGAGAAGAGGGCCATGGCTACTCCAGTCATGCCCGTTAAGAAGTAGAAGCTGATTTGAACCACAAAGCCCTTTAGTAGGGCGCTTGCCAATATTATTGTCATCTCGGCTGCAAAAGCCCCGAGAAAAAAGAAGGAGTAGAACATCAATCGTGGCACGAGGTTTCGTCCAACCCACACGTGCCCGTTGATGTTTGTTTTCTCCTTTAGGATGTAGTCGCCATACTCATTTTTTTCGATTAAACCCATTTCCTCAAGTTTCTGCAGATGCCTGGATGCAACGCTTGTACTGCTAAGGTTTGCGCCCCGTGTGACGTCCCTGGTTCCCACTGGTTTTGCTGCGTGGACGACGTAAGCATAGACAGTTAATGTGTTGCCTTCAAGTTCATCGTTAGCCAAGTGTGAAGCGACCTAAGTGATTCTATGGTGTCTCTACTGGGTATGGTACGGTTCCGGGTGTATAGTTTCCATATACGAATTCGTTGCCTTCTTTTGTAAGGACTATGTGTTGCAGGATTTGGTTGCTTGCAGGTGTAGTGACGGTGGAATTGCCGTCGAGTGTGACTGTTGATATTTTGCTTACGTCAATGTATAATGTCTGGGCGTTTCGGAGGTCAGTGACAGCTTGTGGTAGATTATTGGCGTCGGTTCCGAATATATAATCGCTAACAAGTCCTGTAGTAAAACCGCTATTCAGTGGATTATAATTCACGCCTTGACTATTGGAAGGAACAGGACCTGAAGTCAGACCGTAACTTAAGGCGACTATTCCTGGTCCTATGACGACAACAGTGTTATTGTTTGGGTCCTCTGCAACATAGTAGGTCATGTTAACGATTGGTCCTTGGTCAGATGAAACAGCGAATTGGTAATATTCAATCTGAGCATCTTCGTTTGGCATTATAGCTGTAGGATTCAGAGTGAAGTTTACGATAGCTTCAATATCAGCACCGTTAAGTGTCATCGTATCGGTCTGACTGATTTTGTTAGGGTTGCAATAAGCGTATGTGACATTGACATTGAAGAGAGGCTCAACCGTTGGTAGTCCAGTATTCGCTTGCTGAGCGTTTTCTTGGGCTTGCGCTGCCATTAAGTATTCCATTGGTATGACTGTTGCAATTCCGATTGCTATGGCGAGTATTGAGCATAGTATTATTTTTTTTTCTATCATTTGGTTTTCGCCGCCAAGTTAACCCTCGAGGCACCTAATAATGCTCACTGAAGAACAAAACTGTTCTCAAAGAGAACACCCTGAATGTTAGGAAATTAACTATGGCTTTCATGCTAAAGTCTTTCCATGAAGTAAAATGAAGTAAACTCCTAATCTAAAATTACATATTTTCGGTTTGACCCCCAAGATTCGCGCGCTAGAAAAATTTAGCCTTAGTATCTTCCGCTGAAGCATAAATTAAATGCCGAAAAAAAAATTAAGGATACAAAATATCATCAATGGCAAATAAAAAAAAGAAGAAGAAAAGAAGAAAAATTCTAAGTTCCACTTGCTGTTTTTGCTTCTTGTGCTGATCCGTCGATGTCGCACTGGGCACAAGGCTGCCTAACAGAGGCCTTATATGTCGTCATACCCGTGATCAACGTAGGCTTGAAGGCTATTACCTGAAACAGAAAGCCCATAAACTAGACAATTGCTGTTGCTATCATGTCCCGTAGCATTTAGATGAGTAATTACTTCAGAAAGCAACTGAATCATTAATGTCCTGAAAACAGGACTTGGTTTTATTCGGAAGTCTTCAAACGAGGCATTAAATATCTAAGTGTAGTGAGTGCCTTGAGGTGCACGATAATGGAAGAGGAACAAGATATCGAAAGAGACAGACAAAGAGCAGAAGTATTCGACGCCCTTGGTCATCCCACAAGAATTGTTATTCTAAAGGCTTTAAGTGAAGAGCCTCTTGGATTTGCCGATTTAAAGAAGAAAACCGCCATTGAAAGCAGCGGGCAGCTCCAACATCATCTTAACAAATTAGGAGACTTAATCAAGACTGACGAACATGGGAAATATTGTCTCTCCAATCAAGGAAAGGATGCACTATTAACCGTCCAAACTGTAGAAAATGCTTCTCTGGCAAGAAAAGATTCCGTTAAAACTCACTCTCGTCTTTATAGTTCAAAAAAATTTTTCCAAGTTCTTTCTGTACTGTTAGCCTTTCTCTTAATTGCAAGCACAGCAATTGCTTTAGTTGAGTTTAATCAAGTACAACAGCTTCAGAATGGACCACTTGCAAAATTGAATGATGCTGGCTATTTAGATAGCTCAAAACTTTTTCTAATTTCATCGTATTCTTATTATGGAAAACATAATGGTCAAGCATGTTTCATCATTGAAGCCACTGTAAGAAATGATTATACTGCACAGCAACCACCTCCAATGGATAACTTTCCAGGTAACAGCTCAGGTATGGCATATTTTGGCTTGACTGCAAAATTATACGTTAAGAATACGCTAATCCAATCAGAGGACGTAACTAGCCCCGGATCGGCACCCCTGGGTATACCTCAAATTGGGTTGGGTAGCGGAGACACGTATGTGATTGAGATTGATATGGCAACATCTAACCACAATGTCGACAGTTATACAATAAATTTGGTCGGATTAGCAGGATATCCAATTCCATAACTAAAGAGCCTAACATTCAGACACAAGTTTCCAAGAAGAAGAGGCTTTACTTTCGTCTCTTCATGTATGCCATGGCAACTGCAACGCCTACAATTATTGATACAACGACTACTAAGATGTCTCCAGTCTGATTCCCAGGACGAGATTGATGCTGAGGCAGTGTAGTTTGCAGTTGCGGTGAAGGAGAAGGAGTAGGGGGAACCCAGCCACCGCCGCCACTGCTACCACCGCCTGACGGTGTAGATGAAGGTGTAGGTGTCGGGGTTGGTGTTGGAGTCGGAGATGGAGTAGGCGTAGGTGTTGGAGAAGGACTGGGTGAAGGCGATGGACTTGGAGTGGGACTTGGAGCGGGATTATAGTAGTGAACATTGACTACTCCAGAAGTTATATTGCCGTTTTGGTAGAACCCGTATATGTAGTCCATTGCTGAAGAATTGAACGTGTATGAGAAACTGCTTTGATAGTTGCTGTTGTTGTCGTAAGCTGTCCATGCGCCACTATTGTAAGTCAGATATATGATGTCGTTGACTAGGTTACCATAACTCACTGATTCACCGTTGCCTTGATTGACGTAGTAAGCGTTGTATTGAAATTGAAACTCAAAACCTACCAGAGTCGTGTAAGATGAGTCTGCAATGCCAATAAAGACGGTCGTACCCGTTGAATAAGAGATGCCAGAAAAGTCAAACTTTATCCCAAAATTGGACGACGGTGTAATGTAGTAGGCTTCTTGGTTTGTGAAGTCGCTTGAAGACCACTGGTACAAAGCCGTATCTGCTTTAACGTTCGGGAGCAAGGTTGCAACGGAAGCCAATAAGAGGCAGGCAAGCAGAACCGTTAATGTTTTCTTTATCATGAGCATACCTAATAGAAAAACACTGAAGTGAAATCAGGCACAACCCGGAACCAGTGTTCAGCGCCTTCGTCTAGTTAAAACTGCCAATGACCCGATGATCACTACAGTTATTATGGCTATGACTATTGCGAATTGTATGCTGCTCGGTGGAATCGGGCAACCCCACCACTCCAGAACTGAATAAGTACTATTTCCTCAAACTTTTCCCCTTTTTTTATTATTTGACTTGGAATCGGTTCTGAACCAAACCTTGAGACAAACCATCTCAAGGAGCCTTATCCCGAACTATAAGACCAAAAGGAAGCCTTAGGATTTCTTCCTGTACGCCATATGGATGCTAAGAAAGGGGGGCTCGTCGCCCTTGGGCGACGGTTAATCAAGTTTGGCTTTCAGTAGAACAACCACTCGACGTTCTAGTGCTGTCCTAATGTCCTCTACTAGGACTCTTCGTAATTCACCATTTAGTTTTTCAATGCTTTCTGCCAAGGTTCCGTTGATCGGTATTGCGAAATTGGTTTTTCCCCGTTTTGAAGCCATCCA